>Ga0228699_1000128_pt1 | contig 73191 bp, 71 predicted proteins | sample McNCre217_Aug_MG_FD_178016 | JGI IMG/M metagenome (GOLD analysis project Ga0228699, IMG submission 178016) | Freshwater microbial communities from McNutts Creek, Athens, Georgia, United States - 2-17_Aug_MG | ecosystem: Environmental > Aquatic > Freshwater > Creek | place: USA: Georgia... | reverse complement strand
GCCGAAGCAACTTCAGCGGCAGCAGGAGCAGCAGGAGCGGCTTCAACAGCAGGAGCTTCTTTTTTACCGCAAGCAACGAGAGCAGCAGCAGCCAGGAGGGTCGCCAACAGGAGCGATTTTTTCATGTTAATTTTCCTTTGAGGGGGGATGAAAACAATTTCCGGAAATTGTCACGGTTTGCACCATAACCGAGTTGATGGACTCGAGCCCTTCTAACTCAGCCACTGATTATAGGGTAAATCCTATGCAAAACAATCAGAGCTGTCAGCGAGGCGTCAATCAGTCTCAAAATTACGAATTTGCGTGCAGCCAGCCGTCGTCACACCAATCCATCAACAGGGCCAAAGCACCCGTGCTGGCTTGCGCCAAATCTTGCGCTGTCAGCTCTCGGATATCTGCCAATCGACGCATCAGCGCGGCATCTTCACCCGCAGCGCGCCAGCTTTCGCCGTTCAAAAACACATGGTGGCGGTCATACATCATCCGGCTGCGACGGTCCAAACGAACCGACTTGAGCTTGCGCGGCGTGCTGCTGGCCTCAAACCACACTTGGGCCTTGGGCTCAGTCAAATACTCGCCCAAGGCACGTGGCAAGGCCAAAGGGTCTTTGAGCGCACGCTGCATGGCCGATTTGGCAAAGTCTTGCATGGCCTCAGGAATCGCCGCCGGTTTGGCCACGGCAGGTTGGGTCGCATCTTTGTACAAATCGCCACCCGCGGCTTCGTCAGCACCTTCACTCAAACGCATCAGCATTTCGCGCGCCAAGTCACCGGTTTGGGGCACGCGAAAACCCACCGAATAGGTCATGCACTCGCCCACCGCCACCCCGTCATGGGCATAGCGTGGTGGCAAATACAGCATGTCGCCGGGGTTGAGCACATAGTCGTGCTCAGGCTCGAAATTAGCCAAAATTTTGAGTGGTAGATCGGGCACCAGCGACAAATCTTTTTGTCGCCCAATGCGCCAGCGGCGCTGCCCATGAGCTTGCAGCAAAAACACGTCGTAGCTGTCAAAGTGCGGGCCTACGCCACCACTGTCGCTGGCGTAGCTGATCATCACGTCATCCAAACGGGCGTCTGGCACAAAGCGGAATTGCTGCAGCAAAGCCGCCACGCGGTCATCGTGTAAATCGACACCTTGCACCAGCAAGGTCCAATCCCGCTCGGTCAATTGAGGGATCTCGCGACGCTTGAAGGGCCCTCGCTGCATGGACCAATCGCGTTGCCCCTGGTTCTCGCCCATCACCAAACGAGACTCCACCTCTGGCTGCGCGGCCAGGTCAAACAATTCAGCACGGCTGAGCAAGGGAGAAAACGCGGGAATGGCTTGGCGCACCAACAGAGGTTTGCGTTGCCAATAGCGTTGCATGAATTCGGCGGTAGAGATACCGCCAAGCAGAGTTAAAGGGTGTTTGACATTCATCGTGCGACAATTTTGCCCTATGGAAATTACTCAACACTGCGTGGTCGGCTTAACTTGGACCTTGAAAGACACCTTGGGCGAGGTGCTTGACGAGTTGGACAGCCCCATCGAGTTTTTGGTGGGTGGCGACGACTTACTGGCCAAGATTGAGGAGGCCTTGCAAGGTCACCACGTAGGGGCCCAAATCGACCTGCACCTGGAACCCGAAGAAGCCTTTGGCGACTATGACGAGAACTTGGTGTTCTTAGAAGCACGTTCGCGCTTTCCCAAAGAATTGGAAGAAGGCCACACGGTTGAAGGCCATGCCCTGCCCGCGGGCTGCAACCCCGACGCGCCGCAAGATGTGCTCTACACCGTGACCGACCTCTACCCCGAACACGTGGTACTAGACGGCAACCACCCCTTGGCGGGTATTGCGATTCGCATTCACCTCGAAGTGCAATCGGTGCGCGAAGCCACGCAAGACGAACTTGAGCGCGGCACCTTGGGTACAGGATTTTTCAAAATTGAGCCCCAAGCACCTGGCAACGATTTGTTGCACTGATTTATTTCTTGCCCGTCGAGCCGTAACCACCCTCACCGCGCTCGGTGGGCGCCGCAAACTCGTTCACCACATGGAATTGAGCTTGCACCACGGGCACGATGACCAGCTGGGCCAAGCGCTCCATGGGCTCCAAGGTGAACGCCACATCGCTGCGGTTCCAGGCGCTGACCATGAGTTGGCCCTGGTAATCGCTGTCAATCAAGCCCACCAAATTGCCCAACACAATGCCGTGTTTGTGGCCCAAACCTGAGCGCGGCAAGATCAGCGCCGCATAAGCCGGATCGGCCAAATGAATGGCAATGCCCGTGGGCACCAGTTGCCAGGCGTTGGGTGCCAAGGTGATGGGCGCATCCAAGCAGGCCCGCAAATCCAAGCCTGCGCTGCCAGGGGTGGCGTACTGCGGCAGATGCTCTGTCATGCGGGGATCGAGAATTTTGACGTCGAGTTTCATGGTGAATTCAAAATGAAAAGCGTTGAAATTAAAAAGTGAAAAACAGTGCGACTGAGCTGTCAGAGAAAACGCAAAAAATTTAGGCTGCCATTAATCCCTTTTAGAGCCCCTTTTTAAGCCACCTTCAACCGCTTGGCAATTTCAGCCACCAACTGACGCGCCAGTGTGAGCTTGTTGGCATGCGGCAACTCTTTCGCTCCTTGGGCATCGACCAACAACAAGGCGTTGTCGTCCAAGCCAAACGTCGCCGGGCCGATATTGCCCACCAGCAGCGGCACGCCTTTGCGTTCGCGTTTGGCGGTTGCGTGTTGCAACAAGTCATGGCTTTCGGCGGCAAAGCCCACGCAATACAAAGCGCCGCTTTGAGCGCGGGCTGACTGGGCCACACCGGCCAAGATGTCTGGGTTTTCGACAAAGCTGAGTTGCGGCAATTGACCAGAACCCTCTTTCTTGATTTTCTGCCCCGCCACCTCGGCCACACGCCAATCGGCCACAGCCGCCGTGGCCACAAACACAGACGCTGTGTCCACGTGCGCAGCCACAGCCGCTTGCATGTCCAGCGCCGAGCGCACGTCCACACGCTGCACACCACGTGGGGTGGGCAAATGCACCGGCCCAGCCACCAGAGTCACCCGTGCCCCCGCTTCGCGGGCGGCGCGGGCAATCGAAAAACCCATTTTGCCGCTGGACAAATTGGTGATGCCGCGCACCGGGTCCATGGCCTCATACGTCGGGCCTGCGGTGACCAGCACATGCTGCCCAGCCAGCACCTTGGGCTGGAAGAAGGCCACCAGGTCTTGCAAAATTTCCTCTGGCTCCAGCATCCGGCCATCGCCGGTTTCGCCGCAGGCTTGTTCTCCCTGGCCCACATCCAGCACATGGGCGCCGTCGGCTTGGAGCTGCGCCATATTGCGTTGGGTGGCGGGGTGCTGCCACATTTCGCGGTTCATGGCCGGGGCCAAGATCAACGGCACACTGTCGATGGGGCGGGCCAAACACATGAGGCTGAGCAAATCGTCGGCCCGGCCATGCAGCAGTTTGGCCATGAAATCAGCACTGGCGGGTGCAACCAGGATGGCATCGGCCTCGCGGCTCAAGTTGATGTGCGCCATGTTGTTGGGCTCGCGAGCGTCCCACTGCGAGACGTACACGGCACGGTTGGACAAAGCCTGCATGGTGACGGGCGTGATGAACTGGGCCGCCGCCTCGGTCATCACCACTTGCACCGAGGCGCCAGCCTTGACCAAAGCACGGCACAGCTCGGCCGCTTTGTAGCACGCAATGCCCCCACTCAAGCCCAGAACGATGTGTTTATTTGACAAATCTGACATGACTCGCAATGTAGCAGAGCGCCTATAATTTCGATTTCCACCTACCGGGAGATCCAACTCCCGATCTGGCATGACCCAATTTGTATTCGTCACCGGCGGTGTCGTCTCTTCCCTCGGTAAGGGAATTGCAGCCGCTTCACTCGCCGCCATCCTTGAATCGCGCGGCCTCAAAGTCACCCTCATCAAGCTGGACCCCTACATCAACGTAGACCCCGGCACCATGTCGCCCTTCCAACATGGCGAGGTGTTCGTCACCGAAGACGGCGCCGAAACCGACCTCGATTTGGGCCATTACGAGCGCTTCATCACGACGCGCATGAAAAAGGCCAACAACTTCACCACCGGCCAGATTTACCAAAGCGTGCTCGACAAAGAGCGTCGCGGCGACTACCTGGGCAAGACGGTGCAGGTCATCCCGCACATCACCAACGAAATTCAAGAGTTCATCAAGCGCGGTGCGGCTTATGAAACGCCAGACGCGGTGGATGTGGCCATCGTCGAAATCGGCGGCACCGTGGGTGACATCGAGTCCCTGCCCTTCCTCGAAGCCGCGCGTCAAATGAGCCTGAAAATCGGCCCCAACAACACCGCGTTTGTGCACCTGAGCTATGTGCCTTGGATTGCCGCCGCGGGCGAGCTCAAAACCAAGCCCACCCAACACACCGCCCAAAAGCTGCGCGAAATCGGTATCCAAGCCGACGCCCTGCTGTGCCGTGCGGATCGCCCCATCCCAGAAGAAGAGCGCTCAAAGATAAGCCTGTTCTCCAACGTGCCTGAGTGGGGTGTGATCTCCATGTGGGACGTGGACACCATTTACAAAGTGCCGCGCATGCTGCACGAGCAAGGGCTGGACCGCTTGGTGTGTGAGAAGCTGCGCATCAACGCCCAACCCGCCAACCTGCAACGCTGGGACGATTTGGTCCACGAAGTGGCTAACCCCAAAGAAGAAGTGGCGATTGCCATGGTGGGCAAGTACGTCGACCTCTCGGACAGCTACAAGTCGCTCAACGAAGCCCTGCGTCACGCCGGCATGAAAAACCATGCACGCGTGAAGATCGAATACATCGACTCCGAATTCATCACCCCCGACAACGTCAACCAACTGGCCAAGTTCGACGCCGTCTTGGTGCCTGGCGGCTTTGGTATTCGCGGCGTCGAAGGCAAGATTGCCTCGGCCCAGTTTGCACGTGAAAACAAAGTGCCTTACCTGGGCATTTGTTTGGGCATGCAAGTGGCGACCATCGAATACGCCCGCCACATGGCTGGTTTGAAAGACGCCAACAGCACCGAGTTCGTGCCAGACGGCCCCAACCCCGTCATCGCCCTCATCAATGAGTGGAAAGACGCGGACGGCAGCATCCAAACCCGTACCGCCAACTCCAACCTCGGCGGCACCATGCGTTTGGGCGCACAAAGCTCCGACGTGGCCCCTGGCACTTTGGCGCACAAAATTTATGGCGACGTGGTGACTGAGCGGCACCGTCACCGCTACGAAGCGAATGTGAACTACCTCGACACCCTGCGCAAAGCGGGCTTGGTCATTTCAGCACTCACCCAACGCGAACAATTGACCGAAATCGTGGAATTGCCACAAACCGTGCACCCTTGGTACATGGGCGTGCAGTTCCACCCCGAGTTCAAATCCACGCCATGGGACGGCCATCCGCTGTTCAACGCCTTTGTCAAGGCGGCCCTTGAACACAAGGCCAAGGCCAAGGCCTAACCCCACACAGACTGGACAACGCCATGAAACTTTGCGGATTTGACGTCGGCCTGGACCAGCCCTTCTTTTTGATCGCAGGCACCTGCTCGATTGAAGGCTTGGAAATGTCCATGGACGTGGCGGGCCAGTTGAAAGAAATTTGCACAGACTTGGGCATTCCGCTGATCTACAAAGGCTCCTTCGACAAAGCGAATCGCTCGTCGGGCAGCACCAAGCGTGGCGTGGGCATGGATGCGGGTTTGAAAATTTTGGACGAGGTGCGCCGCCAGTTGCACCTGCCCATCCTCACCGATGTGCATGACGAGTCACAGGTCAAAACCGTGGCCAGCGTGGTCGATGTCTTGCAAACCCCGGCCTTCTTGTGCCGCCAAACCGACTTCATCCGTGCCGTGGCGCAATCGGGCAAACCGGTGAACATCAAGAAGGGCCAGTTCCTGGCTCCTTGGGATATGAAGAACGTCATCGACAAAGCACGCGACGCCGCGCGTGAAGCGGGTTTGCCCGAAGACAACTTCCTGGCCTGCGAACGCGGCGTGAGCTTTGGCTACAACAACCTGGTGGCCGACATGACCAGCTTGGCCGAAATGCGCAAGTCGGGTGCCCCGGTGGTGTTTGACGTCACGCACTCGGTGCAAAAGCCAGGCGGCCAGGGCACCAGCAGTGGTGGCGCCCGCGAAATGGTGCCCGTGCTGGCCCGTGCTGGCGTGGCCGTGGGTGTCGCGGGTCTGTTCATGGAAACACACCCTCGCCCGAATGAGGCATGGTCAGACGGCCCGAATGCCGTGCCGCTCAAGCATATGAAAGCTTTGTTGGAAACCTTGGTCGCGCTGGACCGTGTGACCAAGAAAAATGCTTTTCTCGAAAACAATTTTGGCGTCTGAACACGCGAAAGGAACTGCCATGGCATCGGGTTACATCATCGCCAACGTTCGTGTCACCAACCCCGAACAGTACGAGGAGTACCGCAAGTGGTCGACCGCCGCTTTTAAAGCGCACGACGCCGAACCGTGCGTGCGTGGCGGCCAAGTCGAAGTGCTCGAAGGCGACTGGATACCTGAACGTGTGGTGGTGGTGAAGTTCAAGAGCTTCGAAGCTGCCAAAGCCTTCTACCACTCCCCCGAGTACGGCAAAGCACGCGCCGCCCGCGAAGGCGCGGCCATCATGCGTTTGATCGCCGTTGAAGGTGTTTGATTTTTAAACTTGAAACTAGGAAGAAAAATGAGCGCAATCGTTGACATCGTCGCCCGCGAAATTTTGGACAGCCGTGGCAACCCCACGGTGGAATGTGATGTGCTGTTGGAATCCGGCACCATGGGCCGTGCCGCTGTGCCCTCTGGCGCCTCGACCGGCAGCCGTGAAGCCATTGAGCTGCGTGACGGCGACAAGAGCCGCTACCTCGGCAAAGGCGTGTTGAAAGCCGTAGAGCACATCAACACCGAAATTTCTGAAGCCGTGCTGGGTTTGGACGCTTCCGAGCAAGCCTTCCTGGACAAGACCTTGATCGACCTTGACGGTACCGACAACAAGAGCCGCTTGGGCGCCAACGCTTTGTTGGCTGTGTCGATGGCTGTGGCCCGTGCAGCGGCTGAAGAGTCTGGCTTGCCCTTGTACCGTTACTTTGGCGGCATGAATGGCAACCAATTGCCTGTGCCCATGATGAACGTGATCAACGGCGGCGCCCACGCCAACAACAACCTGGACTTGCAAGAGTTCATGATCATCCCCGTCGGCGCCCCCACCTTCCGCGAAGCCGTGCGTTACGGCGCTGAAGTGTTCCACGCATTGAAAAAAATCATCCACGACAAAGGCATGAGCATTGCCGTGGGCGACGAAGGCGGCTTTGCCCCCAACGTCACCAGCCATGAAGCTGCCATCCAAATGATCTTGGACGCGATTGCCGCTGCGGGCTACACCGCCGGCGAGCAAATCGCCATCGGTCTGGACTGCGCGGCCAGCGAGTTCTATAAAGACGGCAAGTACCACTTGTCGGGCGAAGGCTTGCAATTGACGGCACAGCAATGGACCGACATGCTCGCCACATGGTGCGACAAGTACCCCATCATCAGCATCGAAGACGGCATGGCCGAAGGCGACTGGGACGGCTGGAAAGTCTTGACCGACCGCTTGGCCAAGAAAGTGCAGATCGTGGGTGACGACTTGTTCGTGACCAACACCAAGATCTTCAAAGAAGGCATCGACAAAGGCATCGCCAACTCGATCCTGATCAAGATTAACCAAATCGGTACCTTGACAGAAACCTTCGAAGCGATTGAGATGGCCAAGCGCGCGGGCTACACCGCCGTCATCAGCCACCGCTCAGGCGAAACCGAAGACAGCACGATTGCCGACATCGCCGTGGGCTTGAACGCTGGTCAAATCAAAACCGGTTCCATGAGCCGCTCGGACCGCATGGCCAAGTACAACCAACTCTTGCGCATTGAAGAAGACTTGGGCGATGTGGCGGTGTACCCAGGCCGTTCGGCTTTCTACAATCTGCGTTAATCGCCACACATTCTGACCACCAAAATGTCGCGCCCACTCCATCTCGTGCTGATTGCCCTGTTGCTTGTGCTGCAGGGCCAGCTGTGGTTTGGTCGCGGCAGTTTGCCCGATGTGATGCGACTGCGCCAAGCGCTGCAAGATCAAAAGCAGCAAAACGCTGCGGCACAGCTGGCCAATGACCGCCTGAGTGCCGAACTCCATGACCTGAAAGACGGTTTGGAAATGGTGGAAGAACGTGCCCGCGCAGAAATCGGCATGGTCAAGCCGAATGAAATCTTCGTGCAAATTGCACGCTAGTCAGACCCCATGCAAGTCGCCATTCTTGGCGCGCCCCAAACGGGCAAAACCGAACTCACCCTCGCTTTAAGGCAAGCCCTCAACGACCAAGGTGTGACAGCACACGTCAGCGACGATGCACCTTTGCAGCAACTCCAGCCCGATGATTTGATTTTGTTGTGCGGTTTAGACCTGGGCCCCGCCACGCCCACACAGCAGCAGGCTGACGACACGATTCGACAAGCGCTGAGCGCACGTACCCTCAGCTTTCAGGTGGTGTACGGCCAAGGCACTGCACGTGTAGAAAACGCTTTGTTCGGCCTGGCGCAACAAGCGCACGCACAGGGTTTGGTAGCGCTCGGAGCGCAAATTCGGCAAACTCCCCCAGCACGCTGGATCGGTCCCTGTGAAAGCTGTGGCGATGCCGACTGCGAACACCAGCTGTTCAGCCGCTTGCTAACCAAGCAGCACTGAAACGCATCAAGCCTGCGTGAAGGCTCGCTGGCTTTCAGTGAACAGCGTCGGAAGACGGAGGTTGCTGCGTCGACGGCGCAAAAATATGTGCCGCATCCACCGCGTCGTAGCGGTATTGTTTGCCGCAGAAATCGCAACCCACTTCAATCTCACCGCGCTCGGCCAAGATGCTTTCGGCTTCGGCCACACCCAGGCCACGGATCATGTGGCTCACGCGTTCGCGGCTGCATGAGCACGCAAAACTGGGCGTCAAGGGCTCGAACCGCACCAAGTTTTCTTCCCAGAACAAGCGGCGCAAGATTGTGTCAGCGTCTAAGTTCAACAGCTCATCAGGCGTGAGGCTGGCGGCCAAGATGGCAATGCGGTTGTAGTCTTCGTTGCGACCAATTTCGTCTTCGTCTTCCATGCTGGCCTTGGCAGCCAGGTTGCCCTCGCCCTTGATCGGCAAGCGTTGAATCAGCAAACCTGCGGCCGTGGTGTCATTGGCGGCCAACACCAGCGTGGTGTCAAGCTGTTCGCTTTGCAGCATGTAGTGCTGCAGCACCTCACTGAACTTGTCGAGCTTGTGGCGCTGGTCGTCAAACAAAGGTACCACGCCTTGGTAAGGCTGCTGGCCTGGCAGCTTGGTTTTGGGGTCCAAGGTGATCGCGCAACGGCCTTCGTTGTGCACATTGACCATCTCGGACAAGGTCTGCGCCTGCCCCAAGTCACCCACAACTTTGGCGGTGGCACGCAGGCTCAAGTCGGGTTGCACCTCGACGACCGCCAGCTTGACAGGGCCATCCCCAAAAATTTGCATAACTAAGGCGCCATTGAATTTGATGTTCGATTGCATCAACACCGCCGCTGCCGTCATCTCGCCCAGCAAGTGGCGCACGGGCTCTGGGTAGGCACCGGTTTCTAAATTGGCCGCGCGGCGCTTGAGCACCTCTTGCCATACATCGGTGAGCTGCACCAACATGCCACGCACGGGCAAACCATCAAACAAAAATTTATGCAATTGAGACATCAGGCAATTTTCTTCAAACCCGCTTTGAAGCGTTCTGTGTTTTCCATGTAGTGGCGCGCGCTGCGGCGCAGCCCTTCCATTTGTTCAGGCGTGAGTTGGCGCACCACCTTGGCGGGGCTGCCCAAAATCATCGAGCCGTCAGGGAATTCTTTCCCCTCCGTCACCAACGATCCTGCACCCACCAAACAGTTTTTACCGATCTTGGCGCCGTTGAGCACAATCGCGCCAATACCAATCAAGGACTCGTCACCAATCACACAACTGTGCAGCTGCACCATGTGGCCCACCGTCACATGCTTGCCAATGACCAGTGGAATGCCCGTATCGGTGTGCAAGACGCTACCGTCTTGCACATTGGAGCCTTCGCCAATTGAAATCTTGGCGGAATCACCCCGCACCACGGCGCTGAACCACACGCTGCTGTGCGCGGCCATTTCCACCTCGCCCATGACTTGGGCGTTGTCTGCCACCCAGGCCGAGTCGTCAATCTGAGGGGTGTGAATGTCTAATTCGTAAATGGCCATGAAACTTCCTTCAAGAGCTGCAGTATTTCTACAATTGTAGGGATGCAGCTTCGTCCTCACGCCCTCTATGCCCTGTGCTTGTCTGATCCCGCCCAAAAGGTAGAAGCCACCCAATCACTTTGGGCCCAACGCGCAGATTGCAAGCTCGACACCGAAGCAAACCTCCAGCCTGCGCCAGCGTCTTCACTTCCTGGTCGTCCCCAGCGGCCACGCTTGATTCCTGCCACCCAAGTGCCCTCCCGTACACCGTTCACACCCGAGGGCTTGGCGGCCTTGTTGCATGCGGTGTGCCACATCGAGTTCAACGCCATCAACCTGGCGCTGGACGCCGTGTGGCGCTTTAGTGGCATGCCTGAGGCCTTTTACGAAGACTGGCTGCGGGTAGCCTTTGAAGAATCGCAACACTTTGATTTGCTGCACACGCACCTGCAAAGCTTGGGCTACGTCTATGGCGACTTTGATGCCCACGATGGCCTATGGCAGATGTGCGAAAAAACCGCCAACGATGTGCTGGCCCGCATGGCGCTGGTGCCCCGCACCTTGGAGGCGCGTGGGTTGGATGCCACGCCCTTGATTCAAACCAAGCTGCGCAAAGCAGCCAGCCCTGCAGCCATGCGGGCGGTAGAGATTTTGGACATCATCTTGCGCGACGAAGTGGGCCATGTGGCCATCGGCAACCACTGGTACCGCTTTTTGTGCGAACAACGCGGTTTGGACCCTGTGCCTTTGTACGGCGAGCTGGTCCAACGCTATGACGCGCCCAAGCTCAAGCCACCTTTCAACACCGCAGCCCGTAAAAAAGCTGGCTTCACCGACGTCGAGTTGGATTACTTGCTGGGTTAATCGGCTAGATCGGCTTCCTCAGCCTCGAGGGTGGTGCGTGGCATGCAAGGTTTTGAGACGCTCACGTGCAATGTGGGTGTAGATCGTGGTGGTCGAAATATCCGCATGACCCAGCAACATTTGCACTGCCCGCAAGTCGGCGCCGTGGTTGAGCAAGTGCGTCGCAAACGCGTGGCGCAAGGTGTGGGGTGAAATCGGCACATGGATATCTGCCAACAAGGCATACCGTTTGATGAGCTGCCAAAACATGGCGCGTGTCATGGCCTCGCCCGCATGCTTGCCACGCACCGTCACAAACAGGGCATCGGTTGGATGGCCTTTGAGCAAGACGGGGCGCCCCTCGGCCAAATAACGCTGTAACCAGTCGCGCGCCACTTCGCCAAAAGGCACCAAACGCTCTTTGCTGCCCTTGCCCATGACGCGCAAGACGCCTTCGTTCAAGCTCACATGCAGGGTCTTGAGGCCCACCAACTCGCTCACACGCAAACCACTGGCGTAAATCAGCTCCAACATGGTTTTGTCGCGCAGCCCCAGGGCTGTGGCCACATCGGGCGCATTGAGCAGTCGCTCGACTTGCAGCTCCGTCAAAGTTTTAGGTACACGCATGGCCTGTTTGGCCGCCATGAGTTTCAGGGTGGGGTCCACCGTGATCATGCGTTCACGCAAGGCCCAGCGGTAAAAGCGTTTGAACACCGTCAAGCGGCGGTTGGCCGAAGTGGCTTTGGTGTCAGCGTGGCGGTGGGCAAAGTAGTCGTGCAAATCGGCTTCTTGTGCCGCGAGCAATGACGCATTGCGCCCCTGAAGCCACTGCGCCAGCAAGTTCAAGTCACGCCGGTAGGCAGCCAAGGTATTGGCCGACAAGCCCTCTTCCAGCCACAGCGCGTCAATGAACACATCGACATGGGCATCGGCCGATGCAGCCGGGACGGGGCGCGTGGCCAAACGATCAATCCAGCGTGAGTTTTTGCTCGTTCACCACGCGCTTGTAGACCTCAAACTCAGCTTTGATTTGAGCCGCAAACTGCTCAGGCGTGTTGGCCACAATCAAAGAGCCCGTGTCTTCAATGCGTTTGCGCACCGCAGGATCTTCCAAAGCTTTGCGAACGCCTGCATTGATTTTGTCGACGATGTCTTTGGGCAAGCCTTTGGGGCCGTAGATGCCGTAATAGGCCATACGGTTGACCGGCTCCAAGCCCACCTCTTTGAAGGTCGGCACATTGGGCAAGACGGCCAAGCGCTGAGGCGCAGCCACCACGATGGGCACCAAACGGTTGTCCTTGATGAAGGGCAAGGCCGAAGGCAGGTTGTCAAAAATCATCGGCACTTGACCAGCCACGGTGTCGTTCAGGGCTGGGCCTGCACCACGGTAGGGAATGTGCGTCACAAAGGTGCCGCTCAAGTTTTTGTACAACTCCATTTGCAAGTGGCCAATGCCGCCGGTGCCCGAGGATGAGTACGAGTATTTGCCGGGCGAGCGTTTGACCTCAGCCACAAAGCTTTTGTAGTCCTTGGCAGGAAACGTGGGATGCACCGCAATGATGTTGGGGGTCGCCGCCACGTTGATGATGGGCGAGAAATCCGTCAAGGGGTTGTAGGGAATCTTGGTGTTGATCGCAGGATTGGCAGCCGTGGTTGACACCGTGGCCAAACCCAGCGAATAACCGTCTGGCGCGGCCTTGGCCGTTTCATTGGCCCCCACCACGCCACCGCCACCGGCCTTGTTGACCACCACCACGGTTTGCCCCAAAGCCTTGCCTAAAGGCTCTGCAATGGTGCGCGCGATGATGTCGGTGGTCCCACCGGGTGCAAACGGCACCTGCAATTGAATCGCTTTGTTGGGATAGCCCTGCGCGAGGGCCGAGCCCGCTGCCGCAACCAGCGTGAGCGCAAACCAATGACGACGTTGCATGTACAAACTCCTTGTTGAATTCAAAAGGCAAGAGACCCAAAGTGCAATCGTATACGCAACCTACATGCCAGAGATTTGAACTGCGGTTATTCTTTGTCCCGTGAATTACGCTCAACTCCTCTTTCCCGACTTCTCACTCATTCTCTGTGGCTATTTGGTGTGCCGGTACACCGCCCTCAACCGCACGGTGTGGGAGCAAGTCGAGAGCTTGGTGTATTTCTTCTTATTTCCTGTGCTGCTGTTTCATTCCATCGTGCGCACGCCCTTGGATTTACAAGCCGCCTCGCACCTGATCATGGCCGGCTTGCTCTTAGGCATAGGCACCATAGGCGTGACGTATGCGCTGCCTTTTTTGCCCTTCATGGGTCGCCACATTGACACCCGGCTGCATGCAGGCAGCGCGCAAGTGGGCTTTCGTTTCAACTCCTTCATCGCCCTGGCCCTGGCCGATCGGATTGCTGGGCCGCAAGCCTTGCTGCTGATCGCGGTGTTGATCGGCGTGTGCGTGCCGCTCTTCAACGTGGCAGCCGTGTGGCCTATGGCGCGGCACGGCCAGCGGGGGTTTTGGCGCGAATTGGCGCGCAATCCGCTGATCATTGCCACAGGCTCAGGCCTGCTTGCGAACATCCTGGGCTTGCACATTCCCAACTGGATCGACCCCACCTTGCAACGCATTGGTGCGGCCTCGCTGGCCTTGGGGCTGATGGCGGCAGGCGCTGGCATGCAGTTTGGGCACTTGGCCAAAGCCAAAACACTGGCGGTGGGCGTATTGGGTATTCGCCATTTCATGGCCCCACTTTTAGCCTGGGGCCTGGCCCAAGCGTTTGCACTGGACCCTGTACAAACCAGCGTCTTGTTGGCGTTTTCCGCCCTGCCCACCGCATCGAGCTGCTATGTGCTGGCCAACCGCATGGGCTACAACGGCGCCTACGTGGCGGGCTTGGTCACGTTGTCCACCTTGCTGGGTATGCTCAGCCTGCCCTTTGCCTTGGGGGTTTTGCGTTGAATCTGCCTGAATTTGTGGCACAATAGCGCGTTTTGCGGAAAGTGCGTCGAAATAGGTTGGCGTGGCTACCGCAGCTGAAAAGGAAAAGACAATGAAAGAAGGCATTCACCCCAACTACCGTGAAGTGTGTTTCATGGACATGTCGAACGGTTTCAAATTTGTGACCCGTTCATGCGCCAACACCAAAGAAATGGTGAAGATGGACGACGGCCGCGAGCTGCCTTTGTTCAAGCTGGACACCACCAGCGAATCGCACCCCTTCTACACCGGTACACAAAAATCTGTGGACAACATGGGTGGTCGCGTCGAGCGCTTCCGCAACAAATACGGCAAAACCATCGCCAAGTAAGCGTTTCGCTCACTCCCCCAGGGCAGCCCGTCACACGGAGCTGCCTTTTTTTCGCCCCATGTTTCTTAACTCGTGCCACACTCTGACGCTGTGACTGACCCGACCCCCGCCATCGTTGCCCAAAGTGCTGTTCGCCGCCTGCCGCGTGTGGCCTTGTGGTTGTTTTGTGCCGCCTATGTGTTGCCCGGCCTGATTGGCCGCGAACCCTGGAAAGGTAATGAGTTCACCGCCTTCGCGCAAATGCTGGCCCTGGCCGAAGGCAGCAGCAGCTGGCTCACCCCCTTGGTATGGGGACAAGCACCCGATTTGGACGCGCTGTTGCCTTATTGGTTGGGCGCCTGGGCGATTCAAATCGCGCCCAGCTGGATGTCTGCGGGCTTGGCATCGCGCCTGCCTTTTGCCTTGCTGCTGGGCGTGACCCTGGCGAGCACTTGGTACGGCGCTTACTACCTGGCCCTGAGCCCACAAGCGCAACCCGTGGCCTTTGCGTTTGGTGGTGAAGCCAAACCCAAAGACTACGCACGCACCATCGCCGATGGTGCCGTGTTGGCCCTGATTGCCAGCTTGGGGCTGGCCTTGCTGTCGCACGAAGCGAGTCCCATCTTGGCCCAACTCGCCTTTGTGGGCTGTGCTTTTTTTGGTGTCGCAGCCCTGCCCTACCACCCACGTTACAGCCTGAGTGCGCTGGGCGTGGGCTTGATCGGCCTGTGCCTGAGCGGTGCCCCCAGCTTCGCCGTGTTGATGGCGGTAGGCAGTGGCTTGCTGTGTTTGCTTGACCGTGAAAGCACTTCGGCCCAAACAGGTCGCCGCCATGCGCTGGGCTTGCTGGTGATCGGCTTGGCCGTGGCAGGCTTGGCCACCGCCTTGGATGTCTGGCACTGGCGTTTGATGCCCTTACACAACGACGTGGCTGAATGGCGCAGCCTAGGGCGTTTGCTGGTGTGGTTCACCTGGCCTGTGTGGCCCTTGGCCGCTTGGACACTGTGGCGCTGGCGTCGGCAATGGACCTCGCTGCACTGGAGCCGTCACTTGGTCTTGCCCATGTGGTTCTCTCTGCTGGCCGTGGTCACCGCCTTGCTGACCGTCTCGGCTGATCGCACCTTGCTACTGGCTTTGCCCCCCTTAGCAACTTTGGCCGCGTTTGCCCTGCCAACTTTGCGACGCAGTGTGGCGGCTTTCATCGATTGGTTCACCCTGCTGTTTTTCTCGGGCTGCGCCTTCATCATTTGGGTGGTCTGGATTGCCATGCAAACCGGCTGGCCAGCACAACCTGCCGCCAACGTGGCACGTTTGGCGCCGGGCTTTGTCCCCAGTTTTGGTTGGATCGCCTTCATCGTGGCCTTGGCAGCCACGGTGGCTTGGGCTTGGCTGGTGCTGTGGCGCGTGGGCAAACACCGCCATGCCTTGTGGAAAAGCGTGGTCTTGCCTGCCGGTGGCGCGGCTCTGTGCTGGCTGTTGCTGCTGACCTTGTGGTTGCCGCTGCTCGACTTTGCACGCAGCTACGCGCCCTGGGTGCGTCAAATTCAAACGATCATGGCCCAACACAGCACAGCGCCCGCCACCTGCATGATGAGTTACGGCTTGGACGTGGGCCAAATGACGGCCTTCCACTACCACGGCGGCTTTGACATCAAGCCGCTGGACAGCGCCGAAGCACCGCAACATGCGGCCTGCGAGTGGCTGCTGGTTGACAACGACTTGCGCCCGGATCTGCCTCAGGTGGCACGGGTCAACGAATGGAAGCGCATTCAAACCATTCGCCGTCCTTCAGACAACGACGAAGACGTGACGCTGTATCGCCGTCGTCAACCGTGAGTGTGATGTGATGAGCACTGAGCGCAGCACCATCGTGCGCCATGCCAGCACGGTCTTGGTCGGGCAATTGGCCGTGATGGCGTTTGGCATCACCGACACCGTGGTGGCCGGCCGCTTTGCCGACACGGCGCTGGCGGCGTTGTCGGTCGGGTCGGCCACCTACATCACGGTGCATATTTCGCTCATGGGTATGCTGCAAGCGCTGCTGCCCGTCTGGGCTGAGTTACATGGCGCCAACAAAAACGTGGCTGTGGGTCAGTCGGTTCGACAAGCCCTTTACCTGTGCATGCTGACCTCTCTCTTGGGCATGACAGCCTTGGCATTTCCAGGCCCGCTGCTCAACTGGACACGCGTGCCCGAGGTATTGCAAGCCGAGGTGCGCGAGTACCTGCTGATCGTGGCCTTCGGTGTTCCGGCTTCCTTGCTGTTTCGCATGTACAGCACGCTCAACCAAAGCCTGGGTAAACCCAAACTGGTCACCTGGGTGCAAGTGGGCGCTTTGGCGGTCAAAGTGCCGCTGTCGATTGTGTTGGTGTTGGGTATTCCTGGCCTGTTCCCGCCCTTGGGTTTGGCAGGCTGTGCCTGGGCCACCTTGGCCGTCAACTACCTGATGCTTGGCCTTGCGCTGTGGCTGCTGCGCACCCAAGACTTTTACCGCCCTTACCGTATTTGGGCCGCCATGGAAGCACCGAACTGGAATGTGCTGATGCGTTTTGTGCGCTTGGGCCTGCCGAGCGGCTTAGCCATTGGGGTGGAAGTCACCTCCTTCACTCTGATGTCGCTGTTCATTGCGCGCTTGGGCGTGGTGGCCTCGGCCAGTCATCAAATCGTGGCCAATATGGCGGCCGTGCTCTACATGGTGCCCTTGGCGCTGTCGATCGCCAGCAGTGCGCGTCTGAGCTATTGGCTAGGTGCAGGCCAGCCTCAACGCGCACGCCAAGTGCTGCGAACAGGTTTGGGGCTGGTGCTGATGCTGAGCCTTGGCTTAGCCACAGCGATGTGGCTTGCGCGTGATGCGATTGCTGCGCTCTACACCCAATCGCCGGAGGTCGCGGCCTTGGCCAGCGCCTTGTTGCTGTGGCTCACCCTGTACCACTTTGCCGATGCGATACAGGTATTTTGCGTGTTCGCTTTACGCAGCTACCGCATCACCTTGTTACCGTTGGTGAGCTACACGGTATTGCTGTGGGGCATGGGCTTGGCAGGCGGCTATGCCGTGGCTTACGAGGTGTTAGACGCCAGCGCCCTGCCTTGGTTGGCCACTCAGTCGCCCATCGCGTTTTGGCAAACCAGCAGCTTGGCCTTGTGTGTCACAGCAGGCTTGTTGTTGCCGGTGCTGTGGCGTGCGTCCTACAAGAAGCAGATTCGGGTTTAAAACTCGGCATGAAAACGTGCGGCATACACACGCATGGGGCCACGGTCTGCGTTGTACGCAGGGTTTTGAATCCACTGGTAATCCGCAGTCAGCCAAGTACCGCGCGTGAGTTGGTAGCTGTAAAAAGCTTCCAGAATTTGTTCGGGACGGTAATTGATCGTGCCGCCCGCGCCATTGCTGTCGCCAATGAAATACGACACACCGCCCGCTTGCAAGAAACGCTGGCGGTCTGTGGACAAGGTGTTGCGCATGAAGGCCACGCCCACCGCATCATCGGCGCGGCCCCATAAGCCGCCTTTGAACACCAAGCCCGTGGAGAGCGAGCCATCGACCTCCGTGAACGCATAGGTCTCGGTACGACCATCGGTTTTCATGCTGCGCAAGAAAAATCCGATGTTCGAGTTGATCGCTTGCTCGACGTTGAAGCCTAAACCGTATTTGATTTTTTCGCCATTGCGCACAGCAACCAAGGCATCCGGGCCTGCGCGATAAGCATTGGTCTGTACCCACTGCGTGGCATCGTTGAAGCTGGCGAGAACGGCCCGATTGCGCCACGCTAATACGCGCAACTTACCTGGTTGGTCACCCAAAACGTGGGCACGCTCTAGCTCCACTTGATCGCCATAGTGGCGACCCAGTGCAAAGTCAACGGGCAACGCGTTGGGCTCTGTCGGTCCGGTCATGCGGCCAAAGCGCAGCACCCAGTTGTCTTGGTACCACTCCCCTGCAAAACCCCAACCAAAGCCCCGGGCATCGGCAGCATAGTCATAGGCCGCATAGGTCCAATTGCCCCAGTTCATGAACTGCGTGCGTGGGTCTTTGGCATAGGCGTTGTCGTCGAAAACATCGAGGGTGGAAAAATTACCTGCGGTCAACACAAAGCGGTTTTTATCGACCAAGCCTGCCATCTGGTTGAAATCGGACTCCACCGCTTCTTGCTCGCCCCCGTGATTCCAAGTTTGGCGCACAAACAAGCGCTGGCGATACAACTTGGGATTGCTCCCGCCTGCACGTGTGATCTCGCCATTGGTGAAACCGCCCAGACCGACTAAGTTGCCAGAAAAAGGGACACCCTGCGTGACCTCAGGATTGAAATACAACTCACCGTCTTGCCAGGGCCGAAAACCCCAATGGGCGGTGGCGCTGAAGGTGTACATCCTCTCAGCCGTGGGTACGATGCTGTTGGCTCCGCTGTACGCCGCATTGAAGGCGCCGTGACGCTGCCAGTTGTAGGTTAGCTGATAACGCGCCGATGTGTCCTCTGTCTCAGGTGTTTGCGCCCATGCGCTTGCCGCTGCGACACCACAGGCAGCCATGAGCACCCAACGATTGAAAAGAGACACACGCATAAAAAGAAAGATTTCAAAAAACAAATCAAACGGCTAGCCGAGGATTGTAGGTAGGCCTGGCAAGCCGGACTTGTTATGCCCCGCGATAGCCCAAACAAGCCAACCGATGAACTGTAGATGACGGTCATGACAGCTCTGTGACATGACAGCCAATCATCCGCCTTAGATTCACGCAAATGACACGAATCTGTCATATAAAAAAGATAATATTGTTTTATGAACCACGGCACACTTCTGGCAGCCATCGATTTGGGCTCCAACAGCTTTCGTCTTGAAATTGGTCGCTATGACCACGGGCAAATTCAGCGCATCGAATATTTGAAAGAAACCGTCCGTCAAGGCAATGGCTTTGACCAAGACCGTAACCTGTCGCTTGAGGCCATGACCCGTGGATGGGAATGCTTGGCGCGCTTTGCAGAGCGCATCGCAGGATTCAAGAAATCTCAGGTCCGAGCGGTTGCCACCCAAACTTTGCGTGAAGCAAAAAACAGAGACGAATTCATCCAACGTGGTTGCGAAATATTGGGCTTTCCGATTGAGGTGATTCCAGGCACAGAAGAAGCACGCTTAATTTACCAAGGCGTGTCTCACCTGCTGCCCCACAGCGATGAACGTCGACTGGTCATTGACATTGGCGGCCGATCCACTGAACTGGTACTGGGGCGTGGCATGCAGGCGACAGAAACAGCATCGTTTCGGGTTGGCAGCGTAGCGTGGTCAATGGCATATTTCCCCAAAGGCGAGTTCACCGAACAAACCTTTTACCGCGCAGAAATTGCCGCACAAGCTGTGCTTGAAGAAGCCATCACCACCTACCCACGTCATCAATGGGATACAGCGTATGGCGCATCCGGCACGGTAGGCGCAGTGGCTGACATTTTGGCCTTATCGGGTTGGCCTGAAGGTGAAATCAGTCGCGATGGTTTGGATTGGTTGGTCAAGTGTCTCTTGCGCGCAGGCAACGCCAACAACATTCGACTCGAAGGCTTGAAAGAGGATCGACGCGCAGTGATTGGGGGCGGCGTCAGCGTGTTGCGTGCGTTGATGGATTTGCTGCAAATTCAGACCCTACACGTGGCCCAAGGCGCACTGCGCCATGGCGTGTTGCATGAAATGGTGGAACGTGAAGATCACGACTCGGATGCCCGTGATTTGTCGATACAACGTCTTGCACAAAAATTCGGTGTGGACCTTGCGCAAGGCCAACGTGTGCGTAAGGTGGCAGAAAATTTTCTTGAAAAAATCATCCCCTCCGATGACACCGAAGAAACTCACACGCTCACGCGCTTGAAGCGCAAATTGGGTTGGGCGGCCAATTTGCATGAAGTGGGCATGGCGATTTCGCACAGCGATTACCACAAGCATGGCGCCTACATCCTCGACAACGCCGACATGCTGGGCTTTAGCATGCAAGAGCTGCATCGCTTGGGATTGTTGGTTCTGGGACATCGCGGCAAGCTTAAAAAACTGGAGACCGAATTTGATGAACCGGAATTCGCACAGCTACTACTGGCCTTGCGTTTATCCGTGATTCTTTGCCATGCACGCAAAGACCCAGAATACAAAAATCTGCAACTGACACAGAACCCAACCAAGCGCAGCTTTACCCTGTCGTCTGACGCTGATTGGATGGTTCGCTATCCGCAGTCGGTCCATCTGCTACGACAAGAAAGCTTGGCATGGCAAAAGTCTCCTTGGAGTTTCAATTTCATGACAGTTTGATGACTGACTGAATTTTGTAAACGATATATACTGTTTACACATTTCAACTTTCTCAGGAATTCAACATGGTCACAAGAAAAACTGCGACAACGACGGCAGTCAAAAAATCCACTGCTAAAACTGTTGCCAAAGCACCCGTAAAAACCTCGGTACAAACCAAGGCCAGCGTTAAAAAAGTGGCACCTCGCAAGGTCAGCAAAGCAGCGACGCCTCAGCCTAAAACAATCGTCACCAAGCCCGCACCAACCACCAAGCCCAGCAAGGTGAAAAAGCCTAAGCTGGTGCGTGACAGCTTCACCATCCCCAAGGACGAGTACGTGGTCATTGACAGCCTCAAGCTGCGCGGTGGCAAACTGGGCCAAGCCGTCAAAAAGAGTGAGCTGCTGCGCGCTGGCATCAAAGCGCTGGCCGCCATGAGCGATATTCAATTCAAAGCAGCACTCAGCAATGTGCCAACCATCAAAACAGGTCGCCCCACACGCGCTAAATAAGTTTTGACTGAGCCACAAAGCCCTTGCGAAACCGCAAGGGCTTTTCTTTTGCCTGATTCAAAGACACGAAATCGACACATTCGATCTGCATGATCAAACACCGTTTATCCAAGGAGTTTTTTCATGCCTCATCGCAACATTTTGGTTTCAGCATGCATCGCCATCGCACTACCACTGGCAAGCCATGCACAAACTGCTTTTCAAGCAACGTTGACAGATCATGCAGTCTTGCCTGCCCAAACAATGATTGCGACACCGCACGATGCCCCTGCGCATTTGCAAACCAGCGGCAAGTTCACCACCGGCAAACGCGTTGAAAAAATTGGCAGCATCGAGGGCATGTCTTTTGATCGCCCGACCGGTGTGTTCTTGCCTTTCAAAGGTCAACCGATTCAAGGGCATTCCGGCGTCAAACGTATGCCGGATGGCACTTTTTGGTTGTTGACAGACAACGGTGCAGGTTCTAAAGCCAATTCACCCGACTTCATGCTGTATTTGAACCACTACAAAGTGGACTTCAAGACCAATCAGTTCACCCGTTTAAACACGATTTTTTTGCATGATCCAGACAAAAAAGTCCCCTTTCACATCGTCACGGAAGGCAGCAAGAAACGCTATCTGACGGGCGCTGATTTCGACACCGAAAGCTTTCAATTCGCAGGCGGTTCATTGTGGATTGGCGATGAGTTTGGACCGTTTCTGATTCAAGCAGACATGAACGGTAAGGTTCTCGCAGTGCACGAGACCTTGGTGGATGGCAAAGTGGTTCGCTCACCCGATCACTCGGCAGTCACCACACCCGGCGTTCCAACTGACTCGGTGAAATTTCAGGTACGTCGCTCCAAAGGTTATGAAGGCATGGCCGCGTCGAAAGATGGCAGCAAGCTGTATGCATTGCTTGAAGGCGCTTTGTGGGATGAGCAGGCCAAGGCCTATGAAACGATCGACGGCAAACAGTACTTGCGCGTGTTGGAGTTTGATGTCAAAGCTGGTCAATGGACCGGACGTCATTGGAAATATGTGCTGGAAGCCAATCACCACGCGATTGGGGATTTCAATATGATTGACGACACCACAGGAATGATCATTGAACGAGACAATGGTGAAGGTGTATCTGCCCACGCATGTACCGAGGGCAAAAAGCCAAACTGTTTCCACGATTTGCCCAAATTCAAGCGTGTCTACAAAGTTGAAATGACGGATGCGAATGTGAACGCCCCGATGCGAAAAATTGGCTATGTCGATTTACTGAACATCGCAGATCCGCACAAAGTGGCGCGCAAACCTCTGGACAACGGTGTGTTTACATTTCCATTTTTCACCATCGAAAACGTGGATGTTGTCGATGCCCACCACATTGTTGTCGGCAACGACAACAATTTGCCGTTCTCCAGCAGCCGTGAACCGAACAAGGCCGATGACAACGAACTGATCATTTTGAATGTGGGGAACTTCTTAAGCGCCCGTTGATTCTTTTCAAGCGATCTGCATCACACCCAGCCACTGGTCTTCACCAGTGGCTGAATGCCCCCATACATTTGACACAATCAGCGTTTTATAGATTTGGCGCTGAAATGACATGAATTGGGATGCAACGCTCATCGGTCTCTTGACCGCCCTTGGCATCGGTTTATTGATTGGAACGGTCAGAGAACGCTTGCACAAACTCGGCGTGGTCAAGGCCGGCGTCAGAACACATGCGGTTGTGGCCATCTTGGGGGCTATTTCGTTCAGCCTGGGAACCGGGGTCTTTATCTCGGCATTGCTGACCACGGGATTCATGATTGCCATCGCTTATCGCCAATCAGCGCCTGAAGATCCTGGAATGACGGGTGAGTTCACACTGTTTTTAACCTTGGTGCTGTCAGGATTTGCGATCCAAAATCCAGCACTCGCAGCGGCCATCGGTGTGGTGGTCGCTTGCCTTGTTTTCATCAAAAAACCATTGCGAAAATTCAGTCAAGAAGTGCTGACTGAAAAAGAGTTAGAAGACGCGTTGATGCTCTGCGCGTCAGCGCTCGTTGTCTTACCGCTTTTGCCTACGCAGGCCATTGACCCGTGGAATGCGCTACAGCCCTATGGAATGTGGAAGATTGTGGTTCTCATCATGGGCGTTGGCATGGCGGGACATATTTTGATGCGCATTTTTGGTCCTCAGTGGGGACTGCCTCTCGCAGGGTTTTTCACAGGGTTGATCTCCTCCACCGCGGCCGTTGCCGAGTTCGGAAGAACCGCTCATGAAAGGCCAGATCGTGCTGTGCTGGCGAGTGCCGCAGCCATGTTCTCCGTTTTATCTTCTCTCCTGCTATTCACGCTGGTGCTTGCCATGAGCTCAGAACAACTGGTTCGCTCTGTGGCATGGCCTCTGTTCGCAGCAGGAATAACGTTGGCCTCTGTTGGCATTTATTTTCTTCGCCATGCAGAGATTGCCCATGACATTGAGTTACCCACCTCACACCGTGCATTCAAACCATCACATGCCTTGTTGATTGCGGCCACCATCAGTGCAGTCACGCTTGGCGCTGCATGGTTGAGGGAGCTCTTTGGCGATTCTGGAATATTGGCAACATCCATCATCGTTGGGTTCACCGAGATACATGCCGCCGCTGTCAGCATTTCTCAGATCGGCCTCACAGAGCAACCCCAACTTACACGTGCAAGCTGGGGGGTAGTGGCTATTTTGGGGGCAAGCGTCATCTCAAAAACTGTGCTTGCCTATCTCAGTGGTGGAAAGAAATACGGGCAGCACATGACCGTTGGGTTAGGTCTTGCCATAGCGACTGCAGCCATCAGCATGTACTTCGCACACTAAAGATTCAGCTCAATTTCACTTGCATGGAAGTGGCCGTGAGATAACCAACCGCTGCGCCAGATTTATTTTTGTAGTTGGCATTGATCAAGGGGTTCAGCATTTCTTTCACATGGTTGTGAATGGGTAACCAATCGCCTGCATGTTGGAAGTTGCTCATGATGTAGGTCCAACCGTTGAGTTCATCCACCGCATGCAAACCAGTGGATTCGCCGCCAGAGGGTACCGACAACACCCGTGACAACGCTTTCGTGTCAATGTTGTAGGCCCACAAGAAGTTGTTCACATGCTGGTTGCTGTCCTCACCGACGAACAAGGTGCGCATTTTTTCTGAAAACTTCAAGTTGTCAGGGTTGGCAATTTTTTCTGGATCTGCGGTATTGCCCAGGGCATCTGAAGCAATGTCTTTGCCTGTAATCAAGGCACGAATATCGGCAGGCATCCATTGGCTGCGAATGGCATGACCTTGTGTGTCTCGCAAGCCACCCCTGAGGTTCAAGGCCATCACGGCACCTGCATTCAACGCCGACGCAATCCCCACACCATTGCTTGGAACATGAACGGCATTGCCAACAACCATCGAAGCCACGCAGTTTTGCAAGGCTGAATAAGCGACTTTGTCCTGGATGTTGACGGTGGTGCCTTCCATTTTCGAAAAGCCCATCGATGCCCCCAACAAGGCGGCATATCGGTGAGTCTCTAAAAACGCAGCGGCCTTCTCCATGCCGGGTTTGAGTTTGATCCATTCCACCTTGCCATTGGCCACAATGCGTGTGAAGCTGGTGTCTTGTGGATCAGATGTCTTCAACTCCATGATGTCAGTGGCTTTGAGACGATTCGCCAATTGCTCTATCTCGTGGCTGCTGGCAGAGCCTAATTTGATCCAAGTCAGTGGTGCAGCCGGTGCATCAGGGTCAATGCTGAACCCCTGCCCTACTTTGGCCACATACAAAGTGCCTGCTGACAAATCTTTTTCTTTCTCAGCAACAAAAACGAAGTATCCGCTGTTGGTTGCGTCATCGCCCATCAGCACGGTTCGGTTGTCTGGCATGACTTGCACCAGCTCGTGTGACAGACGACCCAGGCAGTAATGCTTTTTAATCGAACCCGTGCCATCGGGATTCACGGTCACCTCAGGCAAGTGGCCATAGTGGTAGGGATTGGCACGCGTCTCATCGCCATACAAGTTGTCACTGAAAGCCTTGAACTGTGGATCGCTGGCTGCTGTGAAAGCATTGGGCTCGTACTCTTCGCTGGAAAGATGGGTTCCCCATGGGGACAAACTAGCTCCACAGGTGATCCATAGACCATGTGCTTTGCTGGTGTCCACGTTGTGGTATTTGACCAAACTCAAATGCCCGGTTTGAGGATCTTGATCGAGTGTGAGCACAGCAATCGGCGATGGGAGTCGGCCATACATGGGCGTGACACCGTCTTGTGCGCGCGAGGTGTATTCAAATTGCACCACAGCAAAAACAGGTTTTCCTTTGACGCCATTCACTTTGGCATGTGGAACGCTTAACAACGAAGTGCCATCAGGCCCATCCGAGAAATATTGACGTTCTTTTCCTGCGACCGTGCGGTCAATAATCGGCTTGTTATGGATATCAAAATAGCCGCCGGAAAGAACTTGCCCACCTTGTCCATCCGACACCAAATCACCGGAGATAAAAAATGGCTGATACGACAAGGCAAATTCACGCACATGGCCATCTGAAAAATTTGCAGTCAACGTAGAGCCAACTTGCATGGTTGCCATTTCGGCCGGGTTGGCCAACGAGGGGGCTGGCATGGACTTGAACGACACATTGCGCAATTTGGCAGTGGGTGTGCTCACCTTGCCAGCGGCTTGCGCCCATTCACTGTAAGTTGCCAAAGGCAACATGGGTGCGCCTCCCATGATTTTGAGCAAATGACGGCGCGAGAGTTGTTTGGGCGTGTTCATAAAGACCTCAGGTGAATCCAAGTTGTCGATCAGATGAGCCAAGCGTAGTGCGGTCATTTGACGAAGTCATGACAAACGATCAGTTCGCTTCCCAGCTTCGTGACACCAATTCAGGATTCGCCACCGTCATCAAAATTGTTTGCACATGTCCTTCACGGACACGTGTTCGCAACCACCACACAGAGCCTTTGCGCACAGGACAGGAGGCTTCGTTCATCCCTAGCAAGCGCGACACAATGTCACCGATATAGGGCTGATGACCGACCAATAAAAAAGAGCCCTTACTTTGCGGCCCGGTACTTGGGTCCCACTTGACCAAGCTCAGCACATCGTCGGCACTGCTCTCAGGCACCAACTCATCTCGTAACTTGTATTTGCGTCCTAAAGGCTGCACCGTTTGCTCTGTGCGGCGTGCGGGGCTGACCAACACACGCGTCCCCTCGGGCAAATGACGATCAAGCCAAGACGCCATGCGTGCTGCTTGTCGCTCGCCCTTGGGGGTGAGTTGTCGAGATAAATCATCGCAACCCTCTTGCGCAATTTCTGCTTCGGCATGGCGCCACAGGATCAAATCCATCGTCTTCTCCTTAGACTTTGGCTGCGTACAAGTCCATCAAGGCTGCTTGCGCGCCATGGGCTACTCTAGATTTCATGGACCGCCCTTTGGTCACCACCGCACGTGTGTATTGACCGTCTGAATTCAAAATCCAGGCATCCATGTTGTCGTGCAAATAGGCCACCAGACATTCGTCCACCACCCGCTGTCGCAACACCGGATCGTCCACAGGCCAAGCCAGCTCCACGCGTCGCAACATGTTGCGGTTCATCCAATCGGCACTGGACAAATACACCTTCTCTTCTGCCCCTGTGCGGAAATAAAAAACGCGCGAGTGTTCCAAGAAACGGCCAATGATGGAACGCACACGGATGTTGTCTGTCACGCCTGGTCGCTGGGCTGGCAGCATGCAGGCACCACGAATGATCAAGTCAATCGACACGCCAGCCTGCCCTGCACGGACCAATGCATCCATTAATTTTTCGTCTGTGAGCGTGTTCATCTTCAAAATAATGCGCCCAGGCACACCACGTGCCGCAGCAGTCGCGACCTTGTCAACCCACTCAATTAAGTTGCGCTGTAAATGAAACGGCGCAATCATGAGCTTGTTCAAACGAGGAATCTTGCTTTGGTTGGCGAGTAAATTGAAAACGCTCTCAATGTCTTGCGTCAACTTCACATCACAGGTGAGATGGCTCAGATCGGTATACAGCTTGGCGGTGCGAGGGTTGTAATTTCCCGTGGATAAGTGGGCGTAACGACGAATTACCCGGCCTTCACGGCGCGACACCAGCAACATTTTGGCGTGGGTCTTGAGACCCACCACACCGTAGACCACTTGTGCGCCGATGTACTCCAGCTTTTCGGCCCAATTGATGTTGGCCTCTTCATCAAAGCGCGCTTTGAGTTCCACCACCACAGTGACCTCTTTACCGCGTTGCACGGCTTCGCGTAACAACTCCATCAAGGCTGAATCGGCACCGGTTCTGTAGATGGTTTGTTTGATCGCCAACACATGAGGGTCACGCACGGCTTCACGCAAAAATGCCAGCACACCCTCAAAACTTTCATAGGGTTGATGAATCAACACATCACCCAGTTTGAGCTGCTCAAAAATAGGCGTGTTCGCTGTCATTTGGTGCGGAAATGATGGCACGTAATTGGGAAACAACCATTTGGGGTTATCCACCAAATCAATCAATTGGTTCAATCGCACCAAATTCACAGGACCGTGAACGCGGTACAAAGCGGATTCAGGAAGCTCAAACTGATGGCGGAGGAAATTCGATAAATGCTCGGAGCATCCAGCGGAGACCTCTAGACGCACAGCCTGTCCGTAGTTGCGGTGCACCAAACCTTTGCGCAAGGCGGTTCGCAAGTTTTTCACATCCTCTTCATCGACCGCCAAATCTGAATGGCGTGTGACTCTGAATTGTGAAAAATCGCCCACGACGCGCCCCGGGAAAAGGTCTTTCAAATGCGCGCGAATCACACTGGAGATTGACACAAACAACATGCGCTTGCCTGAAAGTTTGTCAGGCAAACGGATCAAACGCGGCAAACTGCGTGGGACTTTGACAATGGCAATTTCGTTATCGCGACCAAATGCGTCATTGCCAGACAAGCGCACAATGAAGTTGAGCGATTTGTTCGCCACTTGGGGAAATGGATGCGCAGGATCCAACACCACAGGCAACAACAAAGGACGAACTTCGTTTTCAAAAAACGTCTTCACCCACCGGTGCTGGGCCAAGGTGCGCTCACCGTGCGACAAAATGTGCACGCCTTCTTTGGCAAACGCAGGCGTGAGCACATCGTTGTACAAGGCATATTGCTCTGCGACCAAAGCGTGTGCCACTTGACTCAATGAATGCTGGGCGTGTGCACCTTTGGCATCCAATGCGGCTTTGGGATGCTCAACACTGGAGTGCAAAGCCGCTCGGACTTCAAAGAACTCATCCAAATTCGACGACACGATGCACAAATAGCGCAAACGTTCGAGCAACGGAACTTCTGGACGTTTGGCCCAATCCAACACACGCGAGTTGAACGCTAACAAGCTGAGGTCACGGTCCAACCACTCCACGGGAGTGAGTTGACTATTGGCTTGATCCTTAGAAATTGAAACGGACATGTAGACACCTGTAATCCTTGTCTCCAAGTGTCGCTGTCATTTATGACAGTTTGGTGAAGGCGCCGTGACTCAAGCTCAAGTCGTCAAATAAGCACTGGGATAGACCTGGTGCAACTGCTCTTGCAAATAGTGTGACAGTCGTTGCGGATTTTCAAAAATGAAATTTTGACCACAGCAGATGACCTTGTAGTCGGTACCGCCTGATGGAAATTGAATGTCAATCACCAATTCGGTCGCTGCCGTTTTGCATAAAACGCGTAAAGCGGGGTCTTCACCTTTAAAGTGGTTGATGCTCACCAAATGCCCCACTTCATCAGCCCACTGGCGACGAACATCTGTGAACAGGTCTGACAACATTTTTTCGCGCACTTGCAAATAGTCTTTGAATCGATGCGTAGATTTCAAATGTTTTTCAAACACGCCATCGCTGACCGTATTTTTTAAAAAATGCTGTTGTCCAGATGTCACTGTCGACACCAATTTTTCAGAAGGTATGGGCGCCAAATGATGCTCAAACAAACGTGTTGCCTCATCCCAGCTGAAGGTCAATGCTTGTGAACGCGCTTGGGCACGGGGTATGTGCAATGCTTTCAGGCTCGCTTGGGCCAAATCATCGTCCAACACACCACCTTTGCGGGCGTGTGGATAGGCTTCATCAGGTCGTAAAACCTCCAAAGGACCATCGACGGGATAAGCGGCCACGGGGGTGCCACAGGCCATGGCCTCTAACATCACCAATCCAAATGTCTCATTGCGACTTGGAAAAGTGAACACATCGGCGCTGGCATACACCTCAGCCAACTCATCGCGTGGCAACACCCCCAACCAAAGCACATCATGAAAGCGCGCTTTGAGTTGAGCCTCCAAGGGGCCCACACCACAAACCACCTTGCTGCCGTGCCAAGGCATGGCCAAAAAGCTCTCAATGTTTTTTTCGTAAGACACGCGCCCGACATAAAGCGCAATAGGACGCGGCAAATCGGCCAAGGAAGGATGGCGCTGCACCTGTTCGGCATACTTGAACAAGCGCATGTCCACACCGTGGGTCCAGCTACGTAGGTTTTTGAACCCTTTGCCATCCAACAAACGCATCACCCCTTGCGTGGGGACCATCACACCGGCCGAGGGACGATGAAAATAGCGAAACAGCGCATACCCAAGCGATAAAGGGACACGCAAAGCGGCTTTCAAAATCTCAGGGAAGCGTGTGTGAAAGGCTGTGGTGAATGGCAGCTCATGTCGCAAACAGTATTTGCGTGCGGCCCAACCCAGAGGACCTTCGGTTGCGATGTGAATGGCTTGCGGCTGAAACGCTTGCAATTGTTTTTGCAATTGCGCAAAAGGACGCACGGCCAAATCAATGCCAGCATAACCCGGGCAAGGTCGCGTTTGAAAAAGTCCCGGATGAAACACCTCCACCATATGCCCCTGCACGTTGAGCTGATCGACCAACTCGACCAAGGTAGTGACCACGCCATTGATCTGAGGACGCCATGCGTCTGTGATGAGTGCAATCTTCATGCGGCTTTGACCAATATAGGTTTTTGTACACCCGGTGCTTCAGGCTTCCAATAGCTCAATTCCAACCGACCATCCATGTGCTCTACCAAGGCACTTCGGCTCTCTACCCAGTCGCCATCGTTGCAATACAAGACGCCATTCACTTCCCGAATTTCGGCCCGATGAATGTGACCACACACCACACCTTGATACCCATGCTTGGCGGCTTCTTGTGCCACGGCATTTTCAAAATCAGTCACATAGTTCAATGCTTTTTTTACCTTGTGCTTGAGGTAAGCCGACAAGGACCAATAAGGCAAACCCAAACGACCACGTAAATTGTTCAAATAGCGATTGAGCTTGAGGGTGAATTCATACAGATAGTCCCCCACATAAGCCAGCCATTTCGCTTGCTGCACCACGGCGTCAAAGTAGTCACCGTGAATCACCCACAGCTGACGACCATCGGCAGTCAAATGAACGGCTTCTTCGACCACTTCAATGCCACCGAACTGATGGTCTAAAAATCCACGCGCAAACTCATCGTGGTTTCCAGGTACATAAATCACACGGCAACCCTTGCGTGCTTTGCGCAACATTTTTTGCACCACATCGTTGTGCGCTTGTGGCCAATACCACTTACGCCGCAACTGCCATCCATCCACAATGTCACCCACCAAATACAAATAATCGCTGGTGTGCTCTTTTAAAAAATCGAGCAACGCATCGGCTTGGCATCCGGGTGTCCCCAAATGCAAATCAGAGATGAAGATGGCCCGGTAGTGCATCAAACACCCAAGAAGTGTTTGCGATAACGCGCAGGCATGTCGTTGATCTTCATCAACATGGGCAAATCAGCCGTATTGAAATCAGGATCCCAAGCAGGCGCACCCAATACTTTGGCACCTAAGCGCAAATAACCTTTGATCAAGGCGGGGGGCTCAAAGGCATCATTCACCTCCCACTGCTCAACAGGCAACGCCAAGCGCGGTGTGACTTGGTTTTCAACACCGGCCAAATGTGTTTGTTTGAGTTGATGCCAAATGCTGGCGGCCACTTCACCACTCACCACGCCCTGGTGAAGCATGGGAATGCTGGCACAACCAATCATCACGTCCAACTTGTTGCGCACCATGAACTCGGCCAATGCACCCCACAAAGCCATGATCACACCGCCATGTCGGTGGTCGCGGTGCACACAGCTGCGTCCCAACTCGACCATGCGCTCGCGGTATTGACGCAAACGGGTCAAATCAAACTCCAAGTCCGAGTAGGTGCTGCCAATGCGCTTGGCTTGTGCAGGTGTCAGCACGCGGTAGGTGCCAATCACTTGCTCTGTCACCTCATCGCGAATGATCAGGTGCTCACAAAAGTCATCAAACAAATCAATGTCATGGCCTGGAATACTGTCTTTCAAGCGCGCGCCCATTTCGGTGGCAAATACCTCGTAGCGCAAACGCTGCGCTTCACGCACTTGGTCTTGATGCTTGGCCCATTCAACACTCAGGCTCGGGCCATTTTTTGCATTTTGCGACGTTCCAGAAATTTTTTGAGCTTCAGGATCGTGTCGATGAAGTGACCCCCGTGGGACATCGATCAACGAGAGCGGCATCGTGGGGTTAGGCAGTTCTTTCATGTTCAGTCCTTTGGTTTGACGTGATGCGTTGGCTTAAGTGATGCATGAATTGTTCAAACATCACGTGACAAGACAAAGAAGAAATCATGAATTTTTGGTGACATTCATTCTTGACCGTCACACAGCTGTCATACGTCTCAACTAAGCTAATGAACCAGATATGTTGATCAAATACGCGCTTCTTATTCGTGCTTTTATTCAGGCATTTTTTATTCTTTGGGTGAAATTTCCGCGTTACACGCGTGAGCAAAAACTCGAAGCCATTCGCACATGGTCAGACCAAACACTGCAACTCATGGGTGTTGCGGTGCGCGTGGTGGCTACACATCCTCTTGAAGAAGTGCCCCATCTTGTTGTGGCCAACCATGTGTCATGGCTCGATGTGTTGGTGATTCAATCGCTACACCCCAGCGTCTTTGTTGCCAAAAGAGAGGTGGGGCAATGGCCTGTGGTGGGCACCATTGCCAAAGCATGTGGCGTCGTTTTTGTCGATCGCGGCTCACCCAGTTCAGCCAAAAAAATGGTCGACGATGTGGCGAACGCCTTACACCATGGCTATCGTGTCGCAGGTTTTCCAGAGGGCACCAGCAGTGAAGGCCATGCCGTCAGTTTGTTTCATGCCAATTTGTTTGAGGCGGCCATTCATCGCCAAGTGCATGTTCAACCCATTGCATTGCGCTATGTAGACCCGCATACAGGTGCTTTGTGCCTGGCCCCCGCTTTTGTGGGTGAGATGGGATTTTTAGAGTCATTGCATCGCATCATGAAAGCGCGCGTCATGACGGTGGATGTACATCTGGGATCATGTATTTCGCCAGAGGGACATTCCCGCCGAACTCTGGCGCATTTATCTCACCGCAGTGTCTGCCAACAACTTGAACACTTGACTACGGCAACTGCATCATCAAACTAGGTAAACCCGTGGCTAGCAGTGGCAACCAAGAAATCAGTAGCGTTCCGACAAAAATTGCCAGCAAAGCAGGAAGAACCGAAACAGCAATGAGCCGCAAAGACTGGTTGAACACAGCAGACGCAAAGTAAACATTCATGCCTGCAGGTGGGCACAAAAATCCCATTTCCATATTGGCCAAGAAAATAATGCCGAAGTGAACGGGGTCAATGCCATAGCTCAAAGCCAGAGGTAACAACAAAGGCACAAGCACCACAATGGCGGCGTAAATCTCCATCAAAGCGCCGGCAGCAAACAAGAACACATTGAGTGCCAACAAGAAAACATATTTGTTGCGTGTCAGCCCCTGAACCGCTTCAATGGCTAAATCAGGAATGCCAGCGTCTACCAAGTAATTGGTCAACCCAAGCGCCATCCCCAAAATCAACATCACACCGCCAATGATTTGGGCGCAATGAGACAAGCATGTTGCCAGCATGCGCGCGCTCAATTCACGATGACCCACAGATTGGGTGAGCACGGCATAAATAGCTGTCAATGCAGCACTTTCTGTTGGCGTGGCCAACCCGCTCACGAGTGAGCCAATCGCGACCAAGGGGGCCATCAGCTCCCACTTGGCATGCCAGACCACCCAAAGCAGTGGATGCGCTGCATGCGTTGCGGCAGTTGCAGGCCCGCTGGAAACTGGCACACGTTTGAGATAGCCACCCAGCACCAACAGGCACACCACCATCACCACGGCAGGCACCAGCCCGGCTAAGAACATGGTGTTGATTGGCACGCGTGCAATGATGGCGTACATGATCAAAGGAACAGAAGGTGCCAACAACACACCCAAAGCGCTGGCACTGGTTACCAAACTGATGCCCCGCTGCTCGGGATATCCCGCATGGCGCAGCAAAGGCAATAGCAGACCACCCAACGCCAAGATGGTGACGCCACTCCCCCCCGTGAAAGCCGTAAAGCAGGAACACAAAACCGCTGCGGCAATCACCGTACCTGACATGCCACCGCCAAAGAGCGTCATGAACACGGCGCCCAAACGTTGTGCAGCGCCTGTGCGCGCAAAAATCAAACCGGCCAAGGTGAACAACGGCAGTGCAGGCAATGATGGGTTGACCGTGATTTGGTAGTGCGACAAAGCCACCGATGCCAAGGGCAAACCGTCCTGCCAAAACAGCGCCAATGCCAAGCCCCCGAGCACAGCAAAGATGGGAGCGCCGCACATCAACAGCAAAAGCAAGCCCATCGCCATAGGCCACAGCGTCAAGTTAATGCCATCCAAGCAATAGCCCAGTGCGATCCCTTCCAAGGGAATCACCACGGCACACAGCAATTTGACAATCCCTAACCCCGCACAGCGCGCAGCCAGCTTGGCACCCAACAACGCAAAACCAATAGGCATGGTGGCCTGAAACCACCACACAGGTATGCCGTAAGCCAGAGAATGGTGTGCCGCCATTTCACTGAGCACAAATTGCCAACTCGCCCATGCCAACACACCGCAGATCAACGCAGCAGAGGCATTGGCAAGGCCTTGAAATCCAGAAAAGATATGGCCTAAGCTGGTGAGGTGCCCATGGCGCTCTGCAGCAATAGCCCCCCACATGGCCATGACCAATCCCAAATGTTGAACCAAGACAGGGGCGTTATCAATGCCTTTGCCCAACATCGGGCGTGACAGGATTTCGACCAAGGGAATCAACGCCATCAAAGCCAATGCCACAGAAGCAAAAGCCTCATCCAATCTAAGCCAGCGTTGCATCACTTGGCTTTCGTTGCGCGATAGGCTTTCAAATGACGAAACACTTCGTCAAACGTTTCGGCCGGCACCAACGTACCGCGAATGCGGGGGTACAGTTTTTCTGCTAACTCTTGCCATTCACGCATTTGCTCAGCATTAGGACGGTTCACATGCAAGCCACGCTTTTTCATGGCTTCCACAGCCTCCTCCACCTCTTGGCGCGCTTTGGTACGGATTTGAGATCCCGCCTTCTCACCTGCGACGCGCATCACTTCTTGCGTTGCGGGAGACATGTCGTCCCACGCTTTTTGGGTCACCACCAAAGCGCCCACAATCGGCGCCCAATTGATCTCCAGCATATGGGGTGCAATGGTGTAGACCTGGCTTGCAAGTGCAAAGTACGGTGTAGATGGCACCACATTGATCATGCCCGTTTGAATCGACGGCAAGATATCACTGGTTTCCAAAGGCACGGGGGTGTAACCCAAATTCTTCATGATCTCCTGTTGATCTGCTTCGCCACCCCATGCAAAAAATTTCATTTTTTTATAGTCATCAGGGCGAAAAGCGGGGTCTTTAGAGAAAAAGCGCACCCAACCGGCATCCCCCCAAGCCAAAACAACAAAACCTTTTTCTAGAAATTTTTTCTCCATGGTTGGACGCATTTTTTCTCGCACATAGTCGACTTCATCCCAGCTTTTGAACAACAACGGCATGGCTTGCAAAGCACTGATCGAAGGTTCAATCTCATGCAAACCCACCACCGACAGCAAGGCACCTTGAAGCTGACCAATGCGCATGCGTCGCGCCAACTCGGTTTCTCCGCCCTGGCTGCCATCGGGAAACACCACATACTTGGCATTACCACCTTGGGCATTGCGCCAAGCCTCACCGACCTCTAGCAGCTGACGGTGGTACAAAGAATTTTTGGGCGCCAACGTACCAATGCGCAAAGACTTTTCAGCTGCATGCGATAGGCCGCCCCAAGTCACAGCAAATAAGCCGACACAAATCGAGACGCAAAACGCTGACAACTTCCACATGTTCTTTGCCTTTAAAAAAGATCATCCATCATGTCCAGCAACCACTCGGCGCGCTCACGCATGACTTCGTTTTGTAAATTTTTGTGCTTGGCACTGATCACAAGCGCTTGACGCAACAAACGTTCAAATGCCTCTTTGTCTTGCCCAGGCAAAGCCAAACTTTCGGCTCTGGCTACCCAAGGGCCAGCGCTTTCGGATCGACTGGCTGTCATCGCTTGATCGAAGAACATGGCCGCTTGTTGGCGCGAACCACCTGGGCGTGCAGCTTCTAAGGTGCCCATCAGACTGGCTAAGGCACCATCACCAAAGTCAGGGTTGGTTTGCCATGCCAAGTGGGCCAATCGAACGACTTGGGGCAAGTCAGCCAGTTGATCAGGATCGTCTTTGGACAAGGAAATCATCCCGCCCCATGAAGCAGCCGCCCAATAAGCCAGACCGACTTGGGATGCGTTCAGTCGCAGAGGATGGGTTGAATCTGCCAAGGCCAATGCTTTTGCAAATCCTGGCGACGCCAGCTCCAAAGCGCTCATGGCATGCGTGCGGGCACGGGCATACAAACGTGCGGCACGAAGACGCATTTTTTGTGCTGCCTTCGCGTCTTGTACTTCTAATTTATCGGCTTCAAATGCCACAAAAGCATAGGCGTACTGGGTAAATCCAGCCGCCACAGCTTCGGCCAATTGGAGGTGTTGCGGGGTTTCGCGCAGTACGGACTCTGAGAACTTCAAATAAAAAGCACTGGCTTCACGAGCCAGTAACAAATCATCCTCAGACGCATGATTTTGGGTTGACAACACAGCAGCTGTCTCGTCCACCACATAGGGCTTGATAGCACAAGCCGCCAAGCTGTGCGCCACGATCAACATGCTCAAGCAATAAAAATAACGCCTAAAAATAAATACCCCTGTGCGCTCAAATTTAGCGATCAAACTGGGGTGCACTGTAGTGATGAATTATGAAAATCTGGTGACACCTCTGTCATACGCTTGCCACACAAAAGCTTCATGATGCTTCTCAAAGGATCACACCATGCAGCAGCAAGCGCCCCAACATTTGGATGAAGAACAAATCCGTCGTTTACGTGAAGACATTTTGGATTCACTAGACGAAGAGCTTGAAATGTCGCTCGAAGACGGATTCGACGAACGTCAAGCTCTGACAGATCAAGACAAGGTGGAACGTGCGGACTACTTTCGTGAGTTGCTGCGTTTACAAGGCGAACTTGTCAAATTGCAAGACTGGGTCGTAGCCACCAAGCAGCGCGTGGTGATCTTGTTTGAAGGGCGCGACGCAGCAGGCAAAGGCGGCGTCATTAAGCGCATCACGCAACGCTTGAATCCTCGCGTATGCCGTGTGGCGGCACTGCCCGCACCCAACGACCGTGAACGGACTCAGTGGTATTTCCAACGCTATGTGGCGCACTTGCCCGCCGCGGGTGAGATCGTGTTGTTTGATCGCAGTTGGTACAACCGCGCTGGCGTTGAACGTGTGATGGGGTTTTGTAGCGACGCTGAATACGAAGAGTTTTTTCGCACCGTTCCTGAGTTTGAAAAAATGTTGGCCCGCAGTGGCATCACTTTGATCAAATATTGGTTCTCCATCACCGATGATGAACAACATGCGCGATTTTTGGGGCGTATCCATGACCCACTGAAACAGTGGAAGCTCAGCCCTATGGATTTAGAGAGCCGCCGCCGTTGGGAAGATTACACCCGCGCCAAAGAAACCATGATTGAGCGCACACACATTCCAGAAGCTCCCTGGTGGGTGGTGCAAGCGGTTGATAAAAAGCGCGCACGCCTGAACTGCATTGACCATTTGTTGGGACACTTCAACTACCACGACATCCCGCACGACGAGATTCAACTGCCAGCGCGCGTGCGCAATCCCGACTACTTACGTCATCCCGTACCAGACGACATGGTGGTCCCTGAAAAATACTGAGCAACCACTCAGCTCGAGCCGCCCAAATAGCGTTTGCGCCAAAAGAAAACCACCAGAATAACGCCCAACAAGCCCATGCTGATCAAGGTCCACCAGAGGCCATTTTCATCATGGAGCACTGGAAAGTTTTCAAAGTTCATTCCGAAGAATCCGGTAATCAGATTCAGCGGCAAAAAGATAGCGGTTAACACCGTCAGTGTGCGCATGATGTCATTGGTTCGGTTGCTCTGGGCATTGAAATGCATTTGCACGGCTGTCTCTGCGCTTTGCTCTAAGCGGCGCACATGGTGGACCACCCGCTCAATGTGCTCCAGCACATCACGGCTGCGAACCTTGAGTAACTCCAAAGCGCGAGGCTGGGATGCATGGGGTTCCGCCGCTGTGTTCAAGGCATCAATCCAGTCTTGAATGGCGACGCGTTGGTCTTCGCAAATTTCGTCCAAATGATGCAACGACAAGCGCGCATCTAGCAAAGCACTCCAGTTGTTAAACCGTGTATTTGGGTTGATGAGCTCGCTTTGCCAATGGTCCAATTGCCGAGTGAGTTCGCGTCTTAAATTCAAATAACCATCCACCATTTGGCTGATGACACGCAGCATCAAATCTGGTGGATTTAACGGCATGCGATAGGCCTGTTGGTTCGCGGTGGCACGCCCCGCCGCCAGCAATCGCGCTGCAAAACTGTCCCGAATGGTGCAGTCCGTGGGATGGACGGTGAGGACCAAGCGATCAAACACTACAAAGGCCACAGGGCTGGTATCAATGCGGTGCAGCACAGGCGGGCCACCTTTGTCACGTGAGCGATGCAAGATCTCCCCCGGGCGTGACAAGTCGGATTCACTTTGACCAGCCGCCAAACGACGAAACACCATCAAGTTGTAATCGGAGGTGTAGTCGTAATGGGATGGCAATTGGTTGTTCAACACATCGGAGATATGTAAATCTACAATTTGAGAACCACACAAGCGCTCGAGTGTGGATTGAATTTCCAGCTGAAGCACCTCAAACTCACGCCTGGCAAATGCCATCCATATAAACCCGTTTTCCATGGTTGCTTCGGGAAGCACAGCGGACTCTGTAACGGCATGGGGACTGATGTGAAAGACTCTCATAGAGGAACATTGTGCGTCAGTTGTGTGACAAGCCTGTCACACGCGCCTTCATTGAATTGACGTAAATTCTTCACAGATATTTCATGTGCAAAGAGCATGATGCGGCGCATCTGCATCAAAGGAACCTCATGGAATTCACCTCCACATTACCAGCACCGAACGCCAATGCGGACCGATCCAAAGAATTGTTAAGCAAGGCGGTTTATGGTCACAAAACAAAAGCCACGCTGAAAGAACGTATTTTTGCCATGTGGTTTCGTCAGCTGGTCTATACGCAGATTTGGGAAGACCCTGTGGTGGACATGAAAGCGCTCAACCTTGGTGCGGATGACCATGTGGTCACCATCGCATCGGGTGGCTGCAATGCCTTGTCATATTTGCTGGCCAATCCAGCCAAGGTCACAGCCGTGGATTTAAACCATGCACATGTATCGTTGGTCAAACTGAAGATGGCCGGTTTGCGAACACTGGATGGCTATGACGAGTTTTTCAATTTTTTTGGCATTGCCCATGCATCCAGCAATGTGCGTTTGTACAAGAACGTGATTGCACCTCAACTTGATGCAGACAGCCGTCATTATTGGGAGGGTGGCCCAATTGGTTTTCGGCGCATTCGCATGTATGCCAAAGGCTTCTACAACTACGGCTTGCTGGGCCAGTTGATTGGCATCATCCATTGGGGAGCCAAATTGCACGGCGTCAATCTGAAGGAGTTGATTCAGCAACCAACGCAGCACGATCAAGAAATTTGGTTTGATGAAAAAGTAGCCAAGATTTTTGATTCGAAATTAATGGCCAAAATTTGCAGCAGTCCTTTCGCCCTTTACAACCTCGGAATTCCACCCAGCCAGCACCATGCGCTGTGCGACGAACGTCCTGAAAACATGGCCCAAGTTCTGAAAGAACGCGCCCGTAAATTGGCCACCGTGGTTCCCATCAAAGACAACTATTTCGCTTGGCAAGCGTTTAGTCGCCGTTATGACCCCACCGAGCAAAGCGCCCTGCCCCCTTATTTGATGCGCAGTAACTACGCGCAGCTCAAGGCCAATATTGACAAACTCAGCGTTGAGCAATCGAACATCCGAGATGCCATCGCACGCATGCCTGTTCAATCTGTCGATGCCGTGGTTTTGTTAGATGCACAAGACTGGATGTCGAACGAAGAAATGACGGCACTTTGGACCGAAATGACGCGCGCAGCCAAACCCGGTGCACGGGTGATTTTCAGAACCGCTGGCACACAATCGCCAGTGGATGTGTGCTTGACTGGATCACTCGAAGGGAAATGGTTGCGCGATGATTCGACATCCAATGCCCTCGGACCGCAAGATCGCTCGGGCATTTATGGTGCATTTCACATCTATCGATTCCAATCTTGATGCATCATCAATGGCCGCGTGAGTCGCTTGATATTTGGATGCAAAACGCTTGTGCCGATTTAGATTGGCACGGTGATTTGCCCATCCCCATCACATGCGCACATCCCATTCGATTACCCGATACCAGCTACATCACGTCATTGCGCAGTGGCTGGTTTGATTACGCTGCGCAGGAGCTGAAAGATCAAAGACGCCATGCAGCTGGCATTTGCGTGGCAGGTCAATTGGCGCGGCTTTTTGGGCTTGATCAATTGGTGTTGGTAGGTAATTTCCCAGTGTCCACCAACACCTGGCCAGATTCTGCCAACGCAGCTTTGATTCAAGCATGTGCAGATACTGTGCGTACACATGCCAAACAGTTTGTTGCCGTTCGTAATTTGCAATCAGATGCCAATGCTGCTTTGATTCATGCCTTGCGCGCCATGGGATTTCACGCACTGCCTGCTCGCCTGGTTTACGAGTTCGATTTGCGCCAAGGCTTGACACATAAGCCTTCGCACTTGATGCGTGATCGTTCTGCGTTGGTCAAATCAAACTTAGAGACAGACATCAGCAGCGACATTTCAAACGCGCAAGCCTCTCGTTTGCGTGAGCTTTATCAAGAGATTTACATCAAAAAACACAGCGAACTCAATGCGCAGTACACGACCCAGTTTTTCTCAGATGTGGTGCAAGCACACGTGATGCAGGTCTTGTCACTGAAAAACAAAGCCGGTGAGATCGTGGCATTTGCCATGCTGTACCAACAGGAGGACACATTGACTGTTCCCGCTTTGGGTTACGACACACAAGCGGGTATCGAAGGTTTGTACCGCTTATTGTTTGCGGCCATTCATCACTATGCGCAAACACACAAACTGCTGCTCAATTACAGCTCAGGTGCGGGTGATTTCAAACGCAAGCGCGGTGGCGTTCCCCGCATGGAATACACCCTCTTACGCGCTCCCAACGCTTGGCAGCGTCGTGTTCTTTCATGGTTGGAACGTCAATCGGCATCACTTCAAACACACCATTTGATACAACTCGGTGCGTGATTAGACGCGCCAACGCGAGGCTGGAAACAGCAATCGAAAGCTAGACCCTTGTCCGAGGACACTGGAAATTGACAAGGTTCCACCATGGCGCTGCATCACATGTTTGACAATCGCCAACCCCAAGCCTGTGCCTCCTGATTCACGCGATCGGCTCCGATCTACGCGATAAAAGCGTTCGGTCAATCGTGGCAAATGCTCTGCGGCTATGCCAGCGCCTGAGTCTTGCACTTCAATTTGTAATCCACCGTCAGAGGTGGCTTGTGCAGAAACTTGAATCCGACCATCTGCTGGCGTATAGCGCACCGCGTTACTCACCAAATTGGACAAGGCACTTTGTAACTCACGTGCTTCACCCAAAAGAACGCTGTGGGTCAATGTGTCATCCATCACAAATGCAATGGTTTGCACATGTCCTTCGGCAGACAGCGAGGCAGACAAGCCTTGCGCTTCTTGCTCACAAGCTTTCATCAACCGCGACAAAGGCAGCTCATGGAAAAAGCCTGGGACTGGACTGCCCTCTAAACGAGAGAGCGTGAGCAAATCATCGACCAAGGTTTGCATGCGATGGGCCTGCGTTGCCATCAGCGCCAGGTAGCGTTGCTGGTCATCTGCAGCCAAATCCAGTGTTTGCAGTGTTTCCACAAAGCCAGACAAAACCGTCAAGGGCGTACGAATTTCGTGCGAGACGTTGGCTACAAAGTCTCGTCGCATGGCCTCGGCCTGCTCCACCAAAGTGACATCACGCGTCAACAAAAGTTGCTTGCCCTCACCGTAGCGATGGCGTTGCACGGACACACGCAGGGGGCGATCTGCACGACTACCCCGCCCTTCCATGACCACCGATTGGGTGGTGTCGCTTTGGGCCATGTAAGCCGTAAACACCGGGTCACGCAACAGATTACCAATGCGCTGCATGTAATCACGCTGTGAGTCAATGCCCAGTTGATCGGCCGCCGTTTGGTTGCACCATTCAATTTGAGTTTGAGCGTCTAACAGCACCACCCCATTGGGCGACGCTTGAATGGCAGACAAAAAGTCTTTCAAACGCTGCTCGCTGGCATCCAAGGCGCGCTCTCGTTCGCGCAGCAAGCGGCGGGCGCGCTCAACAACTTCGCCCCACAAGCCCATCATTTGTGGTGCGATCCCCAGATCACCCGAACGCAGCCAGGTCACCACACGCAAGCCGCGCACGGCATCCAAGATCCACCAAAGCAACCCAGCCAGCAAAGCCCCTGTTAGCAGCCAGACCCACACCACATCGACATGTTTGAGAAAGCCCCAAAAAAAGCCAACGAAGCTACCAAGCAATAGCAATAACAACAGACTGAGGAAACGCCAGAGCACGATCCATTCACCTTAACGGTTGGTGAGCGCAGCAGCCGTCAGACGATAACCTACACCACGCACAGTCTCTACCATAACACCAGCTTCACCCAACGCTTCACGCAGACGTTTGACGTGCACATCCACCGTACGTTCTTCGATGAACACATGATCACCCCACACACGATCCAGCAACTGGCTGCGGCTGTGCACACGTTCTGCATGGTGCATCAAATAGTTGAGCAATTTGAATTCGGTGGGACCTAGCTTGATGGGTTGATCGCAAAAGCTGACCCGATGCGTTGCTCCATCGAGCTGCAATTGCCCCAGCTGCACCAGATCGCTGGCTTGCTCGGGTGCACGACGACGCAGCACAGCACGGATGCGTGCCAGCAATTCTTGGGTTGAAAAAGGCTTGGTGATGTAGTCGTCCGCGCCTGCATCTAAACCGGCGACTTTGTCCGGTTCATCACCACGCGCGGTGAGCATCAAAATTGGCGTGGTTTTTGTACGCGGATCATTGCGCCAACGGCGTGCCAGAACCAAACCGCTTTGGCCAGGCAACATCCAATCGAGCAAGATCACATCAGGCAACACCTCATCAATCTCTTTTTGCGCAGCTTCCCCATCGCTGGCCAACACAGCCAACATGCCGTGATGGCGCAAATTGACACCAATCAGCTCGGCAATTCCTGGTTCATCCTCGACGACCAAAACACGTGCAATTTTCATTGACAAAAACTTCTCGGTTAGCCCATAGACGATTCAACATCTGCCAAAGGTGTGTGGCGCACGTCTTCGCCTTTGACGATATAGATGATGAACTCGGCAATATTTTTAGAGTGATCGCCAATGCGTTCAATGGCTTTGGCAATGAACAACAAATCCAAGCTGGCAGAGATGGTGCGCGGATCTTCCATCATGTAAGTGATGAGCTTGCGCACAAAGCCATCGAACTCTTTGTCAATTTCGTTGTCTTCGCGCAAGATGCTCACCGCCATGGGAATGTCTAAGCGTGCAAAAGCATCCAAGGCTTTGCGCAACAAACCCGAAGCCAAGTCGGCAGACAAACGCAAATCGCTGGAAGGCAAGGAACGTGGCGCGGCGCTGTCGATGATGGATTTGACCATGCGCGCAATTTTGGCCGCCTCGTCACCCACACGTTCCAAGTTGGCCGTGGTTTTCGACATCGCCATCAACAAACGCAAGTCACGTGCGGTGGGCTGGCGGCGACCGATGATGGAGGCAATTTCGCGATCGATTTCAACTTCCAGGCTGTTGACGCGGTTTTCAGTGACGATCACGTCTTCGGCCGCTTCAGGATTGAATTGCGACAAGGCGTACACCGCTTGGCGAATTTGCGACTCCACCAAACCACCCAGCTCCATCACGTGGGAGGAGATGTTGTTGAGGTCTGAATCGAATTGGGAAGATAAGTGTTTATCAGGCATGGTTCTCTTTCGATTTAGCCAAAGCGGCCGGTGATGTAGTCTTCGGTGGCAGTTTTATTGGGTTTGAAGAAGATTTGTTCTGTTTCACCAAACTCCACCAACTCACCCAAATACATGTAGGCGGTGTAGTCGCTGCAACGAGCGGCTTGCTGCATGTTGTGGGTCACGATGGCAATGGTGTAGTCGGCTTTCAACTCGTGCACCAACTCTTCGACTTTGCCGGTAGAGATGGGGTCCAGGGCCGAAGTTGGCTCATCCAACAACAAAACCGAAGGCTTCACGGCCACGCTGCGTGCAATGCACAAACGTTGCTGCTGGCCACCAGAGAGTGACAAACCGTTTTGACCCAGTTTGTCTTTGACTTCGGTCCACAAAGCCGCCTTGGTCAAGGCCCACTCCACGCGGTCATCCATTTCGCTGCTGCTGAGCTTTTCATACAAACGCACACCAAAAGCGATGTTGTCGTAAATCGTCATGGGGAATGGTGTGGGTTTTTGAAACACCATGCCGATGCGTGCGCGCAGCAGGTTCAAGTCTTGACCTGGATCCAAAATATTTTGGCCATAAAAATTGATTTCACCTTCGGCGCGTTGGCCAGGGTACAAGCTGTACATGCGGTTCAAAGTGCGCAACAGGGTTGACTTACCGCAACCGGAGGGACCAATGAATGCGGTGACCTTGCGTTCCGCAATGTCCATGGTGACATTGCGCAAGCCTTGGAACTTGCCGTAGAAGAAATTCAAATCACGGACTTCGATCGCGTTTTTTGTGTCAAGTTTGTTTTCAGACATTTTTAAATCCAATGTGGGTTAAGCGGACCTACAGACAAAAATCAGGCGCTTACTTTTTCGCGAAAGAAGACGCGAGCCAGAATGTTCAACACCAGCACGGTGAAGGTGATCAGCAATGCACCAGCCCAAGCCAAGCGCACCCAGTTGTCATAAGGGCTCATGGCAAACTGGAAAATCACCACCGGCAAGTTGGCCATTGGTGCGCCCATGTTGGTGCTGAAGAATTGGTTGTTCAAGGCCGTGAACAACAAAGGCGCTGTTTCACCACTGATACGAGCCACCGCCAACAACAAGCCTGTCATCACGCCACTCTTGGCCGCACGCAAAGTGATGAAGGTGGACACCTTCCAACGTGGCGCACCCAACGCAAATGCCGCCTCGCGCAAACTGCCGGGCACCAAGCGCAGCATGTTTTCTGTGGTGCGCATGATGACAGGCACCGCAATCAAGGACAAAGCCAAACTGCCGGCGTAACCCGAAAAGTTGCCGACCGTGGCCACTGCAATCGCATACACAAACAGGCCCAGCACAATGGAGGGGGCCGACAGCATGATGTCCGTCACAAAACGAGTCAACTCTGCGGTTTTGCTTTCATCGCCGTATTCGGTCAAGTAAATGCCTGCCAAGATACCGACGGGTGTGGCCACCAAGACGGTCAAGCCCACAATCATCAAGCTTCCGACAATCGCGTTACGCAAGCCACCGCCTTCTGTGCCAGGGGCAGGCGTGTCGCTGGTGAGCAAGTGGCTGTCCAACGCAGACAAGCCGTTGGAGAACAACACATACAAAATCCAGAGCAACACAGCAAGACCGATGGCCATGGCCGTCATAGAAAACGCCAAGCCCAGCAAGCTGGTGATGCGGCGTTTCAGATAAAGCTGTTGATTCATTTTCATAAAAACTCCTTAGTTGCCTTTGGCTTTTTCGGCACGCAAGATCATCATCTTGGCCATCGCCAACACCACAAAGGTGATCACGAACAACAAGAAACCGAGCGCAAACAAGGTAGAAAAGTGCAAGGCTTCTGCCTCACCAAATTCGTTCGCCAACACAGACGCAATCGATGTGCCGGGCGAGAACAAAGAAGTCGGCATGCGGTTGGCATTGCCAATCACAAAGGTCACGGCCATGGTTTCACCCAGTGCGCGCCCCAAGCCCAGCATGATGCCGCCGATCACACCTTTTTGTGTGTAAGGCAGCACCACCTGGCGCACCACCTCCCAGGTGGTGCAGCCCAAGCCATAGGCAGACTCACGCAAAATCGGTGGCGTGATTTCGAACACATCACGCATCACAGCGGCCACAAAAGGCAACACCATGAAAGCCAGCACAATGCCGGCTGCCAAGATGCCCATGCCGTTGGTGGCGCCGCCAAACAAGAAGCCGACCAAGGGCATGCCGCCCAGTATTTTTTGCAAGGGCACTTGGATGTAGTCAGCAAACAAAGGCGCAAACACAAACAAACCAAACATGCCGTAAATGATGGACGGCACGGCCGCCAACAATTCAATCGATGTGCCCAAGGGGCGACGCAACCACACGGGGCAGGTTTCGGTTAAGAACACGGCCACACCGAAAGCCAAGGGCACTGCAATCAACAAAGCAATCGTGGCGCTGGCCACCGTACCCACAATGGCAATCGCAGCACCAAAGTCTTCGTTCACGATGTCCCATTCCACATGGGCTAAAAAGTGAAAACCAAACTTCTGAAAAGTGGGCCACGCATTGACAAACAAGGAAATGATGATGCCCAACAAGGCCATCAACACCAGCAAAGAAAACGCTTGGGTGATGCGATGAAAAAAGAAGTCTTGAATCCGCTGCTTGTGAGCGATCGCAACCATGTCTTTGCTGACGACTTGATCGGACTCTTGAAACGACGGGATGTTTGAGCTCATGACAGACCCTAGACTCATTGCAGCACCTTACTTCTAAAAACTAAAAATCCATCGGAACTTCTTAGAGAAGACCGACGGAAATTTTTCATGTCATTCAAAAATTACTTTTGAATTTGTGTCCACACTTTGGCGCGAATTTGCGTGGTCAAGCTGTCAGGCAAGGCCACATAGTCGAGATCTTGCGCCATCTTTTTGCCATTCGTGAATGCCCAGTCAAAGAACTTGATGGCTTCAGCAGCTGCCGCTTTATCAGCAGGCTGCTTGTACATCAAGATGAATGAGGCTGTGCTGATGGGCCAGCTGTTGGCACCCTTGGCGTTGACCATGGACACACCCATACCAGGCACGCTCATCCAGTCAGCACCGGCAGCCGCAGCGGCGAATGTCAAATCATCGGGTGCGACGTATTTGCCATCTGCGTTTTGCAGTTGCATGTAGGTCATGTTGTTCTTTTTCACGTAGGCGTATTCCACGTAGCCCAAAGAGCCTTTGACGCGGTTGACGTTAGCAGCCACACCTTCGTTACCCTTGCCACCCACCGAGGTAGGAGCTGGCCACTTCACAGCAGCGCCCTTACCCACCGTGCTTGACCAGTCTTTGCTGACAGCGGTCAAGTAATCGGTGAAGTTGAAGGTGGTCCCCGAACCATCCGCACGGTGAACCACAGTAATAGCTTGATCTGGCAACTTCTTACCTGGGTTCAACGCTGCAATCTTGGGGTCGTTCCAGTTGGCAATCTTGCCCAAGAACATGTCGGCCAACACCGCGCCTGTGACACGCAATTCACCGGGCTTGAAACCTTCCAAGTTCACGACAGGAACGGTGCCGCCAATGATGGCGGGGAATTGCACCAAGCCTTCTTTGTCGAGGTCTTCGCCTGACAAAGGCGCATCGGTCGCGCCAAATGTCACTGTCTTGGCTTTGATTTGACGAATACCACCTGAAGAACCGATGGATTGATAGTTCAAACCGTTGCCTGTGGCGGCTTTGTAGCCTTCTGCCCACTTGGCGTAAATCGGGAAAGGAAAGGTCGCGCCCGCGCCTGTGATGTCAGCCGCCAAGGCCGAACCCATCGCTAACGTGGCCATGGCAGCGGCAGCCACGGATTTGATGAAAGTGCGCTTCGTGTTCATGTGATTCCTTCAGTTGGTAAGAACAGCCGCAACTTTAGCCAGACATTGTGACGAATCTGTGACAGATGAATTGCTTGATTATTTCAATATTTCAAGTATTATTTAAATATGAAAAACAATCAAATGCCCGAAGCCCAAGTCGTTCAAGCCTTGGCCGCCTTGGCACAGGGCCAGCGTTTGCGCGCCTTCCGAGCCTTGGTGGTGGCAGGCGCAGAAGGTCTGACGCCCAGCGCCTTAGGTGCCCTGCTCCAGCTCGCTCCCAGCGCTTTGTCGTTTCACCTCAAGGCCTTGAGCCATGCGGGTTTGGTCAGCGCCGAGGCCAGTGGCCGCAACCTGATTTACCGCGCTGAATTTGCACGCATGAACGAGGTGTTGACCTACCTGAGCGAAGACTGTTGCCAAGGCCAATCGTGTGCCGTGGTGCCCGAAGCCTCCAAAGTTTGCTGTTAATTCACTGGAGAACAACGATGAACGTCGAACAATTCTTGGGTTTGCTAGAAGCGCATGCGCACCAACACCTGCGTATTGTTTTACCCAATGGTGAAGCAGTGGCAAGTCACTTTCACATCACCGAAGTCGCCCACATGGCCAAACGTTTCATGGACTGCGGCGGCACACTGCGTCAAACCGAGAGTTGCTTGCTGCAAACCTGGATCCACAGTGATGTGGACCATCGCCTAGACACGACCAAACTCGCCCATATTTTGCGCATGGCGGGTGATGTGCTGCCTTCGCTCGATTTGCCGGTTGAGATTGAACACGAGGCAGGTGTGGTGTCGCAATACCCTGTGATTTCGGCTAGCAGTGACGGTCAAACCTTCACGCTAACCACCGGCCTCAAACACACCGCGTGCTTGGCCATGGACGTTTGCTGCGCACCTGCTGAGGCAAAAGCTAGGGCGACCACTGATGCGGCCACAAAGACAGCGGACAAGCCTCGCGTCAAAGCGGGCTCTTGCTGCTCAGCAACCCGGGGTTGCTGCTGAGTCTGACACACGCTTGAAAAACTTCTTCTCTATCTTTCACACTTTCAACCCGTCACATCAATCATGACCACTTTGAACGTTCTCTTCTTGTGCACGCACAATTCGGCGCGCAGCATCCTCGCGGAAGCCTTGCTCAATCACATCGCCACAGGCAGCAGTGGCACGCATTTCAAGGCCTACTCAGCCGGCAGCAGCCCACGTGAGAACCAGCAACCCAACCCTTTAGGCATTCAAGTGTTGAAGTCCGCTGGGATTGAGACCTCTTACCTGAGTAGCAAAAGTTGGGACGAATTTGCCAAACCCGATGCCCCACACATGGACTTGGTCATCACCGTCTGTGACAACGCTGCGGGTGAGGTCTGCCCTTACTGGCCCGGCCAACCCGCCACTGCACACTGGGGCTATGCAGATCCCTCTGCCGTGGAAGGCACGGATGAAGACCGTTTGATCGCCTTTCGTAACACGCTCTACATGATTCAAAAGCGCTTGCAACTCTTGGTGGACCTGCCTGCTGACAAGCTACAAAAAACCATGTTGCAACACACCGCCCGTCAGCTCAGCCAGGATGCCGCATGAATTTCTTTGAACGCTATCTCACCGCTTGGGTAGCCCTGTGCATCATGGTCGGCATTGCGTTGGGCCAATGGATGCCCGAGGTCTTTCAAACCATCGGCAGCTGGGAGGTAGCTCAAGTCAACCTGCCTGTGGGCCTGCTGATTTGGGTCATGATCATTCCAATGCTCGTGAAAGTCGACTTCAGCGCCTTGCACGAAGTGCGTCAGCACATCAAAGGCATTGGCGTGACCTTGTTTGTGAACTGGTTGGTCAAACCGTTCTCTATGGCTTTGTTGGGTTGGTTTTTCATCCGCTATTTGTTTGCGCCGTTGCTGCCCTCAGAGCAAATCGACAGCTACATCGCGGGTTTGATTTTGTTGGCTGCTGCACCCTGCACGGCCATGGTGTTTGTGTGGAGCCGCCTGACCAACGGGCACCCTTTGTTCACCCTGTCGCAAGTGGCTTTGAACGACGCCATCATGGTGGTGGCCTTTGCACCACTGGTGGCATTTTTGTTAGGGCTGTCTGCGATCACGGTGCCATGGGATACCTTGCTGACCTCGGTGGTGCTCTACATCATCATCCCTGTGATCTTGGCGCAGCTGTGGCGCAAAGCGCTGTTGGCCAAAGGCCAGGCCAGATTTGAAGCCGTCATGGCACACATCGGCCCGTGGTCTATCACCGCCTTGCTGGCGACCTTGGTGTTGTTGTTTGCCTTTCAAGGCCAAGCCATTTTGAAGCAGCCGCTGGTGATTGCTTTGCTCGCAGTGCCCATCTTGATTCAGGTCTTGTTCAACTCAGCCCTGGCCTACTGGCTCAACCGTCAATTGGGAGAGTCGCACGCCGTGGCCTGCCCATCGGCCTTGATTGGGGCATCTAACTTTTTCGAACTCGCCGTGGCAGCCGCCATCAGCTTGTTTGGTTTTGAATCTGGCGCCGCATTGGCCACGGTGGTGGGTGTGCTGATTGAAGTGCCGGTGATGCTGCTTGTGGTCCAGGTCGTCAACCGCAGCAAAGACTGGTACGAGCGCGCTTAAAACCGCGTACCTACTGACAGACGCCACATGGTTTGTGGCGTGAAGTTGATGATGGGGTCGTAGGCCACACGGGTAAAGAACTGTGGCCAGTCATAGGTCACGCTCAAGCCTGTGCGGCGGGTGAATTGATCTTCCACCAAACCACTTTTGAACAGCACATCTACGGTCAGGCGCTGACCATGCGGCACGCCCATGCGATACACCGCGTGCACATGTTGCTGATCCGGGTTTTGGCGGTTATCGCGCACGATTTGAAATCCAAGCGATTGCACCGACGACCAGCGGTAACCGGCCGAGGCCATCCATGCATCATTGGGATCAAAGTTGAGGTTGGTGTACGGGTGCAAATTGGTGCGGCCAAAGCCTGCCCCTACATACCAACTGTCGCCTGTCTCGACGCCTAAACTGCCGCCCCAAAAACCGCTCGATGCCATTTGAACTGAGGGCTGAATGCGCCAAGAAGAAACACCGTAACTGCTATCCCAACCCAAGCGCGGTTGCGATACATCTTGTTCGGGTGAGCGGTACCAAGCTGCCCACACATTACCAACATCCGATGTGCGCCGCAGGTTCATGTCCAAGCCATGGCTGTTGGGAAGCCCTCCCCCTGATAAGGCATAGACACCTGTGGTGAGCTTGTACTCAGGTGCAAGGTCTTGAGCCTGCGCCGCCATGCACACACACGTCCATGCGGCTATCAGAAGGCAGCGTTTCATGTGCTCAGGCCGACAAGGTATTGGCAATGCGTTGCGCACAGCTTTGGGCTTGGGTGGCATCGCGCGCTTCCACCATCACACGCACCAAAGGCTCGGTGCCGCTGGCACGAATCAAGACGCGACCGCTGTCGTCCAATTCAGCCTCCACCTTTTTGGTTTCTTCTTGCATGGCCAGGTTGGACTGCCATTCTTGGCCAGGACGCAAGCGCACATTGATGAGGGTTTGCGGAAACAGTGTGACGTCTTTCAACAAGTCCGCCATGCTGCGGCCACTGCGCACACAGGTCTGCAAGATTTGCAAAGCGCTGACCAAGCCGTCGCCGGTGGTGTGTTTATCCAAGGCCAGCAAGTGGCCTGAGCCCTCGCCACCCAAAATCCATTGGTGTTTGGCCAGCTCTTCAAGCACGTAGCGGTCGCCCACTTTGGCACGCACAAACTGCACACCGCGTTTTTTCAAAGCCACTTCCACGGCCATATTGGTCATCAAGGTGCCGACCACACCAGGCACCACTTCATCGTTGGCCAAGCGGTCATCGGTCATCAGGTACAGCAACTCATCGCCGTTGTAGAGGCGCCCCTCAGCATCGACCATTTGCAAACGGTCTGCGTCGCCATCGAGTGCGACGCCAAAGTCTGCATGGTTGGCTTTGACCGAACGCACCAAGGCATCGGGATGGGTGGCGCCGACCTCGTGGTTGATGTTCAGTCCGTCTGGGCTGCATCCAATGGCAATCACATCAGCCCCGAGCTCATGAAACACCTTGGGTGCGATGTGATAGGCCGCACCGTGTGCAGCATCGACCACCACCTTCAAGCCTTTGAGCGTGAGGTCGTTAGAGAAGGTGCTTTTGCAAAACTCGATGTAGCGGCCTGCGGCGTCATCCAAGCGACGGGTTTTGCCCAAATTGGGAGAGTCGACCCAAACCGGGGCTTCATCCAAGGCAGCTTCCACGGCCTGTTCCCATGCGTCACTCAGCTTGGTGCCTTGGGCGCTGAAGAACTTGATGCCGTTGTCGGCAAACGGGTTGTGGCTGGCACTGATGACCACGCCCAAGCTAGCCCGCTGTGCCCGCGTGAGGTAGGCCACCCCCGGCGTAGGCAAGGGGCCAAGCAAGACCACGTTCACGCCGGCTGAGTTAAAGCCCGATTCCAGCGCCGACTCCAGCATGTAACCGGAAATGCGGGTGTCTTTGCCGATCAACACCGTTGGGTGCGCTTCTGTTTGCTTGAGCACACGACCCACAGCATGCGCCAAACGCAGCACAAAGTCAGGCGTGATGGGGGCTTGACCCACCGTGCCACGGATACCGTCTGTCCCAAAGTATTTGCGTGTCATCTCGTTGTTCTCTTTGGTTGTTGTCTTGATACACATCGATTGTCGCAAAGCTTGCGCTGAAAATCAGCGCGCAGCGCTCCAAACTTTCAGAGCTTGAACCGTTTGCGCCACATCATGCACCCGTACCACGCGGGCGCCACGCTCAACAGCCAACACAGCGGCAGCCACGCTGGGCACCATGCGCTCCCCCACCTCGCAGCCCGTCACCGCCCCCAAGGACGATTTGCGCGACCAACCCACCAGCAGCGGATAGCCCAGTGTCAGCAGTGGTGCTTGGCCTGCCAAGAGCTCAAAGTTCTGCGCCACAGTTTTGCCAAAGCCAACGCCCGGGTCAAGCACGATGCGATGCGCAGCCACACCTTGGGCACACAAAGCTTGGGCCGATTGACGTAAAAAATCCATCACGGCGGGCAAGGCGTCACCCGTCATGGGCAAGGTCTGCATGGTTTGGGGTTCGCCATGCATGTGCATCAAACACACACCACAGCTTGGGTGCGCGGCGACCACGGCTTGCGCACCGGGTTGGCGCAAAGCCCAGATGTCGTTGACGATATCGGCTCCAACATCCAGCACCGCTTGCATGACCTGTGGTTTGTAGGTGTCGACAGAAATGGGCACGCCAAAACGCAAGGCTTCACGCACCAGCGGCAACACGCGAGCCAGCTCTTCTTCCAGTGGCACCACTGGCGCACCAGGTCGGGTGGACTCGCCACCAATATCCAGGATGTGCGCACCGTCTCGAATCAGCTGTTCACAATGCCTAAGCGCTGTGTGCAGCGTGTCATGGTGGCCGCCGTCTGAAAACGAATCGGGGGTGACGTTGACGATGCCCATCACCTGAGGCGTAGTCAGGTCAATGTCAAAGCGGGTGGTTTTCCAAAACATTCTTCGTCCAAGAAAAACGGGGCTCACGCCCCGTTTTCATAATGATCAATTCGCTCAAGCCGCATCACGCTGCTTCACGCCGCAGTGGGCGCGGCATCACTTTGCACCGCAGGTGGGCCACCTGCATCACCGCCGGAAGAAGGCGTGCGTGGCGTCCAGTCTTTCGGTGGGCGTGGCTCGCGGCCAGCCATGATGTCGTCCAACTGCTCGGTGTCGATGGTTTCCCACTCCAGCAAGGCCTTGGCCATGGCGTGCATTTTGTCGGCGTTTTCTTCAATCAAGCGACGGGCCAAGTTGTATTGGGTGTCGATGATGCTGCGCACTTCCAAGTCCACCTTTTGCATGGTGGCTTCGGACATATTGGTGGTCTTGGTCACCGAGCGGCCCAAAAACACTTCGCCTTCGTTTTCGGCATAGACCATGGGGCCCAAAGCCTGTGTCATGCCGTAGCGCATGACCATGTCACGTGCAATCGACGTCGCGCGTTCAAAGTCGTTGCTGGCACCGGTGGTCATTTGGTTCATGAACACCTCTTCGGCAATACGACCACCAAACAACATGCTGATTTGATTCAGCATGTATTCACGGTCATAGCTGTAACGGTCTTGCGCAGGCAAGCTCATGGTAACGCCCAAGGCGCGGCCACGCGGAATGATGGTGACTTTGTGCACCGGATCACACTTGGGCAACAACTTACCAATCAGGGCATGGCCCGACTCGTGGTAAGCCGTGTTACGACGCTCTTCTTCGGGCATGACCATGCTTTTACGCTCTGGGCCCATCAAGATTTTGTCTTTGGCTTTTTCGAAGTCCACCATTTCGACCACGCGCGCATTGCGGCGCGCTGCCATCAAGGCGGCTTCGTTACACAAGTTGGCCAAATCAGCACCGCTCATGCCGGGCGTACCACGGGCGATGATGCTGGCGTTGACGTCTTGGCCAATCGGCACTTTGCGCATGTGCACATTCAAAATTTGTTCGCGACCGCGGATATCGGGCAAGGTCACATAGACCTGGCGGTCAAAGCGGCCAGGACGCAGCAAAGCCGCATCCAAAATGTCTGGACGGTTGGTGGCGGCCACCACGATCACACCCAGGTTGGTCTCAAAACCATCCATCTCAACCAGCATTTGGTTCAGCGTTTGTTCGCGTTCGTCGTTACCGCCGCCCAAACCGGCACCACGCTGACGACCCACAGCATCGATCTCGTCAATGAAGATGATGCACGGTGCGTTCTTCTTGGCGTTTTCAAACATGTCGCGCACACGGGCTGCACCCACGCCAACAAACATCTCGACAAAGTCAGAGCCTGAAATGCTGAAGAACGGCACCTTGGCTTCGCCCGCAATGCCTTTGGCCAGCAGGGTTTTACCGGTACCGGGAGGGCCCACCAACAGCAAACCGCGTGGAATGCGACCGCCGAGTTTTTGAAACTTCTGCGGGTCTTTCAAGAAGTCCACCACTTCTTTGACTTCTTCTTTGGCCTCGTCGCAACCCGCCACATCGGCAAATGTCACTTGGTTGTTGTTCTCGTCGAGCATGCGTGCTTTGCTTTTGCCAAAGCTGAACGCACCGCCTTTGCCACCGCCTTGCATCTGGCGCATGAAGTAGACCCAAACACCGATCAACAGCAACATGGGGCCCCAGCTGACCAACAAGGTCATCAAGAGCGAACCTTCTTCGCGGGGCTTGACGTCAAACTTCACGCCGTTGGCGATCAAGTCGCCGACCAAGCCACGGTCGAGGTAGGTGGCTGTGGTGCGCAGTTTGCGGTCGTCGTTGGTGACGGCCACAATTTCTGTGCCGCCTTGACCTTCTTGGATGGTGGCGGTTTTGATGCGTTTGGCACGAACCTCTTCGAGGAAGTCCGAATAACCCACATAACCATTGCCTGCGCCAGGACGTGTTTCAAATTGTTTGAACACGGTGAACAGCACCAGGGCGATCACCAACCAAACAGCGACTTTTGAGAACCATTGATTGTTCAATGTGGGCTCCGAGAAAAAAAGAGTACGAGTTGTACCTAGATGGGCTTGATTTTAGGCCTTTCAAGCGCCCGTCACGCTTTATTCAGGTGAATCAGCCCCTGGTGGATCAAGGATTTGCAATCTGGCGATTTTTCACGCCCATACCAACTAAAAAGGTTTCACTTGATTTGTCGCGACTGGCCTTGGGTTTGATCGGTTTGACCACCTGGAAGGTCTCTTTGAACAGCTTGGTCAGAGGGCTGTAGCTGCTGCCATGAAACACCTTGACCACCAAAGCACCATCGGTTTTGAGGTGCTTTTGTGCAAATTCCACCGCCAACTCCACCAGGTGCGAAATACGGGCCGCATCGGTGGATTCAATGCCCGACAAATTGGGCGCCATGTCAGAGACCACCACATCAACAATGCGCCCTTGTAACACATCTTCCAGTTGCGCTAAGACCTCGGCTTCGCGGAAATCGCCCTGCAAAAAGGTGACGCCCTCGACAGGTTCCATGTGCAACAGATCCAAGCCAATGATGGTGCCGTTCAAATCGCCCACCGCTGCGCCCTCCGGCGACAAACGGCGACGCACATACTGACTCCAAGCGCCCGGGGCACAGCCCAAGTCAACCACCACGTTGCCGGGTTTGATCAGCCCCAGCTGCTCATCAATTTCTTTGAGCTTGAAGGCGGCGCGCGCACGGTAGCCTTCCTTTTGCGCCAACTTGACGTAAGGGTCGTTCACATGGTCATTCAGCCAAGACTTGTTGACCTTTTTGCTTTGCGTTTTAACTTTCAATTCAACCCTTTGTGCGTCGGTACCGGCGAGCGGGGATAATACCTGCATGTCTGCAATTCAACTCACTCCTGCACAACGCAAAATTCACCGCGCCGAAGCGCACCATCTCGACCCTGTCGTGATGATTGGCAACGACGGCCTCACGCCCGCAGTCATCAAAGAAGCCGAGATGGCGCTCAATGCCCACGGCCTGATCAAAATTCGCGTGCTCGGCGATGACCGCCAAGCACGTGAAGCCATGTTTGTCGCCCTGGCAGACCAACTCAACGCTGCACCGATTCAGCACATTGGCAAGCTGTTTGTGCTGTGGCGTCCGCAGCCCGAAAAAATGCGTGAAGTCGATGAAGACCGCATGCCAGGCCCACGCGATGTGAAAGTGTTGAAGTACAGCAGCCGCGGCGGTCAACGCCCTGAAGTGAAAACCTTGCGCGTTTTGGGCAACCAACGCCTTACTTCAGGCGGTCAAGTCAAACGCGCCAAACCGAAAAAGGTGTCGGTCAAGAAGCGCACACTGGGTTAAGCACCCTCTTCAACCCTCGTTAAGCATCTGTCTCGGGGTCTGCCGCAGCAACAGTCTGTGGCAACACTTGCCACAAAGCCCGTCCCGCACACACGCACTGCAGCACATAGGCCAGTGACCCCAGGTTATGCCACAACGCCAAATTGTCGCGGGCCACGATGTGGGGCTTGATCGCTACTTCGAGCATCACCGCCAACAACAAGCCTGCAATCACCCAGATGGATGGGGTTCGTGGGCTCTCCTTGTTTTGGCGCTGAGCCACCAGCAACAGCATCACGCCGCAAAAAACCGAGATCCACGTTTGGGCGGCAAATAAGCGCGCAGCCATTTGCCCCGCGATGGCCGGTGTTTCCAAATACACAAACAGCATGGGAACCACCATGAAGCCCACTGCCATCAGGCCGCCCCACCACAGCGCGGCTAAGAAAAGCTGAAGCCGCGCCATGGTGTGTGATTACAGGTAAGAGACCTTGACCACTTCGTAGTGACGCACACCGCCCGGGGCTTGCACCTCAGCCACATCGCCCTCTTCCTTGCCAATCAAGGCACGGGCAATGGGGCTGCTGATGTTGATGAGGCCTAACTTCAAATCGGCTTCGTCCTCGCCCACGATTTGGTAGGTCACAGCGTCGCCCGTGTCTTCGTCTTCCAAAGCCACGGTCGCGCCAAACACCACGCGTCCGCCTGCATCCAGCGAGGCGGGGTCAATGATTTGCGCCACCGACAACTTGCCTTCAATTTCTTGAATGCGGCCTTCGATGAAGCCTTGACGATCTTTGGCAGCGTCGTACTCGGCGTTTTCGCTCAAGTCACCTTGGGCACGTGCTTCGGCAATGGCAGCGATGACGTTGGGACGCTCAACGGTTTTGAGTTTGTGCAACTCTTCTTTGAGCTTCTCTGCGCCACGCTTGGTGATGGGAACTGTACTCATCGTGTGTCCTTAGGCTGTCAGTTGAGCGTGCATTTCCTGCACCGAAATGACATCCAACTTGTCCATGTACTTCATACCTTCAACGGCAGCTTCTGCGCCGGCAATGGTGGTGAAGGTGGTGACACGGTTGAGCAATGCCGAGGTGCGGATGTGGCGTGAATCGGCAATCGCATTGCGACGCTCTTCCACGGTGTTGATGACCAACACCACTTCGTTGTTCTTGATCGCGTCGACGATGTGCGGACGACCTTCTGTCACCTTGTTCACAATCTCGCACGCCACGCCAGCGGCGTTGATGGCCGAGGCCGTGCCCTTGGTGGCGATCAGCGCAAAGCCCAAGGCTTCGAGTTGACGGGCCACTTCAATCGCACGGGCTTTGTCGTTGTTCTTCACCGAGATGAACACTTTGCCTGTGGGTTTGCCATCAGCGTCGCGTGCGCGAGGCAGCTTGGTGCCTGCACCCAACTGGCTCTTCACAAAGGCTTCGCCAAATGTTTTACCCACACCCATGACTTCGCCGGTGGACTTCATCTCGGGGCCGAGAATGGTGTCCACACCTGGGAACTTCACAAAGGGGAACACCGCTTCTTTCACGCTGAAATAAGGCGGTGTCACTTCTTGGGTGATGCCTTGCGAAGCCAAGGTTTGGCCTGCCATGCAACGCGCGGCGACCTTCGCCAACTGAATACCGGTGGCTTTGGACACATACGGCACGGTGCGTGATGCGCGTGGGTTGACTTCCAGCACGTAGATCACGTCTTTGCCATCGACATGCTGAATTGCGAACTGCACGTTCATCAGACCCACCACATTCAAAGCACCGGCCATCGCGGCAGATTGGCGCTTGAGTTCGCTCACGGTCGCTTCTGACAAAGAGTAAGGCGGCAAGGAGCACGCCGAGTCACCGCTGTGCACACCCGCTTGTTCGATGTGTTCCATCACGCCACCGATGAAGGTCTTGCCTTCGGGGTCGCGCAAGCAATCCACATCGCACTCAATCGCATCGTTCAAGAAGCGGTCCAACAGCACGGGCGAGTCGTTCGACACCTTGACCGCTTCACGCATGTAGCGCTCGAGGTCACGTTGCTCGTGCACGATTTCCATCGCACGGCCACCCAACACATAGCTGGGGCGTACCACCAAGGGATAGCCCAACTCAGCGGCTTTTTCAAGCGCTTCGGTTTCGGTGCGGGCGGTGGCGTTGGGCGGTTGACGCAAGCCAAGGTCTTGCAGCAATTTTTGGAAACGCTCACGGTCTTCGGCCGCATCGATCATGTCGGGGCTGGTGCCGATGATGGGCACGCCAGCCGCTTCCAGGCCCAAAGCCAATTTCAACGGTGTTTGACCACCGTATTGCACGATCACGCCAGTAGGCTTTTCTTTGTCGACAATTTCAAGCACGTCTTCGAGCGTCAAGGGCTCAAAATACAAACGGTCCGAGGTGTCGTAGTCAGTCGACACAGTCTCAGGGTTGCAGTTGACCATGATGGTTTCATAGCCGTCTTCGCGCATGGCCAAAGCGGCGTGCACGCAGCAGTAGTCAAACTCAATGCCTTGGCCAATGCGGTTTGGACCACCGCCGAGCACCATGATTTTTTTGTTGTTCGTAGGTTCGGCTTCGCACTCAGCCTCACCCGCGCCGAAGGCGTTTCCGTTACCTTCGTAGCACGAGTACATGTAAGCCGTGTCGGTCGAGAACTCGGCCGCACAGGTGTCCACACGTTTGTAGACGGGACGAATGCCCTGTTCGTGGCGGCGCGCGCGCACCACGTGTTCGGTGGTCTTGAGCAATTTGGCCAAACGGCGGTCCGAGAAGCCCTTCTTTTTCAAGGCGCGCAACTCTTGTGCGGTGATGGCATCGAGCGATGTGGTTTCGAGTTCCAACTCGATCTTCACAATCTCTTCGATTTGCACCAAGAACCAAGGGTCGATCTTGGTCAAGGCAAACACCTCGTCCACGCTCAGGCCCATGGCGAAGGCATCGCCCACATACCAAATGCGCTCGGGGCCGGGTTCGCCCAGCTCTTTCTCGAGCACTTCGCGGTCTTGGGTTTTTTCGTTCATGCCGTCCACGCCCACTTCCAAACCGCGCAAGGCTTTTTGGAAGGACTCTTGGAAGGTACGGCCCATGGCCATCACCTCGCCCACCGACTTCATTTGGGTGGTCAAGCGGCTGTCGGCGGTTGGGAATTTCTCAAACGCAAAACGTGGAATCTTCGTGACCACATAGTCAATCGAAGGTTCGAACGATGCAGGTGTGGCACCGCCCGTGATTTCGTTGCGCAACTCGTCCAGCGTGTAACCCACCGCCAACTTCGCTGCAACTTTCGCAATGGGGAAACCTGTGGCTTTAGAAGCCAACGCTGATGAACGCGAGACACGTGGGTTCATCTCAATGACGACCATGCGACCGTCTTTGGGATTGATGGAGAACTGCACGTTCGAGCCACCGGTGTCCACACCAATTTCGCGCAACACAGCCAACGAGGCGTTACGCAAAATTTGGTATTCCTTGTCGGTCAAGGTTTGTGCAGGGGCCACGGTGATGGAATCACCGGTGTGCACGCCCATGGGGTCCAAGTTTTCAATCGAGCAAATGATGATGCAGTTGTCCGCCTTGTCGCGCACCACTTCCATCTCATACTCTTTCCAGCCGAGCAAGGATTCTTCAATCAACAACTCGTTGGTGGGCGAAGCTTCCAAGCCGCGCTTGCAAATGACTTCGAATTCTTCTGGGTTGTAGGCAATGCCGCCGCCTGTACCACCCAAGGTGAAGCTGGGACGAATGACGGTGGGGAAACCCACACGCTTTTGCACATCCCAAGCCTCTTCCATGCTATGGGCAATGCCGGAACGCGCCGAGCCCAGACCAATCTTGGTCATGGCGTCTTTGAACTTCAAGCGATCTTCGGCTTTGTCGATGGCTTCAGGCGTGGCGCCAATCAGCTCGACCTTGTACTTGGCCAACACGCCGTGGTGCCACAAGTCCAAGGCGCAGTTCAGCGCAGTTTGGCCACCCATGGTGGGCAGAATGGCATCAGGACGCTCTTTGGCAATGATCTTCTCGACCGTCTGCCAAGTGATGGGTTCGATATAGGTGACGTCGGCCGTGGCCGGGTCGGTCATGATCGTGGCAGGGTTGCTGTTGATCAGAATGACTTTGTAACCCTCTTCACGCAAGGCTTTACAAGCTTGCACGCCGGAGTAATCGAACTCACAGGCCTGACCAATGATGATCGGGCCTGCGCCAATGATGAGAATGCTTTTTAGGTCGGTGCGCTTTGGCATGATTATTTCGCCTCCATCAGTTTGATGAAGCGGTCAAAGAGGTAAGCAATGTCGTGTGGACCGGGCGATGCTTCAGGGTGACCTTGGAAGCAAAACGCGGGTTTGTCGGTGCGGGCCAAGCCCTGCAAGGTACTGTCAAACAAAGACACGTGCGTGGCACGCAAGTTGGCGGGCAGTGATTTTTCGTCCACCGCAAAACCGTGGTTTTGGCTGGTGATGGACACGCGACCGGAGTCGAGGTCTTTCACCGGGTGGTTGGCACCGTGGTGGCCAAACTTCATCTTGAAGGTTTTGGCGCCACTGGCCAAGGCCATGATTTGGTGACCCAAGCAAATGCCGAATGTGGGAATGCCGGTTTCGATCAATTCAGCAGCTGCAGCAATCGCATAGTCGCAAGGCTGAGGGTCTCCTGGTCCGTTGGACAAGAAGATGCCATCGGGCTTGTGCTTGAGCACCTCAGCAGCAGGCGTCTTGGCGGGCACCACGGTGACTTTGCAACCGCGCTGGGCCAACATGCGCAAGATGTTTTTCTTCACGCCAAAGTCATAGGCGACCACATGAAACTTCGGCGCGGTCAAGTTGCCATAACCTTCGCCCAGTGTCCACTCGGTTTGTGTCCACTCATACGACTTGGACACCGTGACCTTTTGCGCCAAATCGAGGCCGGCCATGTTGGGCGCACCTTTGGCTGCGGCCACCGCTTGGTCAATCACGGCTTGCGTGACTTCTTGGCCTTTGGCCAAGCCCACGATGGCGCCGTTTTGCGCGCCCTTGGTGCGCAAGATACGTGTGAGTTGACGGGTGTCGATGTTGGCAATGGCCACCGTGCCTGCATCGACCAAATAGGCCGACAAGGTTTGGCTAGAGCGGAAGTTGCTGGCCACCAAAGGCAAGTCTTTGATGATCAAGCCAGCAGCATGGACTTTGTCAGCTTCGATGTCTTCCACGTTGACGCCATAGTTGCCGATGTGCGGGTACGTCAAGGTGACGATCTGCTGGCAGTAGCTGGGGTCGGTGAGGATTTCCTGGTAGCCGGTGAGTGAGGTGTTGAACACCACTTCGCCGACGGTAGAGCCAGGGGCTCCGATCGAGTTGCCGATAAAGACCGTGCCGTCTGCGAGCGCCAAGATGGCGGGCGGGAAGGTTCCCTGAAGAGACAAAAGCACTGGGTTCTCCGGAATAGTTCGGGTACGCCTCAGCGCTCACAAGAGAACGTGTCTCTTTGGCTGCTTTGTTCGAGGAATTTGCCTAGGTTTGAGCTGGGGCGTACAGGTTGATGCGGGAAAGCCTCCCATTATATCCGAGGCCCTGGTTTTCCCCAGTGGGTGGGCGTGATTTAAGCCTGTGCGCAGGTGGCACTGGCGTGCAAACAAATGGCCGCAGCAGATGCCACATTCAACGACTCTTCCCCGCCCGGCTGTGCAATGCGCACATGTACCGCGGCACGCTCGGCCAAGGCCGGTGAAACCCCCTGCCCTTCATGGCCCATGAGCCATGCGCACGGCATGGGCAGCTGGGACTGAGCCAACAAGGTATGCAAAAACGGGCCCTGGTGGGAACTGGTGGCGACCCAAGGTATGGCCAGGGCATCCAAATCCTCGGGACTCAAGCCTTCGACCAGGTGCAGCCCAAAATGTGCACCCATGCCCGAACGCAGAACTTTGGGCGACCACAGAGCCGCCGATCCTTTGATGGCCAGCACTTGCTTGAAACCAAAAGCAGAGGCACTGCGCAAAATAGACCCCACATTGCCGGCGTCTTGCACGCGGTCAAGCACCACGGTCGCAGTGGTGGCCTGAATGGCCTGTGATGCAGGTGCAGCCAAAATAAAACCCATTTTTGCGGGCGACTCTAGGCTACTGATTTCGGCAAACAAGGCATCGGGCAAGACGGTATTTCGCTCAGCAGCTTGCGTCCATTCGCGCGGCGCCATGGCCCAGAGCGACTCTGCAAACACCGCCTGCTCAGGCTTGACCCCACGCGTGAGAGCGGCCCGACACAGATGATCCCCCTCCAACCACACGCGGCCTAGCTTGCGGTACGCCGTGCTGTCTTGTGACAAACGGCGCAGGTCTTTCACCAAGGGGTTGTCACGCGAGGTGATCAGGTTCATTTCAACACCTCGGCCACCGGTGAAAAGGATTTGCGGTGCCAAGGTGTGGCGCCGTATTCTTGGAGGGCTTGCAAGTGCGCGGCCGTGCCATAGCCTTTGTGGCCATCAAAGCCATACTGCGGATAATGCGCGTGCAACTCTTGGCACCAACGGTCGCGGTGCACTTTGGCCAAAATGGAAGCGGCAGAAATGGCTGGCACTTTGCTGTCCCCTTTGACAATAGCTTCGGCCAACACATCCAGCACAGGCAAACGGTTGCCATCCACCAAGACTTTGTTTGGCTTCAGGCGCAAGCCTTCCACGGCACGGCGCATGGCCAGCAGGGTGGCTTGCAAAATATTGAGTTCGTCAATCTCTTCCACCGTCGCTTCGGCGATGGAGCAGCACAAAGCCTTGGCACGAATCTCGTCGTACAAACGCTCACGTTTCAAGACTGTGAGTTTTTTGGAATCGGCCAAGCCCGCAATCGGGTTCAAGTCGTCCAAGATCACAGCAGCGGCCACCACGGGGCCAGCCAGCGGGCCGCGACCGGCCTCATCCACCCCGGCGATCAAGCCTGGGGCATCCCACACAAGGGCGGCTTGTTCAGCGCGCAAGAACTTTTTCGATCGCATCGGCGGCCAGTGCGGGGGTGTCACGACGCAGCGTGTCATGCAGCGTCGCAAAGCGTTGTTGAACAGCGGCAGTGGCTGTTGGATTGGTCAGCCATTGCAAGACTTCATGCGCCAAGGCCTCAGGTGTGGCGGCGTCTTGCAGCAGCTCGGGCACCACAAAGTCTTGGCAAAGAATATTGGGCAAACCGACCCAAGGCTGCAGTTTTTTGCGGCGCATGATTTGCCAGCTCAGCCAGTTCATGTTGTAGGCGATCACCATGGGGCGTTTGAACAAGGCCGCCTCTAAGGTGGCCGTGCCGCTGGCAATGAGCGTGACATCGCAAGCCGCCAATGCGGTGTGTGATTGACCGTTGAGCACCACGAGATTGGGCACCTCGCCCACATCCTTCGCAATGGCTTCGATGCGCGCACGCAACGCAGGCATGGCGGGCAACACAAAGTGCAAGCCGGGTTGCTGCTTGGCCATGCGCTGCGCTGCTTGTAAAAAGCGATGCGCCAAATACTCAATTTCAGAGCTGCGGCTGCCCGGCAGCAAGGCCACCACAGTGGCGTCTTGCGGCAAACCAAGTGCCGTGCGTGCAGCGGCACGGTCAGGCACATCGGGAATATTTTTGGCTAAAGGGTGGCCGACATAGGTGGCCTCAATGCCGTGCTGGGCCAGCAAGTCGGTCTCGAACGGGAAGATGCACAACACATGGTCCACGCTTTGGCGAATCTTCTCCACACGGTCGGCGCGCCAGGCCCAGATCGATGGGCACACAAAATGAATTGTCGGGATACCTTGGGCTTTGAGATCGCGTTCTAAATCGAGGTTGAAGTCAGGCGCATCCACACCGATGAATGCACTGGGTGGATGGGCCAGCAAGCGTTCGCGCAGCTGCTTGCGAATACCCACGATTTCTCGGTAGTGGCGCAGCACTTCCATATAGCCACGCACCGCGAGTTTCTCGTAGGGCCAACAAGGTTCAAAGCCCTGGGCCGCCATGCGCGGGCCACCAATGCCTGCGCTGTGCATGTCGGGCCATTTGTCTCGCATGCCGCCGAGCAACAGGCCAGCCAGCAAATCGCCCGAGGCCTCGCCTGCGACGAGCGAGAAAGACAGGGCCTCAGCCATGGGGTTTAGCGAATGATGCCGCGTTGCGGCGAGGTGTGGTTCAAGAAGTCCAGCATCATGGCCACATCGGGGGCAGCCTCTGGCTTATCTTGCGTCAAGGTGGCAATGCGCTCTTTGGCTTGCTCGAGGGTCAAATCATCGCGGTACAAGGCTTTGTGCATGGCCTTCACGGCGCTGATACGTTCGGCAGAAAAACCGCGACGGCGCAAGCCTTCAAAGTTCATGGAACGCGGCTCAGCCGGCTGGCCTTGGCACATCACAAAGGGCGGCACATCGGCAAACAGCAAGGAATGCATAGCCGAGAAGCTGTGCGCGCCAATGCGCACAAACTGATGGACCACAGTGAAGCCGCCCAATATGACCCAGTCGCCCACATGCACATGGCCTGCCAACTGCGCGCTGTTGGCGAAGATGGTGTGGTTGCCCACGATGCAGTCATGGGCCAAATGCACATAGGCCATGATCCAGTTGTCGTTGCCCACTTGGGTCACACCCGCATCTCCGGGCGAGCCAATGTTGAAGGTGCAAAACTCACGGATGGTGTTGCGGTCGCCAATGATCAGCTCACAAGGCTCGCCTGCGTACTTCTTGTCTTGCGGAATCGCACCGAGCGAATTGAACTGGAAAATTCGGTTGTCCTTGCCAATCGTGGTGTGACCTTCAATCACGCAATGTGGGCCTACCGTGGTACCGGCACCGATACGGACATGGGGGCCGATGATGGTGTAAGGCCCCACCTGAACCGAGCTATCGAGCTCGGCCTTGGGGTCAACAATCGCAGTGGCGTGAATCAGGCTCATCGTTGGCTGGTTGAACGTGTGGGTGTTTAAGCAATAGAGCGCATGGTGCACATCAGGTCGGCTTCTGTCGCCACCACATCACCCACTTTGGCGCGGGCTTTGAATTTGAAGATGCCGGCCTTCATGCGATCCAATTCAACTTCCAAGGTGAGTTGATCGCCTGGCTCCACAGGGCGCTTGAATCGCGCACCGTCAATGCCGGCAAAGTAATACACGGTCTTGTCATCGGGCGCTGCACCCAAGGTGTCAAATGCCAACAAGGCGGCGGCTTGGGCCAAGGCCTCCAAAATCAACACACCTGGCATCACAGGATGGTGGGGAAAGTGACCGGTGAAAAACGGCTCATTGATGGTCACGTTTTTGAGCGCCTTGATGCTTTTACCTTTTTCAATTTCCAACACACGGTCCACCAGCAAAATGGGATAACGGTGTGGCAATTGCTTCAAGATGTGGTGAATGTCCATGCTCATTTTTTTTGACTTTCAAAAGCTGATTCAAGAGATTTGATGCGATCACGCAAGCGATGCAATTGACGCAAAGTGGCAGCATTTTTCTCCCAGGACGCATTGTCGTCGATAGGGAACACACCGCTGTACTGACCGGGTTGACGAATGGAGCGCATCACCACAGAGGCAGCCGAAATATGCACACCATCGGCAAGCTGCAAGTGACCCAGCACCACAGCGCCGCCACCCACGGTGCAATTGGCACCAATGCGTGCACTGCCAGCCACGCCTGCACAACCGGCCATGGCCGTGTTGGCGCCCACATGGACGTTGTGACCAATTTGCACCAAATTGTCGAGCTTGACGCCATCTTCAATGATGGTGTCGTCCAGGGCACCTCGGTCAATGCAGGTGTTGGCGCCAATTTCCACATCGTTGCCAATGCACACGGCACCGAGTTGTTCAATTTTTTCCCAACGACCTTTAAACAACGCAAAACCAAAACCATCCGCACCAATGACAACGCCGGCATGGACGATGCCACGCTCACCGATGCGGCAGTTTTCGCCCAGCGTAACGCGTGACTTGAGCCAAGTTTGCGCGCCGACCTGTGCGCCCCGCTCAATCACGCACAAGGGGCCAATGCGCGCAGTCGGATGCACGATGGCGCTGGGGTGAATCACCGCGCTGGGATGCACCATCGGTTCATCCTCATGCGCTAAGTGTTGACGCCATAACTGCGTGACTTTGGCAAAGTAATGGTAGGGGTTGGCCGCCACGATGCACGCGCCACGCTCACACGCGACGGCTTCCATCGCAGGAGAAACAATGACACACGCCGCCAAAGAGTTGGCAAGTTGCGATTGGTATTGGGGGTTGCTTAAGAAGCTCAGCGCATCGGCTTGGGCAGTGTCCAGCGGGCTGAGTTTTTGAATCAGTGTCTCGGGATCGCCATGCAGGCTACCCCCGAGACTGTCGATGATTTGGCCGAGACGCAGTGCCACGGCTACTTATTTGGCCGCGTTGATGACCTTGAGCACTTTGTCAGTGATGTCGTGCTTGGGGCTGATGTAGACAGCCTCTTGCAAAACGAGGTCGTATTTCTCGGTCTCAGCGACTTGTTTGATCACGCGATTGGCGCGTTCGAGCACCAGTTGAAATTCTTCGTTTTTGCGCGCGTTCAGTTCTTCTTGAAACTCACGGCGCTTGCGTTGAAATTCACGGTCCTGCTCACCCAATTGCTTTTGGCGTGACAGACGTTGCGACTCAGACAGGGTGGGCGCTTCGCGTTCAAACTTTTCAACAGCGGCCTTCAATGCACCACCAGCATCATTGAGATCTTTATCGCGTTTGGAAAATTCTTGCTCCAACTTGGCTTGGGCTTGCTTGGCTGTATTCGCTTCTTTGAAAATGCGATCGGTGTTGATAAAACCAATGCGAATCTCGTCCGCATGCGCACACAAAGCCGACAGGCCCAACACAAGGGTCAAGGAAACATTACGAAAAAAAGTGTTCATCAGAAGGATGTCCCAATCTGGAATTGCAATCTCTGGATTCTATCGCCTGTGAAGGACCGTGCAGGACGCGCCCAGGCAAAACGCAAGGGTCCCATCGGTGAAACCCAGCTCAGGCCTGCACCATAGGAACTGCGCAACTGGTTGAGCTGAATTTTGTCAAATTCACCATAGACGTTACCCATGTCGTAAAACCCGTACAAGCGCAAGCTGCGGTCGTTGCCTGCGCCTGGAAAAGGCATCAAGAACTCAGAGTTGATGGTGATCTTTTTAGGACCACCCACCACGATGCCAGAAATATCTCGGGGACCCAGGGTGCCTTGCTCGAAGCCACGCACAGACCCCAAACCACCTAAGTAGTAATTTTTAAATACAGGGTATGGCTGACCTTGCAGACCTTTGCCTAACCCCAAATCAGCATTGAACGCAAAGGTGTATTGCTTGCTCAACGCAAAGTACTGTTGGTATTGCGTGCCCATCTTCACGTAACGGGTGTCACCTGACATACCGGTTTCGCTGTTCAAGCGAATGAATTTGCCTGTGGTGGGATTGAGATAGCTGTCGCGCCCATCGCGCGCCCAACCGACAGTCAGCGGGACAGTTTTGGTGGTGTAACCGAAATGGTTGGCATAGGCCAAATAAGAAGCGGGTAAATTGGTACCCGGAACAATTTCTGTCTGCTCGAGTGAGGCGCCTACAAAGACACGGTCCAACTCACTGAATGGCACACCAAATCGCACCCCTGCACCCGAAGTGATCAAGCGGTAGTCGCCACCTTGCTCGACATAGGGTTTGCTTGAACGGTGGTAATACTCGAATGTGCGAGACACCCCGTCATCGGTGAAATAAGGATTGGTGGTGTTGATGACGTAGTACTGGTTAAATTTGCTGGTGCTGACTTGTAACCCCAGGTTCTGCCCCGAACCAAACACGTTGTCTTGTTGAATACCAAAGCTAAACGTCACTTTTTCGGCGCTTGAAAAACCTGCGCCGAGCGTCAACATTCCCGTGGGCTTTTCGACCACGTTCACATTCAAGTCGACTTGATCTTGCGATGCAGCGACCTCTTGTGTATCAACTTCCACGTCTTTGAAATAACCCAAGCGGTTGACCCGGTCACGGGACAGGCGAATTTTTTCGCCGTCATACCAAGAAGACTCCATTTGACGGAATTCACGACGCACAATTTGGTCGCGTGTACGGTTATTGCCTACGATGTTGATGCGTCGCACATAGGCGCGACGTGACGGGTCGGCCACCAAGACCAGTTTCACGCGGTTGGTGGCGCGGTCAATGTCCGGACGAACTTCGGTGCGGGCAAAGGCAAAACCAAAATTGCCAAAGTATTCGTTAAAAGCCTTGGTGGTTTTGGCCACATCATCTGCGTTGTAGGGCTGACCCGCTTTGATTTGGACCAACGATTTGAACTCATCGTCTTTGCCCAAGTAGTAACCGTCCAGAGCCACTTCAGACACCACAAAACGGTCACCTTCCGTGATGTTGATGGTGATGCTGATGTCTTGCTTGTTGGGCGAAATCGCAACTTGGGTAGAGTCCACACGGAACTCGAGGTAACCACGCGACATGTACCAGGCGCGCAAGGTCTCCAAGTCAGCGTTGAGTTTGGTGCGTGAATAGCGGTCTGACTTGGTGTACCAACTTAGCCAGTTGCCTGTGCTTTGATCGAATTGATCCAACAACTTGGATTCGTCAAACGCTTTGGCGCCCACCACACGAATTTCTTTGATTTTGGCCAAATCACCTTCGATCACTGTGAACGACAAGTTCACACGGTTACGGTCTGTGGGAGTGATGGTGGTAATGATCTCTGCGCCATACAAGCTGCGGTTGACATATTGGCGTTTGAGCTCTTGCTCCGCGCGATCAGCCAAGGCTTTGTCGAACGGGCGCCCTTCTGCCAAGCCAATGTCACGCAAGGCTTTGCGCAACACATCTTTGTCAAACTCTTTGGTACCAATGAAATCGACGGTCGCAATATTTGGACGCTCTTCGACAATCAGCACCAATTCATTGCCGTTGACTTCAATCCGCACATCTTTGAACAGCCCTAGCGCAAACAAGCTGCGAATGGCGGCAGCACCTTTTTCCTCGGTGTAGTCATCCCCCACACGAAAGGGGATAGAGGCGAACACCGTGCCGGGCTCCACGCGTTGAAGGCCCTCGACACGGATGTCACGAACGGTCAACGGGTCTGCCGCCCAGGTTTGAAAAGCCAAGCCGGCCCCAACCATCAAGGCTGCGACATGTGACAAAGTGGTGCGACGAAATCGAGAAAGTTGCTTGTTCATGAACAGAAAACTTCAGAGCCTATGGGTTGATTGGTCGTGGTTTAACTCAGCCAACCCAGGCGAACCACGTCGTTGAAAAGAGAAAACGCCATCAGCGCGACCAAGAAAGCGAGTCCCACACGCTGCATGACATCAAGCCATTGAGCTGCGGGAGGGCGCCCTGTGAAGGCTTCATAAAGATAATACAACAGGTGCCCTCCATCGAGCACGGGCAATGGCAAGAGATTGAAGATGCCTAGGCTCACACTGAGCAAGGCGAGGTAGGACAAATAAGCCCCCAACCCCAAGCTGGCGGTTCGCCCTGCGTAATCAGCCATGGTCAACGGACCACTGAGATGATCCAGCGAGGCTTGGCCTGTCACCAAACGTCCCAACATCGACACCGTCATCCAGACCATCTCGCCTGTGCGTGTCACGGCACGCAACAAGCCCTCGATCAGGCCATATTGCACCCAGTGTTTGGCAGGCGGTTCACCGATTTGGGCGCCAATACGGCCGAACGATTGTGTGCTGTCATGCACCCACTGCGGCGTCACGCTGATCGTCAACACGTCTTGATGACCACGCTGCACCTGCCAGATTTGCGGGGTTGGTGCTTGGCGCGCGCCACTTTCGCGCACCATAGTGCGTAGGGCCGTGGCATCTTGCACCACACGACCATCGATACGCAGCACCTCATCGCCGCGCTGCAAGCCCGCTTGGGCAGCTGCGCCTTCCGCAGCCAAGTCGCCCAACACGGCACGGCTCCATGCCCCGGTGATGCCCAAAGCAAGCAGCCCTGAGGGGGGTGGATTGACCGCGTCGGTAGTGGACACAGGTTCGAGGCTGAGCACCTGTGTGCCCCGTTCTGATGAGGACCTGACCTCGAACCACAGACGGTCCTGCGCCAGGTCTTGCTGCGAGACCCACCAGCGCAAATCTTCCATAGAGGCAATGTCTTGCAATGACTCGGCCGATGTGCCTGCACGCACAATCAAATCGCCGCTTTTCAAGCCTGCCCGATCTGCCACCGATCCGGCCACAGGCGATGCCACCACGGCATGTGTCTCGTATTGCCCGATCCAAAATGTGGCGGCATACAGCAACACGGCCAACAACAGATTGGCCAGCGGCCCTGCCGACACAATGGCCGTGCGCGCCCACAAAGGTTGGCGGTTGAACGCCATGGCCGCCTCCTCTGGCGCGACCTCAGCTTCGTTCTCGTCCAACATCTTGATGTAGCCGCCTAGGGGAATCAAGCCAATCACAAACTCGGTGTTTTGACCCGGGCGCGGTTGGCGTGATCGCCAGCGCAACAAAGGCTGACCAAAGCCGATGGAGAAAGTCAGTACCTTGACCCCGCAGGCCACTGCCACACGGTAGTGCCCCCACTCATGAACGGTGATGAGCAGCCCTAAAGCCCCCAAGAAGGCCAACAAGGTCATGCACGCACCAGGCGATGAACAATATCTTCGGCTTGGGCACGCGCTTGGGCATCGAGTGCCAGTAAATCATTCAAGTGATGTGGTGCAGCAGGTTGCAATTGCGCCATGCACTCAGAGTTGACGTGGTGGATTTGGTCAAAACGGATACGGCGTTCTAGAAATGCAGCCACGGCAATTTCATTAGCAGCATTGAGGACCGCCGTCGTACCGCGTGGACCACGCAAAGCATCCCACGCCAAATGAATGCCCGCAAAGCGTTCCGGATGGCCGTGGTCGTCCAAGGCCTCAAAGGTCATGGCGGAGAGCGCATGAAAATCCAAGGCCTGCGCACCCGACACCATGCGCTCTGGCCAACTCAAGCCGTAGGCAATCGGCACGCGCATGTCTGGTGTGCCCAGCTGAGCCACCACCGAGGTATCGCGGTACTGAACCATCGAGTGGATGATGCTTTGCGGATGGATGACGACCTCCAGCCGCTCGGGTGGCAAACCAAACAAATAACGCGCTTCAATCACTTCCAGCGCTTTGTTCATCATGGTGGCTGAATCGACCGAAATTTTTCGACCCATCACCCAGTTGGGATGGGCGCACGCTTGCTCGGGCGTGACCTCTTTGAGGGTGCTCAACGCACGGGTTCGAAACGGACCGCCAGACGCCGTGAGAATGATTTTTTCAACACGCGCGTCCCAGGTGCTGGCATCTTCAGGCAGTGACTGAAAAATTGCCGAGTGCTCGCTGTCAATGGGCAACAGCGTCGCCCCACCCTGCTTCACCGCCTCCAAGAAAACTTCGCCGCCCACCACCAAGGCTTCTTTGTTGGCCAACAACAAGCGCTTGCCTGCCCGTGCAGCAGCCAAGCATGGCGACAAACCTGCTGCCCCCACGATCGCCGCCATCACCACATCCACATCGGGATGGGCTGAGACTTCATCTAGGGCGTGGGGACCGGTCAGCACTTGGGTCAGCAGACCTCCTGCATGCAATCGCTCTTGTAAGGCCTGTGCAGCAGGTGGATGCGCCATCACCACAAAGCGAGGTTTGAACTGCGCACACTGGCGCAGCATCAAATCCACTTGTGTCGCACCCGTGAGCGCAAAAACTTGGAAGCGCTCGGGATGTCGAGCCATCACATCCAGGGTGTTGGTCCCAATAGAGCCTGTGGAGCCCAAGACCGTGACGCGTTGAGGTGGGGAGGTTTCGCGTGGCATCAGAGTGATTGCACCAACATCAGTGCCAGGGGCAAGGTCGGAAGCAAGGCATCGACACGGTCCAACACCCCTCCATGGCCTGGCAACAATTGGCTGCTGTCTTTCATGCCTGCACTGCGCTTGACCAAAGATTCCACCAGGTCGCCCACCACGCTCATGGCCACCAAAAACACAGTGGCCAAGACCATAAAAGGCCAGCCACGGGCATGTAATTGCGTGAATAAGCTCGGACTATCCATAGCCCATTGCGTGTCCACCCACACCCATGCAAACGCCATCAACAAGACGCCCACCATGCCGCCCCACACACCTTCCCAGCTTTTGCCAGGACTGATGGCCACCGCCAATTTGCGGCGTCCCCAGGTGCGGCCTGAAAAATAAGCGGCAATGTCAGCCATCCACACCAAGAGCAGCAAGGACAACAAGAAATTGATGCCAATCACCTTGGCTTGATACATCGCCAACCAGGTCAACCACAAGGCGACCACGCCCCCTACCAAGCGCAGGACACGAGACACCGTGGGCCAACCTTGTAATCCGTGACGCAACAACCAAGCACCTGCCAAGACCCAGAAGGCACCTGTCAAAGGCCACAACAAAGCTGGCACGTGATAGGCCCAAGCCGCCGACCATGTGAACAAGCACAGGGTGAGGCACACGGCCGCCACGCGCAATGCGCCTCGCATGGCCAAACCATTCAAACGCCCCCATTCCCAGGCGCCTGCCGCAATCAACACCAAGGTGAGTCCCGCCAAAGGCTCGGCATGGGCGGCAAAAATTGCGGGCAACAAAAGCGCCACTAAGACAAGAGCCGTGATGACGCGTTGTTTCAACATACGGCGCTTAAACCGCCATGATTTCTTGTTCTTTGCTGGCGATCAATTTATCGATATCAGCAATGTGGGCGTCCGTGAATTTCTGAATATCAGCTTCGGCACGTTTTTGATCGTCTTCAGAAGCCAACTTGTCTTTGACCAGTTTTTTCACCGACTCGTTGGCATCGCGACGCAAGTTGCGCACCGCAATTTTCGCGTTCTCGCCTTCGGTACGCACCACCTTGGTCAGCTCTTTGCGACGCTCTTCAGACATGGGGGGCATGGGCACGCGGATCAGCTCTCCCATGGACGAAGGGTTCAAGCCCAGATCGCTGTCGCGAATGGCTTTTTCAA
>Ga0228699_1000127_pt1 | contig 73324 bp, 71 predicted proteins | sample McNCre217_Aug_MG_FD_178016 | JGI IMG/M metagenome (GOLD analysis project Ga0228699, IMG submission 178016) | Freshwater microbial communities from McNutts Creek, Athens, Georgia, United States - 2-17_Aug_MG | ecosystem: Environmental > Aquatic > Freshwater > Creek | place: USA: Georgia... | reverse complement strand
GTTCGCGGTCGAGTTCGGCGCGGGCGGCGTCGCGGGCGGCGCCGGCCTCGGCGGCGAGGGTCTCGGCGGCCAGGGCGCGGGCCTCGGTCTGGGCGCGGGCCAGGGCCTGGGCGGTCTCCCAGAGCTGGGCGGCCAGGGCCTGCACGGGCTCGGGGGTGTCGGGGGCCGGGGCGCGGAAGGCGTGCGGATCGGCGATGCGCGCGCCCAGGCGCGAGAACCAGGTGTCGAGGTGCGGGCTGACGGTGTTGGGCGAGCCGCGGCCGATGTGCAGGCGCACGCGCTCGATGGTGGGCCGCTGGCCGGCCAGGAGCAGCGCGTCGGCGGCGCGCCAGACGTCGAGGTCGGTGATGCCGGATCGGCGGGGTTCGGCAGCCATGCAAGCGCCCTCTTTCATTCGGTGAATAACTAGCGATAATTGAAGCTTATCGCTAGTGATGCTGATGATATGTCAGATATCATACAGCGTACACCGTATTTCATACACACCGGAGTTCCGCATGTCCGACCACGTCCGCGCCGCGCTTGCCGCCGTCTCCTGCGATCTGGTGCTGCTGGTGCCCGATGGCGCCACGCCGCTGCTGGTGGTCGACGCGCTGCCCGAGAGCAGCCAGGCCGCCGTGCGCGCGCTGCTCGACCAGGGTGAGTCGCCCAACACCGTGCGCAGCTACCGCTCGGGCCTGCGCTACTGGGCCGCCTGGTTCAGCGTGCGCTACGGCCTGCGCCTGGCGCTGCCGCTGCCCGTGCCGGTGGTGCTGCAGTTCATCGTCGACCACGCCGAGCGCCTGGACGACGCCGGCCGCCTGGTGCACGGCCTGCCGCCGGCGGTCGACGCCGCGCTGGTGGCCGCCGGCCACAAGGCCGGTCTGGGCGCGCCGGCGCTGGCCACGCTGGTGCACCGCGTCAGCGTGCTGTCCAAGCTGCACCAGTTGCAGGGCCTGGACAACCCCTGCGACGACGGCCGCGTGCGCGAGCTGATGGCGCGCATGCGCCGCGGCTACGCCCGCCGCGGCGCCCAGCAGGTCAACGCCAAGCCGGCGCTGACGCGCGAGCCGCTGGAGGCGCTGCTGGCCACCTGCGACGACTCGCTCGTCGGCCTGCGCGACCGCGCCCTGCTGCTGTTCGCCTTCTCCAGCGGCGGGCGCCGCCGCTCCGAGGTCACCGCCGCCACGCTCGACAACACCCGCCGCCAGGCCGGCGGCTGGGTCTACCAGATGGGCGTGTCCAAATCGAACCAGTCCGGCCGCGCCCGCGCCGACGCCCACAAGCCCATCGTCGGCCGCGCCGCCGAGGCCCTGGAGGCCTGGCTGGCCGCCTGGGCCGCCGCCGCCGCCGCCACCGGCCAGCCCGCCCCCGGCGGCGCGCTGTTCCGCCGCATCGGCAAGTCCGGCGTGCCCGGCGCCGCCCTCTCCGCCCAGTCCGTGCGCCTGGTCGTGCAGGCCCGCGCCGCCCTGGCCGGCCTCGATCCCGCCTTCTCCGCCCACTCCCTGCGCTCGGGCTTCGTCACCGAGGCCGCCCACCAGAACATCCCCATGGCCGAGACCATGGCCCTCACCGGGCACCGCTCTCCCGCCTCCGTGCTGGGGTACTTTCGCAAGGGCGAGGTGCTGGGGATGCGCGGGGCCGCGCTGCTCGATGGGGGCGTGATGGACGGGGACGACAAAAAGAAGCGCTGAAGCCACGTTCGGTGCCCGTCGGGCGGCATCTGTCGGCTTTGCCGCCAAAGAAAGGCACAATGACGGGCTCCACGCGATCAATCCATGAACATCATCATCCTCGACGACTATCAGGACGCCGTGCGCAAGCTGCGGTGTGCCGAACGTCTGGAACTACAGAACGTCAAGGTCTTCACCAACACGGTCAAGGGCATCGGCCAGTTGTCCGTGCGGCTGAAGGACGCGGAAATCCTGGTCCTGATCCGGGAACGCACCCATTTCCCCCGCGCCCTGCTTGAAAAGCTGCCGCGGCTGAAGCTGATCGCCCAGACGGGACGCGTCGGTGCCCACATCGATGTCGACACCTGCACCCGCCTGGGGATCGCCGTCGCGGAGGGTGTCGGCTCGCCCCTGGCGCCGGCCGAGCTGACCTGGTCGCTGATCATGACGGCCATGCGCCGGCTGCCGCAGTACATCGGCAACCTCAAGCACGGCGCCTGGCAGCACTCGGGCCTGAAGGCGGGCTCCATGCCGCCGAATTTCGGGCTGGGCATGCTGCTGAACGGCAAGACGCTCGGCATCTGGGGCTATGGCCGCATCGGCAAGCTGGTGGCGGGCTATGGCCGCGCCTTCGGCATGAAAGTGCAGATCTGGGGCAGCGAGCGCTCGCGCCTGCAGGCGGTCGCCGATGGTTACGAAGCCGCGGCGAGCCGTGAGGCCTTCTTCAGCGGTGCCGACGTGCTGAGCCTGCACCTGCGTTTCACCGAGGGCAACCGGGGCCTGATCACGATGGACGATCTGGCGCGGATGAAGCCGACCTCGCTGTTCGTGAACACGGCCCGGGCCGAACTGCTCGGCGACACGCTGCTGGTGACGGCCCTCAACCGTGGTCGTCCCGGCATGGCCGCGGTGGACGTGTACGAAAGCGAGCCGATTCTGCAGGGCCACCCGCTGATGCGCCTCGAAAACGCCGTCTGCACGCCGCACATCGGCTACGTGGAACTCGATACCTACGAGAACTACTTCCAGGCGGCCTTCGACAACGTGGCCGCCTATCTGGCCGGCACCCCGACGAACATCGTCAACCCGGACGCCTTCAAGCTCCACCCGGGGCTCTGACGTGCGGGTCGCGGCGCCCTCGCCTTTGGTCGCCGCAGGCAGCGTGGACGGACCAGCGCTGGCCGCCAGCCAGCGCGCGCTGCTGTTCGGCAACTTCACCATCGGCTGCGGCGTGATGGTGGTGCCCGGCTCGCTCAACGATCTGGTGCGCTCGCTGGAGATTTCGGTCGCGCTGGGCGGTCAGCTCATCAGCGTCGGGGCCATCGGCATGTGCCTGGGCGCGCCGCTGCTGGCGGCGCTGCTGGCAGGCCGGGACCGCCGGCGCCTGCTCGCGCTGACGCTGCTCTGGTACGGACTGGGCCACCTGCTTTGCGCCTTCGCCCCCGGTTACGCTGCACTGCTGCCGTTGCGGGCGCTGGCGGTGCTGGGCGCGGCCGTCTTCACGCCGCAGGCGGGTGCAGCAATGGGCTTCATGGCCCCGCCGGCCAAACGCGGGCGCTCCATCACCACCATCTTCCTCGGCTGGTCCATGGCGTCGGTGCTGGGCATGCCGCTGCACGCCTACATCGGCGAGGCGTTCGGATGGCGCTGGGCGTTCGGGCTGGTGGCCCTGCTGGGGCTGATCGGGGCGGTCTGGGTGTGGCGGGCGCTGCCCACCGGGGTGAAACCGCCCGCCCTGTCGAGGAAGGCCTGGTCCGAGGTCTTCACGCACCCGGTGCTGATGGCGGTGGTCGTGGTCACGGCGCTGAGCGGCGCCGGGCAGTTCACGCTGTTTGCCTACATCGCGCCCTACTACCGCCAGGTGCTGGGTGCCACGCCGCTGGAGGTGAGCCTGCTGTTCATGTGGTTCGGCGCCTGGGGGCTGGCGGGCAATGTGGTGCTCAGCCGCCACGTGGACCGCATCGGCGCTGCGCGGGCGGTCGGGCTGTATCTGAGCGGGATCGCGCTGAGCATGCTGATCCTGCCGGTGGCCACGCGGCCGTGGATGATGGCGCTGGCGATCGCCCCATGGGCTTTCGGGACCTTCGCCTCGAATTCGGCGCAGCAGGCCCGGCTCGGCCATGCCGCGCCGCTGCTCGCCCCGGCGCTGCTGGCGCTCAACACCTCGGCGATCTACCTGGGCCAGGCGATTGGCGCGATGTCTGGTGGCGCGATCATCCATGCCGCCGGATTTGGCGCCCTGCACTGGGCCGGACTGGGCTGGACGCTGCTGGCCCTGGCCCTGAGCGGATGGGCTGCGCGCAGCATCCAGAGGAATCCGGGCCATGCCTGAGTCTGCTCCCGCTGGGCTGCGCCGGCCGGCAGCGCCGATGCAGATGTTCTGGGCGTTCAGCCGGCTGGCCCTGCAGGGCTTCGGCGGCGTGATCGCCATCGCGCAGCGCGAACTGGTCGACCGGCAGCGCTGGCTGACGGCCACCGAATTCCTGGAGTTGCTGGCGGTCAGCCAGGTGCTGCCAGGGCCGAACGTGGTCAACCTGTCGCTGATGCTGGGCGACCGTTATTTCGGCTGGCGTGGCGTGGTGGCGTCCGTGGGCGGGATGCTGCTGTTGCCGATGCTCGTCGTGCTGGCGGCGGCTGCGCTGTATGGCCACTGGTCCGATCTGCCGCAGGTATCGGGTGCCCTGCGCGGCATGGGCGCGGTGGCGGCCGGCATGATCCTCGCGACCGGCCTCAAGGCCATCCGCGGCTTGCACAAGAACCCGCTCGGCCTGCGGCTCAGCCTGTGCTACGCGGCGCTGACGGTGGTGCTGGTCGGCGCCTTGCGCTTTCCGATGGCGGCGGTGGTGCTCGGGCTGGGTGCCGTGACGATGGGGCATGTGGCGTGGCGACTCCGGCAAGGCGCATCGACATGAGTGCCCTGTCTGCCGCCGATCTGCTGCAGATGTTCCTGCACTTCATGCTGATGTCGCTGCTGTCGGTCGGCGGCGCCATCACCACGGCGCCGGACATCCACCGCTACCTCGTTCAGGACCACCACTGGCTGACCGATGCCCAGTTCACCGACTCGATCGCCCTTGCCCAGGCGGCGCCGGGGCCGAACCTGCTGTTCATCGCCGTGCTGGGCTGGAACGTGGCCGGGCCGCTGGGGGTGGTGGCGGCGATGTCGGGCATCCTGCTGCCCAGCTCGACCATCGCCTGGGCTGTCGCGCGCTGGGGTCGCCAGCGGCCGGATCACCCGGCTGTGCGGGTCTTCACGAACGGGCTGACGCCCCTGACGGTCGGGCTGCTGCTGTCCACTGGCTGGGTGCTGTCGCAGCCGGTGCTGGGCCACGGGCGGCCAGGTGGCGTGCTGCTGATCGTGCTCACGACCGCCGTGATGCGCTGGACGAAGGTCAGTCCGATGTGGCTGATCGGGCTGGGTGCAGTGGCCGGTGCGCTGGACTGGGCCTGATCAACACCGCCGCATCAGCGCAGGCTGCGCTGATGCGTGCAGGCCGTCGAGTGGTCGCCGAGCGTGCATGGCCGGTCCAGTTCCGGACGCGGCCAGGTGACTCATTGCGGCTTCCCGCTGTGGGTGCGCTGGCGCAGCACTTCGTACAGGCACACGGCCGACGCGACCGACACGTTCAGGCTCTCGACCGCACCGTGCATCGGGATGCGCACCAGCACGTCGCAGGTCTTGCGCGTCAGGGCCCGCATGCCCGGCCCTTCCGCGCCCAGCACGATCGCCATCGGCCCGGTCAGGTCCAGGTCGTAGATCGACTGTTCGGCATCGTCGCTGGTGCCGACGACCAGGATGTCGCGCTCCTTCAGCTCGCCCATCGTGCGCGCCAGGTTGGTCACCATGAAGTACGGCACCGACTCGGCCGCTCCGCTGGCCACCTTGGCTACCGTGGCGTTGACGCCGACCGCATGGTCCTTGGGCGCGATGACCGCATGCGCGCCCGCGCCATCGGCCACCCGCAGGCAGGCGCCGAGGTTGTGCGGATCGGTCACGCCGTCGAGCAGCAGCACCAGCGGCGGGCCTTCGACGCTGTCGAGCAGGTCGTCGAGCGAGTGGTTCACGGCCAGCACCGTGACCCGGGCGACGACGCCCTGGTGGCGGGTCGTGCCCGCGAGCTTGTCCAGACGAGCGCCATCGCTCTCGACGATGGTGCGGCCGCTGGCTTGCACCCGCTCGATCAGTTGGCGCATGCGCGCATCGCGGCGGGCCGCGTCGATGTGGACCTCACGAACGGAATCGGGCGCCGTCTTCAGACGCACCTGCACCGCGTGGAAACCGAAAAGTAGTGTTCCTGACATAGCCGCCGATGGTAGCGCAGCGCGGGCTCAGGCCATGCGCCCGGCCTCCAGCCGGATCTGCCGGTCGCAGCGCTCGGCGATGCGCGGATCGTGGGTGACCAGGACCAGCGTCGTGCCGATCTCGCGGTTGAGCTCGAACATCAGCCGCATCACCGACTCGCCGGTCGCGTGGTCGAGGCTGCCGGTCGGCTCGTCGGCCAGCAGCAGCGCCGGCCGCACCACGAAGGCCCGCGCCAGCGCCACCCGCTGCTGCTCGCCGCCCGACAGCAGCTTGGGGTAGTGCCCGAGCCGCTGCCCCAGCCCGACCCGGCCGAGCATCTCGGTGGCCAGCGCCCGCGCGTTGCGCTCGCCGCGCAGCTCCAGCGGCAGCATCACGTTTTCCAGCGCGCTCAGGTGGCCCATGAGCTGGAAGCTCTGGAACACGAAGCCGATGCGCTCGCCGCGCACCGCCGCGCGTGCATCCTCGTCGAGCGTGAACAGGTCGATGCCGTCGAGCCGGACGGTGCCGTCGCTGGGCGTATCCAGACCGGCCAGGATCGACAGCAGCGTGCTCTTGCCGGACCCGGACGCGCCGACGATCGCCACCGATTCCCGCGGCGCGAGCTGGAAACTGATCTCATGCAGAATCGTCAGCTCCCCGACGGAATCCCGGACGCGCTTGCTGACGCCGGCCACTTCAATGATCGCTACACCCATGCTGAACCCTGATGACACCACTGTTTGGACGCGTCGCGACTGTATCGCGCGCATGGTGTCCTGCGTGGCGCTCGGCATTGCGGGTTCGGCGGCGGTGGCGCTGCCGGCAGCTGGGCGAGAGGTCCGCCTCCTCGTGCTCGGCGACAGCCTGTCGGCCGAGTACGGACTGGCACGCGGCACCGGCTGGGTGGCACTGATGGAGGTGCGGCTGGCGCGGGACAAGATCGCGGCCACTGTCGTCAACGCCAGCATCAGCGGCGACACGACCTCGGGCGGGCGGGCGCGCATCGGTGCCCTGCTCTCGCAGCACCGGCCCACGCATGTGGTGATCGAGCTGGGCAGCAATGATGCGCTGCGCGGGTTGCCCCTCCAGAGCAGCCAGGACAACCTGGTGGCCATCGCCCAGGCGGCCAAGGCGGCCGGCGCCAAGGTGCTGGTGGTGGGGATGCAGGTGCCGCCGAACTATGGCGGGGCCTATACGCGCGATTTTTACGCGATGTTCGGCGAGGTGGCGCGCTCGCAAGGGGCGGCGCTGGTGCCGTTTCTGCTGGCCGGCATCGCGGATGATCCGGACCCGGTGCGCTGGTTCCAGGCGGACCGACTCCACCCGAACGCCACGGCGCACCCGCGCATCCTGGACAACCTCTGGCCGGTGCTCAAGCCCTGGCTGAAGGCTTGATCCCGGTTCGCATCAGGGCTTGGCTGGCGGCGGCGTGAAGCCCGCCATGCCGGGGAAGAAGGTCTCGGCCTGCTTCTGCATCGTTTCCTGCATCTGCGTGAGGATCGACTTCGACTGGTCGAAGTAGTTGCTCATCATGTGCTGCATCGCCGGTGGTTGCACGGCCATGAACTGTGCCCAGGCGTCCGGATTGAACGCCTTGCCTTCGTAGAGGCCGCCCGTCTGGTCGGCGAAGCGCTTCTGCAGATCGACGAAGCCCTGGAGGTTGCGCTCCATGTACTCGCCCATCATGCCCTGCATGGTGTGGCCATAGAACCGGATGAGCTGCGCCAGCATCTGGGTCGAGAACATCGGCATGCCGGCGCTCTCCTCTTCCAGGATGATCTGCAGGAGGATGCTGCGCGTGAGTTCCTCGCCGGACTTGGCATCCCGCACCTCGAAGACTTCCGCATCCAGCACCATCTGCTTGACATCGGTGAGCGTGATGTAGCTGCTCGTCTGCGTGTCGTAGAGGCGGCGGTTCGGATACTTCTTGAGCACGCGCGGTCCGTCGGGCTGACCTGTGGCCGTTTCCGCGGCGCGGCGATTCGATGACATGCAACTCTCTCCTGTGTCCTGTGCGTGTGCACAAAGATTCTAGGCAGCCCTTGGCATGCCCCTTGGCTAGGGTTTGCCCCGGACTTCACCCAAATCAACGGGTACGCATGTGTGCGCGTACGGCACGGACAATGAAAAAGGCGCTGACAGTGCTGTCAGCGCCTTTTCAAGGTTTCAATCTGGTAGGCGCAATTGGATTCGAACCAACGACCCCCACCATGTCAAGGTGGTGCTCTAACCAACTGAGCTATGCGCCTGGGGTGCCTTGCGGCGGTCTTGCAAAAGGTCTAAAGGTCTTCTGGTAGGCGCAATTGGATTCGAACCAACGACCCCCACCATGTCAAGGTGGTGCTCTAACCAACTGAGCTATGCGCCTGAAGAGCCTCAAACTATAGCTTGTTTTTGGATTTCGTCAAACATTTTCGGTGATTTATTTTCTTCTGGCGCTCTGGACCCCACTCACCTCCGCCACCTGGCGCAGCACATGGGCCAGCGCGGCAGAGTCCCGGACCTCGATGGTGAAGGTCATCCGCGCCGTTTCGCGCACGGTCTGGGTGTTCACGCCAATGACATTGGACTTCTCGCGGGCGAAAACTTCCGAGATGTCGCGCAGCAATCCCTGCCTGTCATGGGCCAGCACCGAGATGTTGACCGGGTAGACCGCCGGGCGCCCCTGCACGGAGGCTGCATCGCCCCACTGGACCTCGATCAGCCGCTCCGGATTGCGGCCCGCCAGTTGCCGCAGATTGGCGCAATCGGCACGGTGCACCGCCACACCCTTGCCGCGGGTGACAAAGCCGCCGATGGCATCGGGTGGCGCCGGTCGGCAGCAGTGGGCCAGTTGCGTGAGCAGCGACTCGACGCCAACGACCAGCACGGCACTGCGCCCGCCCGGCCCGGCCGCGGCCGGCTTGAACAGCGGCATCTCGGACTCGGGCGTCTGCGGCGCCACGGGTACGGGCGGCCGCAGCACGCTCTCGATGTTGCGCAGCGAGAACTCGTCCTTGCCCACCACCTCGAACAGCGCCTCGGCATTGCGGAAGCCGAGCTGTCCGGCCAGATCGTCGAGCTTGATCGCCGTGCGGCCTTCGCGCTGCAGCAAGCGGTCGACCGCCTCGCGGCCACGGGCAATCGTCTCCTGCAGCGCCCGGGCGTTGAACCAGGCGCGCGCCTTGGCGCGTGATCGCTGGCTTTTCAGATAGCCCAGTTGCGGATTGAGCCAGTCGAGCGAGGGGCCGCCCTCCTTCGTCGTGAGTACCTCGACGGTCTGGCCGCTCACCAGCGGCGTGTTCAGCGGCACCATCTGGCCGTCCACGCGGGCGCCGCGGCAGCGGTGGCCCAGGTCGGTGTGCAGGTTGTAGGCCAGATCCACCGCGGTGGCGCCCGCCGGCAGCTCGATCAGCCGGGCCTGCGGCGTGAAGACGTAGATGCGTTCCTCGAAGAAGCTCTGGGCCGGCGTGTTGTGGCCGACGAAGTCGCGCTCCCAGGCCAGCAGTTGCTGCAGCACCGCGCGCCGCGCCTGCGCCACCCGCCCCTCGAAATCGCCTGCAGCGCTCACCCCGGCGTAGCCCTTGGTGCCGGCTTCCTTGTAGGCCCAGTGCGCTGCCACGCCGCTTTCGGCGTGGTCGTGCATCTCGCGGGTGCGGATCTGGATTTCCAGGGGCCGGCCGTCCTGGTCGAACACGACGGTGTGCAGCGACTGGTAGCCGTTCGGCTTCGGGCGGGCGATGTAGTCGTCGAACTCCTCTGGCAGCGGCCGCCACACCTCGTGCACCCGGCTGAGCGCGGCGTAGCAGTCCGGCACCGAGGCCACGATCACCCGCAGCGCCCGCAGATCGAACACGCGCGACAGCTGGAGCTGCTTGCCCTGCATCTTCTTCCAGATGGAGTACAGGTGCTTCGGGCGGCCGAACACCTCTGCCTGCAGGCCGACCTGCGCCAGTTCACGCGCCAGACGGGTCCGTGCGGCATCGATGCCCTGCTCGCGCTCGGTGCGCTTTTCGGCCAGCGCGGTGGCGATGCGCTTGTAGTCGTCCGGCCGCAGGAAACGGAACGCCAGATCCTCCAGCTCCCACTTGATCTGCCAGATGCCGAGCCGGCTCGCCAGCGGCGCGAACACCTGCTGCGCCTCGCGGGCCAGCGCGACCGGGCACGGTGCCTTGGTCGCGGCATAGAAGCGCAGCGTCTGCAGCCGCGAAGCCAGGCGCAGCAGCACCACGCGCAGGTCGCGCGAGAACGCCAGCAGCATCTTGCGCACCCGCTCCAGTTGCTCGGCCAGCAGTTCGCGGTCGGTCTCGTCGGTCCAGGCGTTGCGGGCATTGCGCTGGATCCGCACGAGCTGCCGCGTGTGCGCCACCAGGCTCGCGTACGAGGCCCCGAACGCCTGTTCGACCACCGTTTCCGGCTCGCTCAGGTAGTCGCCGGCATACACCAGATAGACCGCCGCCTGCATCGACGGTGCCGCGCCGACGGAGCGCAGGATGTCGGCGACCCCGTCGGCATGGTCGAGCGCATTCTCTCCGGTGTCGAAGCGGCTGTTGGCCAGCAGGGGCTGCGCGAACTGGCGGGCCCGGTCGAGCCGGTCCATCTCCTGCGCGACCGAAGAGGTCTCGCCGGTGCCGCTGGTCGTGTCCACCGCCAGCCGGATGATGGCGGCGGCCTCGGTAGGTTCGAGGCGGGTGATTTTCACGTGGACAAACCTCAGGCCAGCAGGAATGCGCGCACGCAGTCGACCTGGTCGCTCGCGACCAGGGTGGGTGCGTGCCCGACGCCGGCGAACTCCACGCACGGGGCCTTCGGGCCACGCTCGCCCATGGCGCGGGCCGTGTCGGCGGACAGCAGGTCAGACTCCTGACCTCGCACCAGCAACGTCGGCGCCGTGACGCTGTCGTAGGCCTTCCAGAGCATGGCTTCGCTGAAGGCGGCGATCTCGGGCGTGAAGGCGCGGAACGGCACGGCGATGGCCGGGTCGTACTGGAACATCCAGCCGCCTTCGGGTGCCGGCTTGAACTGCGGACGGCTCAGCGCCAGCCACTGCGCGGGGGTGTGCGGGCCGAAGCTCTGCGAGATGCTCCAGAGGAACTCCGCGCCGGCCTCGACCGAGGGGAAACGCATCGGCGCGCCCAGGTAGGTGCCGATGCGCTGCAGCGAGGCGAACTCGATCACCGGCCCCACATCGTTCAGCACCAGCCGGCTGATCGGCGAGGACTGCCCCGGCGCCTGCAGGGAGGCCAGCGACATCCCGATCAGCCCGCCCATCGAGCTGCCGACCCACGACACCTGCTCGACGTTCAGCCGCGCGAGCAACGTGACCATGTCGGCCACGTAGGTCGGGATGGCATAGAGCATCGGGTCGGGCAGCCAGTCCGACCGACCGCGGCCGACGACATCGGGACAGACGACCCGGAAGTCTGCGGACAGCGCCTGCGCCAGCGTGTCGAAATCGCGGCCCTGGCGGGACAGCCCATGGGCGCAGACGACCACGCGCGGGTTGTCCTGCGCACCCCATTCCCAATAGGCCATGCGGTGCAGGCCCTTGGGGTTGGCACAGGTGACGTGGTGCAGACGGAGTTCTTGCATGGCGGACGGCAGGGGGAGAACGGTGTCAGGGACGGCTCGGCTTCGCGCCCGATAATGGATGTTAACCAACCACCAGAGGATGAATTCATGCTGAAAGGTAAAACCGCATTGGTCACCGGCTCCACCAGCGGGATCGGGCTGGGTGTGGCGCTGTGCCTGGCACGTCAGGGCGCCAACGTCATTCTCAATGGCTTCGGCGATGTCGATGGCCCGAAAGCCGAGGTCGCCGCGCTGGGCGTGCAGGTCGGCTACCACGGGGCGGACATGAGCAAGCCCGCCGAGATCGAGGCGATGATGGCCTACGCGCAGGCCGAGTTCGGCGGCGTGGACATCCTGGTGAACAACGCCGGCATCCAGTTTGTTGCGCCGATCGAGGAATTCCCGGTCGAGCGCTGGGACGCGATCATCGCCATCAACCTCAGCTCCACCTTCCACACGACGCGGCTGGCGCTGCCATCCATGCAGGCGAAGAACTGGGGCCGCATCATCAACATCGCGTCGATCCACGGTCTGGTGGCGTCCACACAGAAGGCCGCGTATGTGGCGGCCAAGCACGGCGTAGTCGGCCTGACCAAGGTGACAGCGCTGGAAAACGCCACCACCGGCGTGACCTGCAACGCCATCTGCCCGGGCTGGGTGCTGACGCCGCTGGTGCAGAAGCAGCTCGATGCCCGCGCTGCCAAGGACGGCGTGGACAACGCGGAGGCCGTGCGCCGTCTGCTGGGCGAGAAGCAGCCCTCGCTGCAGTTCACCACGCCGGAAGAGCTGGGCGAACTGGCGGTCTTCCTGTGCTCGCCCGCCGGCAACAACGTGCGCGGCGTGGCCTGGAACGTGGATGGCGGCTGGACTGCCCAGTAAGTCCTTCAGCGCGTCAGCGTCACCGAGCCCTGCACGGTGGCGCTGAGCAGGCCCTTGCCCGCCTCGGTCGGCAGCGGCATGGCGTCGACCTGCATGGCGCTCGCCCGCACCATCGCGATCTGCGGGCGCCCGCCCGCATCACCGTCGCCGGACTGCACGCTCACTTCGCGCAACTGGTAGCCGCTGTAGCCGAACTGGCGCGCCATCTCGTCCGCGCGGGCCCGGAATTTCTGGATCGCCTGCGCCGTCAGTTCCGCCTCATGGCGTTCGCGCAGCTCGCGCGACAGGCTGTAGCCGGTGCCGATGATGTTCATTCCGGTCAGTTTGCCGGCCGTCGTGGCCACGCGGGCAATGTCCCGGCCCTCCAGCACCAGGCCGGCCGTGCCGGTCCAGCCATTGGGTTTGCCATCGCGGCCATAGCGTGGCGAGAGGTTGAAGCCTTCCGTGCGCACGGCCATGCCGGCCGGGTCCGCGGACTTGCGGGCCTCGTTCAGGGCTGCGTCCAGCACCTGCTTGAGTGCGGACTGCACGGTGGCGGCGTCGTTGCCATCGCGCACGACCTGCAGGGCCACGCTCAGCACATCGCGTGTGACCTCCAGGCTGGCGCTGGTGCCGAAGGCCAGCTGGTGGGCGGGTGGCGTGTCTGCAGCCCTGGCGGCCAGGGGTGCGCCGCAGGCGAGACCCACGGCCAGCACTGCGGTCGGCAGCAGCGGCAAGCGGCGGCGGTTCATCGGGATCATGGGTTGGTCCTCCGGGTCCAAGGGTAGATGCCATCGTTTCAACGATGGGACTTTGCCTGGGGTTCGCAAACAGTTCACATGGTCGCGGCATGAGCCAGAGCGCAATAAATGTAACGGAGGGTCAGACTGGGTGAAAAAGCGGGCGGACCTGCGCAGAATCGCCCCTGTTACAAATTCGGAGTACGCCCCATGACCACCGCCAACGCCCAGCGCACCGACCGGATCGTCGTTGTCGATGACGACGCCCGCATCCGCGACCTGCTGCGCCGCTACCTGACCCAGGAAGGTTTCGAGGTGCTGCTGGCCGAAGACTCCAAGGCGCTCAACCGCATCCTGACCCGCGAGACCATCGACCTGATCGTGCTCGACCTGATGCTGCCCGGCGAAGACGGCCTGTCGATCTGCCGCCGCCTGCGTGCGGCCAACGACCTGACGCCCATCATCATGCTCACGGCCAAGGTCGAGGACGTGGACCGCATCGTCGGCCTCGAAGTCGGCGCCGACGACTACCTGCCCAAGCCGTTCAACCCGCGTGAACTGCTGGCCCGCATCCACGCGGTGCTGCGCCGCCGCCCGGTGATGGAAGCACCCGGTGCGCCGTCACGCGACGCGCAGACGGTCCTTTTCGGTCCCTTCGAGTTCGATCTGGCCCTGCGCCGCCTGACCCGCGAAGGCGAAGTCATCTCGCTGACCACGGGCGAGTTCTCGATGCTCAAGGCCCTGGTGCGCCACCCGCGCCAGCCGCTCAGCCGCGACAAGCTGGCGCAACTGGCCCGCGGCCGCGAGTTCGAACCGTTCGACCGCAGCCTGGACGTCCAGGTGTCCCGCCTGCGCAAGATGATCGAGCCGGATCCGTCCCAGCCGCGCTACATCCAGACCGTCTGGGGGGTCGGGTACGTGTTCGTGCCGGACGGCGCCGCGTGATGGCACTGCCCCTGATACATTTGGTTTCGATGACCCTAACCTGTAGTCAGGGGATCCACTGCGAGCGGCTTGGCCGGCGCATGGCGACCAACCGACGCTGCTGACCTCCTTCATGGCCTCCACGAGCTCTTCCTACCCCCCGACCCAGGCCGCTCCCCGCGAGTCGCTGTTCAGTCTGCTGGCCCGTGCGCTGGGCATGGTGGTGCGCCGCTACATGCCGATGAGCCTGTTCTGGCGCACCTTCCTGCTGCTGTCGCTGATGCTGGGGGTCGGCATCCTGGGCTGGGTCTACACGTTGCGCTTCCTGGAGCTGGAGCCCCGCGGCGTCCAGGCGGCCCAGCAGATCGCCAGCCTCGTCAACCTCTCGCGCGCGGCGCTGCGCTACACCGACCAGGTGAACCGCGTCGCGCTGGTCAAGAACATCGCCGAGCAGGAAGCCGTCAAGCTCCAGCCCCGCGAGCCCAACGACCGCTGGGAGCCGTTCGAGATCGACCGCTTCACCCGTGCCGTCGGCTCGGAGCTGCGCAGCCAGCTCGGGCCGCAGACCATCATCGCCAGCAGCGTGAACGGCAAGCCCGGGCTCTGGGTCGGCTTCCTGATCGAGACCGACAACTACTGGCTGCAGGCGGACCGCGGCCGTGTCCAGCCGGCGGTCACGGGCAAGACGACATTTGCGGTGATGGGGCTGACCTTCCTGCTGACGCTGGGGGGCTCGGCGCTGATCGCCGGGCTGATCAACCGGCCGCTGCGCCAGCTGTCGATCGCCGCCAGCCGCATCCGCGACGGCGAATACACGCCCAGCCTTGACGAAAACACCACGACCCGCGAGATCCGCGAGGTCAACCGCGGCTTCAACCGCATGGCGCGCGAGCTGGCCAAGATCGAGGACGACCGCGCGGTGATGCTGGCCGGCATCAGCCACGACCTGCGCACGCCGCTGGCGCGCATCCGGCTGGAAACCGAGATGAGCGTCTACGACGAGGAGGCCAAGCGCAACATGGCCGCCGACATCGACCAGCTCGACGCCATCATCGACAAGTTCATGGACTACGCCCGGCCGACCGAGGTCAAGCTCGTGCCGATCGTGCTGGCGGTGCTGCTGGACACGGTGGTCCGGCGCGTCAACGGCGAGCATCTGAAGGTGGTGGCGCGCGTCACGACCGATGTGCGCGTGCTGGCCGACGAGACCGACCTGGACCGCGTCTTCGCCAACCTGTTCGAGAACGCGCGCCGCTATGCCCAGGCCGAGGACGGCGTCGCGCGCGTCACCGTGACCTACGCACGCTCGGGCGACTGGGTGCTGGTCAGCGTGCGGGACGAAGGTCCGGGCGTGAGTCCGGAGCAGCTGGCGCGGCTGACGACTCCGTTCTACCGCGGCGACAAGGCGCGCACGCACACGCACAGCACGGGTGCGGGCCTCGGACTGGCCATCGTGGACAAGACCGTGACCCGCATGGGCGGGCAGCTGGAGCTGAGCAACGCCCCGGGCGGCGGCTTCGTGGCTTACGTGAAACTGCGCAAGGCGCCCTGAGGCGGTCGACCTGGCTGGCCGGCGCTGTCAGCCGCCGGCCGTGTGCGAGACCGGCACCACCACCGGTTTCGAGCGCCAGATCTCGTGCGCGTACTCGGCGATCGTCCGGTCGGACGAGAACGCGCCCATGCCAGCGATGTTGAGAACGGCCTGGCGTGACCATGCGTCCGCATTGAGGTAGAGCGTGTCGACCCGGTCCTGCGTCGCGATGTAGTCGGCGTAGTCGGCCAGCAGCAGGTAATGGTCGCCCCAGTTCACCAGCGCGTCGAAGATCGGCTGGAAACGGGACGGCTCGGTCGGGCTGAACACGCCGTTGCGGATCGCGTCCAGCGTGGCGCGCAGCTCCGGGTTCGACTCGTAGTACGTGCGCGGCTGGTAACCCTGCGCCCGCAGCTCGGCCACCTGCGGCGTGGTGTTGCCGAAGATGAAGAAGTTCTCCGCCCCCACCTGCGCGCGCATCTCGACGTTGGCGCCGTCCAGCGTGCCGATGGTGAGCGCGCCGTTGAGCGCGAACTTCATGTTCCCGGTGCCCGAGGCTTCGGTGCCGGCGGTGGAAATCTGCTCCGACAGGTCCGCCGCCGGGATGATGACCTCGGCCAGGCTCACGCTGTAGTTCGGGATGAACACCACCTTCAGCCGGCCACCGACGCGCGGGTCATGGTTGATCGTCGTGGCCACATCGTTGATGAGCTTGATGATCAGCTTGGCCTGGTGGTAGGCGGAGGCCGCCTTGCCCGCGAACACGACCACCCGCGGCACCCACTGCGCGTCCGGATTGGCCAGGATGCGCTGGTAGCGGGTGATGACGTGCAGCACGTTGAGCAGCTGGCGCTTGTACTCGTGGATGCGCTTGACCTGCACGTCGAACAGCGCGTCCGGGTTCAGGTCGACCCCCAGCTGCTGGAGCACCAGGCGGGCCAGGCGCTCCTTGTTCTGGCGCTTGACCTTGCGCACGGCGCCCAGGAAGCCGGGCAGGTCGAGCGCGTGCTTCAGGCCTTCGAGCTGGTCGAGCTGCCGGCGCCAGCCGCGGCCCAGGCGCTGGTCGAGCAGCGCCGCCAGTCCGGGGTTGGCCTGTGCCAGCCAGCGGCGCGGCGTCACGCCGTTGGTCTTGTTGTTGAAGCGCTCGGGCCAGAGCTGGGCGAAGTCGGCAAAGATCGACTCCTTCATCAGCTCCGAGTGCAGCGCCGAGACGCCGTTGACCGAGTGGCTCGCCACCACGGCCAGATAGGCCATGCGCACGCGCCGCTCGCCCGACTCGTCGATCAGCGAGAGCTTGCGCATCAGCTCCGGCTGGTGGCCATGCTGCGCGCTGACATCGCCGAGGAAGTGGGCGTTGATGTCGAAGATGATGCGCAGGTGCCGCGGCAGCACGCGGGCGAACATCTCCACCGGCCAGGTCTCCAGCGCCTCGTGCATCAGCGTGTGGTTGGTGTAGCTGAACACCTTCTGGCACAGCTGCCAGGCCTTCAGCCACGGCACGCGGTGCTCGTCGACCAGCAGCCGCATCAGCTCGGGAATCGCCAGCACCGGGTGCGTGTCGTTCATGTGGATGCTGACCTTGTCGGGCAGCGCCTCGAAGCCGGTGTGGGTGCGCAGGTAGCGGCGCACCAGATCCTGCAGGCTGGCCGAGACGAAGAAGTATTCCTGGCGCAGCCGCAATTCGCGGCCAGAGGATGTCGAATCGTCGGGGTAGAGCACCCGGGAGACGTTTTCCGAGTGGTTCTTGCCCTCGACTGCGCCGAAGTAGTTGCCCTGGTTGAAGGCGCGCAGGTCCATCTCCTCGGTGGCCTTGGCCGACCACAGGCGCAGCGTGTTGGTCGCCTCGGTACCGTAGCCGGGGATGATGGTGTCGTAGGCCATCGCCAGCACCTCATCGGTGTTGACCCAGCGCACTGCTTCGCCGTGCTGCTCCAGCTGGCCGCCGAAGCGCACCCGGAACTGCACCTCCGGCCGCGGGAACTCCCACGGGTTGCCCTTGGTCAGCCAGTAGTCGGGCGCCTCGACCTGCCGGCCGTCGACGATCATCTGCCGGAACATGCCGTAGTCGTAGCGGATGCCGTAGCCGAAGCCCGGCACGCCCAGCGTCGCCATCGAGTCGAGGAAACAGGCCGCCAGCCGGCCCAGACCGCCGTTGCCCAGCGCGGCATCCGGCTCCAGGTCGAAGAGCTTGTCGGTGTCGACGTTGACGTCCAGTTCCGACAGCGCCTGCCGGATCGTCGGCATCAGCTCCAGCGCGAGGATGGCGTTGGAGAAGGTGCGGCCGATCAGGAACTCCATCGAGAGGTAGTAGACGCGCTTGACATCCTGCGCGTACTGGGCGCGGGTCGTCTTCATCCAGCGCTCGACGAGGTGGTCGCGCACCGCGTAGGACACCGCGTGCAGCCAGTCCTGCGGCAACGCCGACACGGGGTCCTTGCCGACCGTGTACATCAGCTTGTTGGAGATCGCGCGCTTGAACGCGCCCACGTCGCGGGCGAGGTGGTCGTACTGGTGTTCGAACTGGGTCAGGTCCATGGGCGGAATCGGTGTCGTCTGTGCGGAGGGAGTGGAAGGACCGTCAGCGTCAGCCCTGCACCTGCTGGTAGAGCGCTTCGTACTGCCGCGCAGCGTCCGTCCAGCCGAACCCCTGCTGCATGGCCCGACGGCGCACCATCGCCCAGTCGGCAGGGCGGCGGTGCAGCGCCTTGGCGCGGGCCGTGGCTGCCAGCAAGGCGGTGGCCGAGAATTCCTCGAACACGATGCCGGTGGCCACCGTGTCGATGGTGTCGAGCTGGGTGTCGGCCACGGTATCGGCCAGGCCACCGACCCTGCGCACGACCGGCAGCGTGCCGTACTTCAGACCATAGAGCTGCGTCAGTCCGCAGGGCTCGAAGCGCGAAGGCACGAGGATCGCGTCACTGCCGGCGATCAGGCGGTGTGCGAAGCGCTCGTCATAGCCGATGCGCACGGCGATGGAGGCGGGTTGCGCGGCGGCAGCATCCCGGAATGCGGCTTCCATCCACGCATCTCCGCTGCCGAGCATGGCGAACTGCCAGCCCTGCCGGACCAGACCGGGCAGCGCCTGCAGCACGAGGTGCAGGCCCTTCTGCTCGGTCAGCCGACTGACGATGCACACGATCGGCCGGTCCGGATCGACTGCCAGCCCCAGCTCGCGCTGCAGGTCGGCCTTGCACAGCGCCTTGCCGGACAGGTCGGTCACGTCGTAGGGTGCGGGCAGCAGCGCATCCGTGGCCGGATTCCAGACCGCATCGTCCACCCCGTTGAGGATGCCGGACAGATCGGCCGCGCGCGTGCGCAGCAGGCCGTCGAGCCCGCAGCCCTGCTCCGGCCCCTGGATCTCGGCGGCGTAGGTGGGGCTGACCGTGGTGAGGCGGTCGGCGTGGTAGAGCCCGCCCTTCATGAAACCGAGCTGCCCGTGGAACTCGACACCCTCCACGCCCCAGAACTGTGCTGGCAGCCCCAGTTCGGCGAAATGGTTGGCGGCGAAACAGCCCTGGTAGGCCAGGTTGTGCACCGTGAACACGCTGCCGGCGAGGTGCTGGTGGCGGGCCTGCTGCGCCGCGCGGAGGTAGACCGGCGCCAGCCCGGCGTGCCAGTCGTGGGCGTGGAGAACGGCGGGGCTCCAGTACGGATCCATCCCCTGCGCGAGTTCCGCCGCCACCCAGCCCAGCAGGCCGAAGCGCAGGTGGTTGTCGCCATAGGCCTGTTGCCGGGCGTCGGCGTACGGACCGCCGGGCCGGGCGTAGAACCCCGGCGCATCGATCACATAGGCCTCGACATCCGCGGCAGGCAGGCGTCCGTAGAGCAGCCGCGCACGGCCGGCGCCCCAGGACAGCCCCGCCGGCGGATAGAGATCGCAGACGACGACGGCCTCCTCCAGCCCGGCCAGGATGGCGTCGAAGCCGGGCAGCAGCACGCGAACCTCGTGCCCGCGGGCACGCAAAGCGGGCGGCAGTGCCCCGGCCACATCGGCCAGCCCGCCCGTCTTGAGCAGCGGGAAGATTTCGGCACAGACTTGAAGGACACGCATCGTCTCGGTTCCCGTGGCGGGTTACAGGGCAGCCAGCATCTTGCGCGTGACCAGCACGACGCCGTTCTCGGAGCGGAAGAAGCGCTGGGCGTCCAGCACCGGGTCCTCCCCGATCACGAGGCCGTCCGGTACACGGCAGCGGCGGTCGATGACCACCTTGTTCAGCCGGCAGTTGCGGCCGATGTGGACGTCGGGCAGCACGACCGCTTCGCTGATCTCGCTGTACGAGCGCACCAGCACGTTCGAGAACAGCACCGAGTTGCGCACCGTGGCGCCCGACACGATGCAGCCGCCCGACACCAGGCTGTTGATCGCCTGCCCGGTGCGGCCGGTTTCCTCGTGCACGAACTTGGCCGGCGGGAGCTGCTCCTGGTAGGTCCAGATCGGCCAGTCCTTGTCGTACATGTTGAGTTCGGGCGTGGTCGTGGCCAGGTCCAGATTGGCGGCCCAGTAGGCATCGACCGTGCCGACATCGCGCCAGTAGGCCCGCGAGTACGGCGGATTGGCGATGGCCGACATCGAGAACGGGTGCGCCAGCGCCTGCTGCTCGGCCACGGCGCGCGGGATCAGGTTCTTGCCGAAATCGTGTTCGGAGTCCGGGTCGTTGGCGTCGTCTTCGAGCAGCTTGTAGAGGTACTCGGCCGTGAAGATGTAGATGCCCATGCTCGCCAGCGAGACGTCCGGGTTGCCGGGCATCGACGGCGGATCGGCCGGCTTCTCGACGAACTCGATGATCGAGCGCTGCTCGTCGATGGCCATCACGCCGAAGCCCTTGGCCTCCTCGCGCGACACCTCGATGCAGCCGACCGTGACACCCCGACCGCTGGCGGCATGGTCGGCCAGCATGATCGAGTAGTCCATCTTGTAGATGTGGTCGCCGGCCAGCACGACGATGTACTCGGGTGGCGTCGAATTGCGGATGATGTCGAGGTTCTGGTAGATCGCGTCGGCGGTGCCGCGGTACCAGTGCTCTTCGGTCAGGCGCTGCTGCGCGGGCAGCAGGTCGACGAACTCGTTCATCTCGTTGCGCAGGAAGCTCCAGCCGCGCTGCAGGTGGCGCAGCAGCGAGTGGGACTTGTACTGCGTGATCACGCCGATGCGGCGCATGCCCGAGTTCATGCAGTTCGAGAGCGCGAAGTCGATGATGCGGAACTTGCCGCCGAAGTGGACGGCTGGCTTGGCGCGGCGGTCCGTCAGGTCTTTCAGGCGCGAGCCACGGCCGCCGGCCAGGACCAGGGCCAGCGTGCGGCGGGCGAGTGTGCGGCTTTCGGCCAGTCGGGTGATGTCCATGGAGGTCTCCTGTTCTTGGTGGTGAGAAACGATATGCGCGAAATGCCGGCTTGGCGAGGTGGGAAACCGAGGGGTCAGGTGATCACGGCGGGGGCGCTCTGGCCACTGAGTTCGCGGATACGGGCCACCCGGTCGGCGAGCACGACGAGGTCGGCCAGCGCGTCCTGCGTCGGCTGGTCGTGCTGCGCCGGATCGGCCTCGTAGTGCTCCAGGTAGACGCGCAAGGTCGCGCCTTCGGTTCCCGTCCCCGACAGACGGAACACGACCCGCGCACCACCTTCGAACAGCAGCCGCACGCCCTGCCGGCTCGACACCGATCCGTCGACCGGGTCGGTGTACGCGAAGTCATCTGCCGTCTGCAGTGCCAGTGCGCCGAAGGTCTGTCCGGCCAGCGTCGGCAGTTGGGCCCGCAGCGCGGCCATCAGGGCGTCGGCCCGCTCGGTGGGAATGCCTTCCCAGTCGTGGCGCGAGTAGTAGTGGCGCCCGAAGCGTGCCCAGTGCCCGCGCACCAGCGATTCGACCGACTCGCCGGTGGCCGCCAGCAGGTTGAGCCAGAACAGCACGGCCCACAGCCCATCCTTTTCGCGGACGTGGTTGGAGCCGGTGCCGTAGCTTTCCTCGCCGCAGAGCGTGGCGCGGTCCGCGTCCAGCAGGTTGCCGAAGAACTTCCAGCCGGTCGGCGTCTCGTAGCTCGGGATGCCCAGCGCCTTGGCGACGGCGTCGGCCGCGCACGAGGTCGGCATCGAGCGCGCGATGCCTTTCAGGCCTGCGGCGTAACCTGGCACCTTGGTGGCGTGGGCGGCCATCACGGCCAGGCTGTCCGAGGGCGTGACGACGAAGTCGCGGCCGAGGATCATGTTGCGGTCCGCGTCGCCGTCGGACGCCGCGCCGAAATCGGGGGCACCGGCGCCGGTCATCGCTGCAATCAGTTCGGTGGCGTGGGCCGGGTTCGGGTCCGGGTGGTGGCCGCCGAAGTCCTCCAGCGGCACGCTGTTGACCACGGTGCCCGCCGGAGCGCCCAGCAGGCCTTCGAGCACCGCCTTGGCGTACGGGCCGCCGGCGGCGCACATCGTGTCCATGCGCATCCGGTTGCCCGCTGCAAACCAGGCGCGCATCGCGTCGAAGTCGAACAGCGTCTGCATCAGGTCCGCGTACAGCGCCACCGAGTCGATCACCTCGACCACCATGCCGTCCAGCGTGGTGGTGCCGAGCGTGTCGAGATCGAGGTCGGCGGTGTCGGCGGTGGTCTGGTAGGCGGTGATCTCGGTGGTGCGCTGGTAGATCGCCTCGGTGATCTTCTCGGGCGCAGGGCCGCCGTTGCCGATGTTGTACTTGATGCCGAAGTCACCGTCCGGGCCGCCGGGGTTGTGGCTGGCCGACAGGATGATGCCGCCATAGGCGGCACGTTTGCGGATCACGGCACTCGCGGCGGGCGTCGAGAGCAGGCCGCCCTGCCCCACCAGCACGCGCCCGAAGCCATTGGCCGCAGCCATGCGCAGGATGGTCTGCACGGCGACCCGGTTGTGGAAACGGCCATCGCCGCCGAGCACCAGCGTCTGGCCGACGCGGTCCGGCAGGATGTCGAACAGCGACTGCACGAAGTTCTCGAGGTAGTGCGGCTGCTGGAAGACCGTGACTTTCTTGCGCAGGCCGGACGTGCCGGGGCGCTGGCCGGCGAACGGCTGGGTGGTGACGGTCGTGGCGGACATGGAACAGGTCTCCTTCTGGTCTTGTCGAGGTCAGTGAACGGTGTGGGGGCGCAATTTAGCGCGAACGCAGCATTAGCACGCTCCGTGCCGAACAGACCACCGTGGTGCCTGGCGTGGCGCTGGCCTGGTCAGGCTCCGCCGCTGCGCGGGCGCTGTCGAACACCGGCTGCCAGTCGATGTCTGCCGGGAGCCGGCAGCGCCGGTCGTCCGTCTCCGGGTTGAACACGAGCAGCACCTGCGGACCGGCGGCGGCGTGCAGGTGCACCAGCAGCGCGCGGTCGGTGATCGAGCGCCAGTCGGCGTCCGCGAGGCGGTGGCCGTCCGGATGCCGCCAGACCACGTCGGTGCGGCCGTGCGGGTCGGGCTGGCCGGTGAGCCATTGCCCGATGCGCAGTGCCGGACAGTCCCGGCGCAAGGCGAGCAGGCGCCGCGTGGTGGCGAGCAGGTCCGTGTCCTGCCCGGCCCAGTCGAGCCACGACAGCGCGTTGTCCTGGCAGTAGGCGTTGTTGTTGCCCTGCTGGCTGTGGCCGATCTCGTCGCCGGCCAGCAGCATCGGCGTGCCCTGCGACAGCAGCAGCGTGGCCAGCAGCGCGCGCTGCAGCCGCAGCCGCAGCGCGCGGACGGCCGGATCGGCCGTCTCGCCTTCCACGCCGCAGTTCCAGCTGCTGTTGTGGTGGTGGCCGTCGCGGTTGTGCTCGCCGTTGGCGTGGTTGTGCTTGTGGTCGTAGGTGACCAGGTCGCGCAGCGTGAAACCGTCGTGCGCGGTGATGAAGTTGACGCTGGCGGTGGGCTGGCGGCGGTCGTGGTGGAACTGGGCGCTGGAGCCGGCGAAGCGGTGCGCGAACACGCCGCGGTCGCCCGCCCCGCGCAGCCACCAGGCCCGGATGGTGTCGCGGTACTGGTCGTTCCATTCCGACCAGCCCGGCGGAAATGCCCCGAGCTGGTAGCCGCCCGGGCCGATGTCCCACGGCTCGGCGATCAGCTTGGTGCGCGACAGCACCGGGTCCGACTGCAGCGCTGCAAAGAAGCCCGCTGCGGCGCTGAACTGGCCGTCTCGCCCGCGTGCGAGCACCGGTGCCAGATCGAAGCGGAAGCCGTCCACGCCGTAGGCCTGCACCCAGTGCCGCAGCGAGCCGAGCACCAGCTCCACCACCCGCGGCTCGGCCAGGTTCAGGCAGTTGCCGCAGCCGGTCCAGTTGACGTAGTGGTCGCGGCGACGGGCGTCCAGGTGGTAGTAGCGCGCATTGGCCAGCCCGCGCATCGACAGCGTCGGGCCGAGTTCGTCGGTCTCGCCGGTGTGGTTGAAGACGACGTCGAGCACCACCTCCAGCCCTGCGGCATGGGCGGCACGCACCATCTCGCGGCATTCGGATTCGGGCGTGGTGCCGGGGCGGCCGCTCCAGTAGCGCGGCTCCGGCGCCAGGAAGGCGATGCTCGAATAGCCCCAGTGGTTGCTCAGGCCCTGCTGCTGCAGCCGGGCTTCGTCCGCGCGCGCGTGCACGGGCAGCAGGCTCAGGCTCGTCACGCCGAGACTGCGCCAGTGGTCGAGCATGGCGGGGTGCGCCAGCGCCGCATAGCTGCCGCGCAGCGCGGCGGGGATGTCCGGGTGCCGCACCGTGGTCGAGCGCACGTGCAGCTCGCACAGCACGGTGCGGTCGGCACCGTGGTGCGGACGCTCGGCGTCGTCCACCAGGGGCGCAGGCGTCAGCACGCGGGCCTTGAGCGCCACGGCGGCGTTGTCGCGGGTGTCGGGCAGGGTCGGATCGGCTTCGCTGTGGCCCAGGTACAGGCTGAGGTCCGCGTCCGGCGATCCGCCATAGCGGCCGACCACGGACCTGGCCCACGGATCCAGCAACACCTTGGCCGGGTTGAAGCGGTGTCCCTGCGCAGGATCCCACGGTCCGTGGGCGCGCAGGCCGTAGACCAGCCCCGCGGTCGCACCGACAAGGCAGCCATGCCAGACGCCATCGGTGCAGACGGGCAGACCGTGCCGCGCCAGTTCCTGCGTGCCGTCCGCATCGAACAGGCAGATCTCCAGCCGCGTCGCGTCCGGCGCCCACACGGCGAAGTTGACCCCCTGCGCCACCACCGCGGCCCCCAGGGGCCACGCCACACCAGGCTCCATCCGCATCAGTCGCACACCAGCATCAGCGTCGCCAGCGGTGGCAGCGTGACCGTGATCGACTGCGCCTGGTCATGCCAGCCGATCGGTTCGCTGTGCATCAGGCCGTTGCCCACGCCGGAGCCGCCGTAGACCGACAGATCGGTGTTGATCAGCTCGCGCCACACGCCCGCCGTTGGCACGCCGATGCGCCAGCCGCGGTGCACCACCGGCGTCAGGCTGCTGATGACCACCACGCGCTGCCCGTTGGCCGCCCGGCGCTCGAAGACCAGCACCGAGTGCTCGGCGTCCGCGTGGCTGATCCAGGCAAAACCGTCCGGGCTGACGTCCTGCTGGTGCAGCGCCGGGTAATGGCGCAGCACGGCGTTCAGGTCGCGCACCAGGCGCTGCAGGCCGCGGTGCAGCGGCTGCTCCAGCAGCTCCCACGGCAGGCTGGCTTCGGCATTCCACTCGGTGTTCTGGCCGAACTCGCAGCCCATGAACAGCAGCTTCTTGCCCGGGTGGCCCCACATGAAGCCGTAATAGGCGCGCAGGTTGGCGAATTTCTGCCACGCGTCGCCCGGCATCTTCTGCAGCAGCGAGCCCTTGCCGTGCACCACCTCGTCGTGCGAGAGCGGCAGCAGGAAGTTCTCGCTGAACGCGTACATCAGCGAGAAGCGGATCTGGTCGTGGTGGTACTTGCGGTAGAGCGGATCGCGCGCGAAGTAGCTCAGCGTGTCGTTCATCCAGCCCATGTTCCACTTGAAGTGGAAGCCGAGGCCACCGGACTGCAGGTCGGGCGACGGCGGGCGTGTCACCATCGGGAACGCCGTCGACTCCTCGGCCACGGTCATGGCCTCGGGGCGCTGCGTGCCGACGATGTGGTTGACGCGGCGCAGGAACTCGATCGCTTCGAGGTTCTCGCGGCCCCCGTCCTTGTTCGGGATCCACTCGCCGTGCTTGCGGCTGTAGTCGCGGTAGAGCATCGAGGCCACCGCGTCCACGCGCAGCCCGTCGATGCCGAAGCGCTCGATCCAGTACAGCGCATTGCCCACCAGGTAGTTGCGCACCTCCGAGCGGCCGAAGTTGTAGATCAGCGTGTTCCAGTCCTGGTGGAAGCCTTCGCGCGGATCGGCGTGCTCGTACAGGTGCGTGCCGTCGAAATTGGCCAGACCGAAGGCGTCGGTCGGGAAGTGCGCCGGCACCCAGTCCAGGATCACGCCGAGGCCAGCCTCATGCGCCGCATCGACAAACGCGCGGAAGTCCCACGGCGAGCCGAAGCGCGAGGTGGGCGCGTACAGGCCCGTCGGCTGGTAGCCCCAGGAGCCATCGAACGGGTGTTCGTGGACCGGCAGCAGCTCGATGTGCGTGAAGCCCATGTCGCGCACGTAGGGCACGAGCTGTTCGGCGAGTTCGCGGTACGTCAGCCACTCGCCGTCGGCGTTGCGCTTCCAGGAGCCGAGGTGGACCTCGTAGACCGAGATCGGCGCGTCCAGCGCATTGGCGCGCTGGCGCTGTTCGCTGATGGCCAGACCGGGCAGCAGACGCTGCACGACCGAGGCGGTCTGCGGCCGGATCTCGGCGCGGAAGGCGAACGGGTCGGCCTTGGAGTGCACGGCCCCGTCGGCGCCGAGGATCTCGAACTTGTAGAGGTCGCCCTCGCCCACCTGCGGCACGAAGACTTCCCACACGCCGCACTCGTGGCGCAGCCGCATCATGTGGCGGCGGCCGTCCCACTGGTTGAAGTTACCGACCACCGACACCCGGCGCGCGCTCGGCGCCCAGACGGCGAAGCGCGTGCCGGCCACGCCGTCCACGGTGTTCAGGTGCGCGCCGAGCCACTCGTAGGGGCGGTGGTGCGTGCCCTCGGCAAGCAGGTAGATGTCGGTTTCGGTGATCAGCGCGGGGAAACGGTAGGGATCTTCCTGCTCGGTCGTGTGGGCCGGCTGGCCGTCATGGGCACGCCACTGCACGCGCAGCCGGTAGGCGAACGGGTTGCGCCGGCGCGGCACGGCGCCGGTGAACAGGTCGCTGTCGCCCTGCCGGGTCAGCGCGCACAGGCAGCGCCCGAGGGTGTCGAGCACTTCCACGTTCTCTGCGGTGGGCAGCAGCGCCCGCACGACCAGTGCCGTGCCGGTGTGGTGCATGCCCAGCACGGCGAACGGATCGCCGTGGTCCGCGCGCATCAGCGCCGCCAGCGTGTCGGCGTCGATGCGCCCGATGTCTGGCGCTGCCTTGACTGCCGCGGTGACCGAGAGGGTGGCCGATGGAGTGGCCGCCACGGGCGCAGCTTTCTTGGCCGGTGCCTTGCGGGCGGGGGTCTTCGCTGCAGGAGTCTTGCTCGCCATGGTTCGGATCTCGCTCAGTGCTCAGTGCTCGGTGTGCGACGACTGTGAACACAGTGCGCCGAAGGGGGAAAGAATCAGCCGGGCGGTCGCCGTGTCCAGGCGAGCGCCGCGCAACGGGGCTGTGCCATCGATCGCGGCGGATTGCCAACCCGGCGGCAACGCAAGCGCCACCTCGGTGTCGCTGAAGTTGAACGCCAGCAGCCGGCGCTCGGTGCCGAGCGTGCGCTCGAACAGCAGCACCTCGTCGTGCGCGCCATCGATGAAGCGCAGGCTACCCGCGCGGATCACCTCGGTTGCCCGGCGCCAGGCCAGCAGCGCGCGTGCGGCGTGCAGCACCGAGCTGGCGTCGACCTCCTGCACATCGACCGCGGTACTGCGTTGCGGCGCCGACACCGGCAGCCACGGCTCGACCGGCGAGAAGCCGCCCTGCGCCTCGTCGGCGATCCACGGCATCGGCGTGCGGCAACCGTCGCGGCCCTTGAACTCGGGCCAGAAGGCCATGCCATACGGGTCCTGCAAACGCTCGAAAGGCACATCCGCTTCGGGCAATCCCAACTCCTCGCCCTGGTACAGGCACACGCTTCCACGCAAAGACAGCAGCATCGATAGCAACATGCGTGCCTGTCGCGGATCGGCCTGACCCGTGGTCGACCAGCGGGTGGCGATGCGGGGCACGTCGTGGTTGGACAGCGCCCAGCAGCCCCAGCCGCCGGTGCGGGCGATCTCGCGCTCCAGCGCCTCGACCTCGCCGCGCAGGTGGGCGGGCGAGCTGCGGCTGGTCAGCAGGCTGAAGCTGTAGGCCATGTGCAGCCGCTTCCCCGCCTCGGTGTAGTCGGCCATGATCGGCGGCGAGTGCTCGTCGCCGACCTCGCCGATGCTGGCGGCACCGAACGCATCGAGCACGCCACGCAGGCGCTCCAGGAACACGAGGTTTTCCGGCTGGCTCTTGTCGAACAGGTGCCGCTGCATCGCGTAGGGGTTGTCGGCGCGCACGGTGCTGACATCGCCGCCATCGGCCGGCGGGTTGTCGCGCAGCAGCGCGTCGTGCACCTGGTGGTTGCAGGCGTCGAAGCGGAAGCCGTCCACGCCCTTCTGGCACCAGAAGCGCACCTCGCCCAGCACGGCGTCCTGCACCTCAGGGTTGTGAAAATTCAGGTCGGGCTGCGAGGTGAGAAAGCTGTGCAGGTAGTACTGCCGGCGGCGCGTGTCCCACTGCCAGGCCGAGCCGCCGAAGACGCTGAGCCAGTTGTTCGGCGGCGTGCCGTCGGGCTTCGCATCGGCCCAGACATACCAGCCGCTCTTCGGGTTGTCACGGCTGAGGCGGCTTTCCTGGAACCAGGCGTGCTGGTCGGAGGTATGCGAGAGCACCTGGTCGATCATCACGCGCAGGCCGAGCTGGTGCGCGCGGGCGAGCAGCGCGTCGAAGTCGGCCAGTGTGCCGAACAGCGGATCGACATCGCGGTAATCCGAGACGTCGTAGCCGAAGTCCTTCATCGGACTCTTGAAGAACGGCGAGATCCAGATGGCATCAACGCCGAGCGCGGCCACGTAGTCCAGCCGGCGCGTGATGCCGGGCAGGTCGCCGACACCGTCGGCATTGCTGTCCTGGAAACTGCGGGGGTAGATCTGGTAGATGACGGCACCGCGCCACCAGTCGATCGATGCAGAAGGTGTCCATGCACGAGGTGTCAATTTTTCCGTCATGAGCACCATCTTGCCATGTAACTTCGCCGAAACCCATCCTTCCCGGAGCGGATCCAGGCATGACGGGCGCCGGCGCAGCGGATCAGGGCAGGTCAGGCTCCGTGCTGTCCATCCCGGCATCGATGCTGCGGTCGTAGAGCTCCAGATCGCTGAGTGCGTGCGGGATCAGCGGCTTGTCCAGCGGGCGGCAGATCCGGCGTTGCAGGTGCTGCAGGCGCTCGGAGCATTCCATGGCGGCCAGAACGTCCTGCGCGTTGATCATCAGGGCGAAGGGATGGCGGGCGTGCTGTTGCGCGTTCATGTTGGTTTCTCCTGCGACCCGGAGAGGATCGATGAAGTCACTGTAGGGTTGTGCCGCTTCAGTGCCCATCGGATACCCGGCAAAACCCGTGTCGGAATCAGGATGACGCCCGCGTCGGCCGCCTGCCCAGGATTCAGGGGGATGGCGGTGACAGTGCCCCAGGCACCGGTACCGGCTTGATGCGCACGGCCCACAGGACCCCGGCCACCAGCAGGCCGATGCCGCTCAGGGTCAGTGCATCGGGCCAGACCCCGCGCAGCAGCAAGGCGTAAGTCAGCGCCGAGAGCGTCTCGAAGACGATGAGTTGTCCCACCAGCGCCGTGGGCAGGCGCTGGCTGGCCTCGTTCCAGCAGAGCGTGCCGACCCAGGACGCCAGAAGTCCGACAGCAAGCATCAGCAGGACATAGCGTTGTGGGGTCGGACCAAGCGGCATCGACAGCCCGAGGTCACCGCCGAAGGCACTCCAGATCCAGAGCGTGCCGTAGCCCAGCACCGCCAGCGGCAGTGTCATCAGCCCTTGTGCCGTCGCCCAGCTGCGCGGGTTGCGGTCCGCGTGCACCCGTAGCCAGTCGGCGTTGCGCATCGGATACCAGGTCCAGCAGACCACGGCGCCGACCGCCAGCAGCAGGCCGCTGCCATAGCGCACGAGGTCGAAGTCGCGCTCCGCTTGCAGGTGCTGCAACTCGACCTGGTTCACGCAGGCGATGCCTGCCGCGATCAGGCCCAGCGAGGGCAGCAGCTTCAGCCAGGGCAGCCGGCCATCACGCCGTGCATCCCGCAGGTTGGCGCTGACCGCGATCACCACCGGCAGCGTGCCGATGACCATCGTCGGCAACGGCCCGCCTGCCCGCTGGATGGCTGCGGACAGGCACAGGTAGTAGAGAAAGTTCCCGACTGCAGACAGCTTGAGCGCCTCCAGCCAGTCCGCTGCCGCGAACTCCCGCAGGCGCGCCCGGTCGAGCCAGCCCAGCGGCAGCGCCACCAGCCCGAAGGCCAGATAGCGCCCGCAGGTCAGCAGCGCGGCCGAATACTGCGGCAGCAGCAGCGGTGCGACGAACACCAGCCCCCAGACCAGCCCCGCGAGCAAGGCGAAGCCCATGCCCAGTGCCATGTGGTGCGGGCTCAGTTCACTGCTTCACGCAGTCGACGTAGTAGCGGTGCTGACCGCCGCCGATCTCTTCCTCCACCAGACCGTGCACGTCGGTGTGGAAGCCGGGGAAGCGGTCATTGAACTTGCGCGTGAAGCGCAGGTAGTCGCAGATCTTCTTGTTGAAGCGCTCGCCCGGGATGAGCAACGGGATGCCCGGCGGGTACGGCGTCAGCAGCGAGGTGGTGATGCGGCCTTCGAGCTGGTCGATCTCCACGCGCTCCGTCTTGCGGTGGGCGATGTAGGCGTAGGCCTCGCTGGGCTTCATCGCCGGGTGCAGGTCCGACAGGTACATCTCGGTCGTCAGGCGCGCGATGTCGCCTTCGGCATAGGCCTCGTGGATCTGCTGGCAGAGGTCGCGCAGGCCCATGCGTTCGTACATCGGGTACTTGGCGGCGAACTCGGGCAGCACGCGCCAGATCGGCTGGTTGCGGTCGTAGTCGTCCTTGAACTGCTGCAGCGCGGTCAGCAGCGTGTTCCAGCGGCCCTTGGTGATGCCGATGGTGAACAGGATGAAGAAGGAGTAGAGGCCGGTCTTCTCCACCACCACGCCGTGTTCGGCGAGGAACTTGGTGACGATCGAGGCCGGGATGCCGGTCTGGTCGAAGGAGCCGGACATGTTCAGACCCGGCGTGATGATGGTCGACTTGATCGGGTCGAGCATGTTGAAGCCCGGTGCCAGATCGCCGAAGCCGTGCCAGGTCTCGTTGGCTTCCAGGACCCAGCCATCCGAGTGGCCCATGCCTTCGGCGGCCAGCGCCTCCGGACCCCAGAGCTTGAACCACCAGTCCAGGCCGAACTCGTCCTCGACCTTGCGCATGGCGCGGCGGAAGTCCAGCGCTTCCTTGATGCTCTCCTCGACCAGCGCCGTGCCGCCCGGGGGCTCCATCATGGCCGCGGCGACGTCGCACGAGGCGATGATCGCGTACTGCGGGCTGGTGGAGCTGTGCATCAGGTAGGCCTCGTTGAAGAGGTGGCGGTCGAGCTTCTGCTCCTGCGCGTCCTGCACCAGCACCTGCGAGGCCTGGCTGATGCCGGCCAGCAGCTTGTGGGTCGACTGCGTGGCGTAGACCATCGCCTGCTTGGGACGCGCGCGGTTCTTGCCCATCGCGTGGTAGGAGCCGTAGAACTTGTGGAACGCGGCGTGCGGCAGCCAGGCTTCGTCGAAGTGCAGCGTATCGATCCAGCCGTCCAGCATGCCCTTGATGGTTTCGGTGTTGTAGAGCACGCCGTCGTAGGTGCTCTGCGTCAGCGTCATGATGCGCGGCTTGACCGTCTTGGCGTCGACATCGGCCAGCAGCGGGTTGCGCGCGATCTTGGCCTCGATGGCTTCGCGGGTGAACTCGCTCTGCGGGATCGGGCCGATGATGCCGTAGTGGTTGCGCGTCGGCGTCATGAAGACAGGGATCGCGCCGGTCATGATGATCGCGTGCAGGATCGACTTGTGGCAGTTGCGGTCCACGACCACGATGTCGTCCGGGGCCACCGTGTGGTGCCACACCATCTTGTTGGACGTGGACGTGCCGTTGGTAACGAAGAAGCAGTGGTCCGCGTTGAAGATGCGCGCGGCGTTCTTCTCGCTGGCCGCGACCGGGCCGGTGTGGTCGAGCAGCTGGCCGAGTTCTTCCACCGCGTTGCAGACGTCCGCGCGCAGCATGTTCTCGCCGAAGAACTGGTGGAACATCTGGCCGACCGGGCTCTTCAGGAAGGCCACGCCGCCGGAGTGCCCCGGGCAGTGCCACGAGTAGGAGCCGTCCTGCGCGTAGTCCATCAGCTCCTTGAAGAACGGCGGGGCCAGGCCGTCGAGGTAGCTCTTGGCTTCACGGATGATGTGGCGCGCCACGAACTCGGGCGTGTCCTCGAACATGTGGATGAAGCCGTGCAGTTCGCGCAGGATGCTGTTCGGGATGTGCTGCGAGGTGCGCGTCTCGCCGTAGATGTAGATCGGGATGTCCGTGTTGCGGAAGCGGATCTCCTCGATGAACTTGCGCAGGTTCAGCACCGCCGGGTCCAGCTCGGGGCCTGGCGTGAACTCCTCGTCGTCGATCGACAGGATGAAGGCGCTGGCGCGGCTCTGCTGCTGGGCGAACTGGCTCAGGTCGCCGTAGCTGGTGGCGCCCAGGACCTGGAAACCTTCCTTCTCGATCGCCTGCGCCAGTGCGCGGATGCCCAGACCGGAGGTGTTCTCCGAACGGTAGTCCTCATCGATGATGACGATGGGAAAGTTGAAACGCTGCATGCGGGCGACTCCGAGACCTGTGAACTGAACGATGGAAAACCGCGAAGTGTAGGGCCAGCCGGAGTCGCCGCGATGACGGCGCGCACGCCGGGGCGTCAGACCAGCGGCACACCCGTCTTGGAGGCAATTTCCTCCAGCGTCACGCCGGGCGCCATCTCCACGACCTGCAGGCCGGCAGGGGTCACGTCGAACACGCCGAGGTCCGTGATGATCCGGTCGACCACGCCCACGCCGGTCAGCGGCAGGGTGCAGGCGGGCAGGATCTTCAGATCGACCGTGCCGTCCTTCTTCTTCGCGACGTGTTCCATCAGCACGATGACGCGCTTGACGCCGGCGACCAGGTCCATCGCGCCGCCCATGCCCTTGACCATCTTGCCCGGGATCATCCAGTTGGCCAGGTCGCCCTGGTCCGTGACCTGCATCGCGCCGAGGATCGACAGGTTGATCTTGCCGCCGCGGATCATCGCGAAGCTGTCGTGGCTGCCGAAGATCGACGAGCCCTTCATGGTGGTGACGGTCTGCTTGCCGGCGTTGATCAGGTCGGGGTCGACCTCGTCCTCATAGGGGAAGGGGCCGATGCCGAGCATGCCGTTCTCGCTCTGCAGCCAGACTTCGACGTGGTCGGGCACGTGGTTGGCCACCAGCGTCGGGATGCCGATGCCGAGGTTGACGTAGAAGCCGTCCTGCAGCTCCTGGGCCGCGCGGGCCGCCATCTGGTCTTGGGTCCATGCCATGGTGGATCTCCTTGTGCTGGTGCGCTTACTTGCGGTCGCGGGTGGTGCGCTTCTCGATGCGCTTCTCGGGGGTCGCGTTGACCACGATGCGGTGCACGTAGATGCCCGGCAGGTGGACATCGTCCGGCGCGATCTCGCCGGTCGGCACGATGCGCTCGACCTCGACGATGCAGACCTTGCCCGCCATCGCGACGGCCGGGTTGAAGTTGCGCGCCGTCTTGTTGAAGCGCAGGTTGCCGGACAGGTCGGCCACATCCGCCTTGACCAGCGACACCTCGGGCAGCAGCGCGCGCTCCATCACGTAGGTCTCGCCGTCGAACTCGCGCAGCTCCTTGCCTTCGGCCACCAGCGTGCCGACACCGGTCCTGGTGAAGAACGCGGGGATGCCGGCGCCACCGGCGCGCAGCTTCTCGGCCAGCGTGCCCTGGGGCGTGAATTCCAGCTCCAGCTCGCCCGCCAGGTACTGGCGCTCGAACTCCTTGTTCTCGCCCACGTAGCTGGAGATCATCTTCTTGATCTGGCGCGTGTTGAGCAGCTTGCCCAGGCCGAAGCCGTCGATGCCGGCGTTGTTGGAAATGGCGGTCAGGTTCTGCACGCCGCTGGCCGCCAGCGCGTCGATCAGCGCCTCGGGAATGCCACACAGGCCGAAACCACCCACCGCGATCAGCTGACCGTCCCGGACGATGCCTTCGAGCGCGGCTGCGGCGCTCGGGTAAACCTTGTTCATGTGCAGAGTCTCCGCAAATTTCCGACGCCGCACTGTAATACGTAATGCCTTACGTAGCAGATACGTAGAATTGAGTAATGGTTGCCCTTGATCTCGATTACCGCACCGCCTTCGACCTGGCCCCGGTCGGGCTGATCCTCTCGCGCCGCCGGCTGGTGGTGGACTGCAATCAGCACGTGCTGGCGATGTTCGCCGCGCAGCGGGCGCAGCTCATCGGCCAGAGCTTCGAGGTGCTCTACCCCAGCCACGCCGAGTTCGAACGCACGGGGGTGCGCATCGCCGCCAGCCTGGACGCCACGGGCCGCTATGCCGATGACCGGGTGATGAAGCGCCTGAACGGGCCGCCGGGCCAGAATGCGCTGTTCTGGTGCCACGTCTCGGGCCGCGCACTCGATCCCGCCGATCCGCACGCCGAGGGCATCTGGTCCTTCGACGACCTCTCCGCCAAGCGCCAGATCAAGGCCGAGCTGACCCCGCGCGAGCGCGAGATCGCCGCGCTGCTGGTCGAGGGCCTGACGAGCAAGCTGATCGGGCGGCGCCTGGGCATCAGCCCGCGCACGGTCGATGTCTACCGGGCGCGGCTGATGCGCAAGTACGACGCGGCGACGACCCCGGAGCTGATCAACAAGCTGCTGAGCGTCTGAGCCGGTGCGTGCGCATCACATCAGTGCGGCGTGGTTTCGATCGCTTCCTGACCCCGGGCCAGCGGCGAGCGTGGAATCCTGGCGGGCAGCGCGAAGGGCATCGGCGCCGGGCCATCGTGTGACTTCGCCGCGGTGGGTACCGGCAGGCTCCTGGACACCGAGAAACCCGCCCCCAGCACCGTCTTGGCCACCTCGTAGTAACGCAGACGTTCTTCCCAGCCGGTATAGCCGCCGTTGATGCGGCGGGTGATCTCGCGGTAATCCTGCAGTTCGGCCAGCGCATTGAGCCCGTTCGTGCGCCAGAACAGGCCTGCGGCCGACAGGCCCACGCCCGGTGTCGCGACCAGCTCGGGCTTGGCGACGACGTCCAGTCCCAGCAGCTCGCCATAGCGCTTGTAGTTGGCGTGTCCGGTGATCTGGATCGGCCCCCTGCCCTTGTAGCGCCGGCCGTCTCCCGGCCGGGTGTTGCCGAGGCGGGCGGCCAGGCTGCTCTGTGGCTCGTAGCGCATCTGCTGGGCGGTCGGCCCCCAGAGCTCCTCCATGAACCTGAATTCGCCGGATTCGTGGGCAAGCTGGCCCAGGAAGGCAGCCGCACGCAGCCGGTTGCTGATCGTGTAGACCTGCATGGTCTGGTTCAGCGCAGGCAGGAACAGCGCGCGCCGTGCCGCTGGCATGTTCGGCATGATGGCAGTGAGTTGGGCGTCGGTCAGCATGGCAGTCGTCAATGTGTAGTGATCGGGCGACTGCCACCTTGCCGCGTCCTTCTGGCCGGCGCAAGACGCGCGGGAACCACCGGACTGTGCGGATTGGTTCTATTTCGTAACATCCTGCCCCGCTGGCAGCGCGGGGTTCAGCGCATGAAGTGGCAGGTGTAGCCGTTCGGGTAGCGCACCAGATAGTCCTGGTGGTAGTCCTCGCCGGGCCACCAGCGGCTGAACGGCGCGATCTGCGTCACGATCGGCCGCGGCCACAGGCCGGACGCCTGCACCCGCTCCACCGCCGCCCGCGCCGCCGCCTCCTGCGCCGCGCTGGTGAAGAAGATCGCCGAGCGGTACTGCGTGCCCCGGTCGTTGCCCTGGCGGTCGGGCGTGGAGGGGTCGTGCATGCGGAAGAAGTGGTGCACGAGCAGGTCCTCGAACGCCAGCACTGCCGGGTCGAACACGATCTTCACCGCCTCGGCGTGGCCGGATTTGGAGTCGTGCGTGTCGTCGTAGCGCGGGTTCTCCAGCCAGCCGCCGGTGTAGCCGACTTCCGTGTCGAGCACGCCCGGAATGCGGCGCAGCAGGTCTTCCATGCCCCAGAAGCAGCCCCCCGCGAGGTAGGCGATCTCGGTGGTTGCAGGCGTCAGGTCGGTGGTCATGTCAGCTCCTGGGGACCGGCGTCGGGACGGGGGTGATGGCTGCCCCGCCCTGGAGCAGCGCGATCAGGTTGTCGGCGGCCAGATCGGCCATGGCCAGGCGCGTCGGCAGGCTGGCGCTGGCGATGTGCGGGGTCAGCACGACGTTGGGCACCGCCAGCAGCGCCGGGTGCACCGACGGTTCGCCCTCGAACACATCGAGCGCGGCGGCGGCCAGCCGGTGCGAGCGCAGCGCCATCGCCAGCGCCGCGTCGTCGACGACGCCACCACGGGCGATGTTGGTGAGCGTCGCGGTCGGCTTCATCTGCGCGAGTTCCGCGGCACCGATCAGGTGGTGGGACGCGGGGCCATACGGCACGACGATCACCAGGTGGTCGGCTTCGGCCAGCAGCTCCGCCTGGCTGACCCAGCGGGCGCCGAGCGGGGCTTCGGCCTCGGGCGCCAGCCGGGAGCGGTTGTGGTAGACCACGTTCATGCCGAAACCGAGCGCGCCGCGCCGGGCGATGGCCTGCCCGATCCGGCCCATGCCGAGGATGCCGAGCGTGGCGCCATGGATGTCCGCGCCGACGAAGAAGTCCGGGGCCCACTTGCTCCACGCGCCGCTGCGCAGGAAGTGCTCGCTCTCGGTGATGCGCCGCGCCGCCGCCATCATCAGCGCGAAGCCGAAGTCGGCGGTCGTCTCGGTCAGCACGTCCGGTGCGTTCGTCACCGTGATGCCGCGGGCGTGGCAGGCCGCCACGTCGATGTTGTTGTAGCCGACCGCCATCGAGCACACGGCCTTCAGGCCCGGGCAGGCGGCCACCAGCGTGGCGTCGATCGGCTCGCCGGTCGTGACGAACACGCCCTGCTTGCCTTGCAGCCGGGCGATCAGTTCGTCGCGGCTCCAGAGCGTGTCGGCGTCGTTGGTCTCGACGTCGAAGTGGGCGGCCAGTCGCTCCACCACCGAGGGGAACAGGCGGCGGGCGACAAGTACGGCGGGTCGGGTCATGTCAGGGGCTTTCCAGAGGAAGAATCAGCGAAACCAGAGAACCGTCATCACGGCGAACAGCGGCACGAGGATGCCGAAGCTCCAGGCCATGTAGCCGAAGAAGCTCGGCATCCTGACGCCGCGGTCCTCGGCGATGGCCTTGACCATCAGGTTGGGCGCATTGCCGATGTAGCTGTTGGCGCCCATGAAGACCGAGCCGGCCGAGATCGCGGCCAGCACCGGTGCGAGCGTGGTCATCAGCACCTGCGGATCGCCGCCGGCGAGGTTGAAGAACACGAGGTAGGTCGGCGCGTTGTCCAGGAAGGACGACAGCAGCCCCGAGGCCCAGAAGTACATCGCCGGGATAGGCTGCCCGTCCGGCCCGGTCACCATCGCGACGACGGGCGCGAAGGCGCCACCCATGCCTGCCTTGAGCATGGCCAGCACGGGCGTGATGGTCAGGAAGATGCCGGCGAAGAGCTTGGCGACTTCCTGCATCGGCGCCCAGTTGAACTGGTTCTTCTCGCGGGCGTCGGGCGGGGTCAGTGTCAGCGACAACAGGGTCACCACGACCAGTGCCCCGTCCCGCAGCAGTTGCTCCAGACCGACGGCCGTGCCGGCGATGTCGAAGGTGATGCCCGGCTTCCAGGTGCCGCTCATCAGCACCAGGCCGACGACGACGAGCAGCAGCAGGCCGTTGATGCCGCCCTCGATGCCGAAGGTGTGGTCGTCCGGCGTCGGGTCGGCGCGGGTCACGCCTTCGCGGCGGTAATGCCAGGTGTCGATCGCGAAGAAGATCGCCAGCAGCGCGCCGACCAGGAACAGCGTTTCCGGAAAGACATGGCCGACCGTCCAGAAGAACTCGACGCCCTTCAGGAACCCGAGGAACAGCGGCGGATCGCCCAGCGGCGTCAGCGAGCCGCCCGCATTGCTGACGATGAAGATGAAGAAGACCAGCACATGCGCGTTGTGCTGGCGGTTGTCGTTGGCGCGGATCAGGGGCCGCACCATCAGCATCGAGGCGCCGGTCGTGCCCATGAAACTGGCCAGCACCGCGCCGATCAGCATCAGCGCCACGTTGAAGCCGGGGCTGCCGTGGAAGTTGCCGCGGATGTAGATGCCGCCCGCCACGGTGTAGAGCGCGGTCAGCAGCACGATGAAGGGGATGTACTCCGTCGCCAGTGCATGCACGAACTCCGCGCCCGCGTGACCCACGCCGTGCAACGCCGCGAACGGCAACAGGAAGGCCAGTGCCCAGCCGGCGGCGATCTTGCCGTAGTGGTGGTGCCAGACTGCCGGCATCAGCAAGGGGCACAGCGCGATCGACAGCAGGATGCCGGCGAAGGGCATGCCCCACCAGGCCGACAGCGTCGCGCCGTCGATCTCCGCCGCCTGTGACAGCAGTGGCAGACCCCCGAGCATAGCGGCCACCAGCCAGCGTCCCGGGGTGTGCTTGGGCTTGATCATGGGCAAGTGGTCCTCTCGTCTTTCTTGAGCATCTTGATCGGCATCAGCTTCGGTCGGCGATCGTAGCGGCAATCAGGGGCGCCGCCGATCGGAGTCGTCCCTTACGCAGGATTGACGAGCAGTTCCTGGTCGAGCAGCGCGGACCGTTGAACCACCTGTCCCGCCCGCAGCAGCGCACCAGGGGCGATCACCGCGTTCGCCCCGATCCGGCACCCGTCGCCCACCAGAGCACCGACTCGCCGACGAAGTTGAAATGCGCCAGCTTGCCCCCCGCAAACAGGAACGAGGCTTTGAGCTCCGATACGTAGTCCTCAGCGGACAGTGTTTCGAGCAGTGCGCGCACGATCGCTCGTGCGTCGGCCACCAGCGCCCACGGCGTCCGGTCCGCGAATCGTGCCAGTGGTGAGGCCACCACCCCGGCGATGTGGTCGCCGAGGCGGACCCGGAGGTCAGCCATGGAACCTCGCGAACTCGCTCACCGGCGCCCGCTCGGTGACCAGCGTGTTCTCCACGGCGTCCGGATCGGCGAACCCGAGCGCCATGCCGCAGACCACCATCTCGTGCGCACCGAGGCCGAGGTGCTCCGCGATCAGGCGGTGGTATTGCGTGAACGCGGCCTGCGGGCAGGTGTCGAGGCCGCGGCCGCGGGCAGCGACCATGATGTTCTGCAGGAACATGCCGTAGTCGAGCCAGGAGCCCTGCTGCAGCACGCGGTCGATGGTGAAGACCAGGCCGACCGGGGCGTCGAAGAAGGTGTAGTTGCGACCGTGCTGGCGGTGCATGCCGGCCTTGTCGGTCTTGGCCAGCCCGAGCAGGCCGTACAGGTCCCAGCCGACCTTGCGGCGCCGGTCGATGTAGGGCGACTGCCACTGGGTCGGGTAGTAGGCGTATTCCTCGGTGTGGGTCGCGGCGACGGCCGGGTCGTCGTGCGCGGCCAGGAGGCTGGTGCCGAGGGCGTTCAGGGCTGCACCGGTCAGCACGTGGACCTTCCACGGCTGCGTGTTGGTGCCCGATGGCGCCCGCGCGGCGACCCGCAGGAGGTCCTCGATGGCCTCGCGCGGCACGGGCGTCGGCAGGTAGGCGCGCATCGAACGGCGGGAGGTGATGGCGTCGTCCACGGCGGTGCGGCGCTGGTCGTCGGTGGGCATGGGGGGAGCTTTCAGTGCGAGGGATCGGTGCGGTGCGCCGCATTACTTGCGCGATGCAGCATGGGCGGCACCTCGGGTTTGCCGGGGTTGTCCGGGTTGCAGCGCTGCCAGGTGGCCAGCGCTTCGCGGTAGGTCTGCAGCTGCACGGCCACCGTGTCCTCGATGACGTGGCCGTAGCCGCCACCCATCGTCAACACCACCGGGATGCCGCGCGACTGGCAGGCTGCGAAGACGCGCCGGTCCCGCTCGGCCAGGCCGGCGGCCGTGATCTTCAGCCGGCCGAGGCGGTCGCCCTCGTGCGGATCGGCCCCGGCCTGGTAGAAGACGAGACCCGGTGGCTGGTCGGCATGGTGCTGCCAGAGCCGCTCCAGCGCGTCGTCGAGCGCGGCCAGATACGGCCCGTCGGTGCAGCCATCGGGCAGATCGACGTCGAGATCACCCGCCACCTTGCGAAAGGGGAAGTTCTTGGCACCGTGCATCGACAGCGTGTAGACCGTCGGGTCGTCGCGGAAGATGGCGGCGGTGCCATTGCCCTGGTGGACATCCAGATCGATCACCGCGACCCGCAGCAGCCGGCGCTGCTGGCGGTGCGACTCGGCCTGCATCAGCCGAGCCGCCACTGCCAGGTCGTTGAAGACGCAGTAGCCGCTGCCGGTGTCGGCGCTCGCATGGTGGGTCCCACCCGCCAGATTCGCGGCGATGCCCTCCCGCAGCGCGTCTCTGGCCGCACTGACCGTGGCGCCGACCGAGCGGCGTGCCCGCTCGGCCATGGCCGGTGACCAGGGGAAGCCGATCTCGCGCTGCTGGGCGGCGCCGAGCGTGCCCTGCAGCACCGCGTCCACATAGCCCGGCGTGTGCACCAGCGCCAGTTCACCCTCGGTGGCAGGCAAGGCCTGGGAGAGACGAACCTCGGGCAACTGGTCTGCGATCGCGTCCCGCAACAGGCGATATTTCTGCATCGGAAACCGGTGCCCGGAGGGCAGAGGCAGTACAAAATGGTCGGCGTAGTAGGCGCGCATCGCGGCATTGTGACGAATGCTGGATCTCGCCGTCTGGCACCTCTGCAAGACAGACCCTTGTCCCCCCGCCACTGGAGACCCGCCATGCTGACCCCGGAACAATTCGCTGCCGCCAACAAGGCCAACCTGGACGCGCTGGTCGAACTCGCCCGCAAGAGCTTCGAAGGTGTCGAGAAACTGGTCGAACTGAATCTGCAGGCCGTGCGCGCCGCGATGGGCGACTCGGTGGAGCAGTCCAAGGCGCTGCTGGCCGCCCGGGACGCGCAGGAACTGACGGCGTTGCAGGCTGGTCTGGTGCAGCCAGCCGCCGAAAAGGTCACGGCGTACGGCCGGCAGTTCTACGACATCGCCACCAGCACGCAGTCGGAGATGTCGAAGCTGGTCGAATCGCAGATGGCGGTCGCGCAGGAAAAGATCCTGGGGCTGGTGGATGCCGCGGTGAAGAACGCGCCGGCCGGTGGCGAAGAGTCGCTGGCGATGATCAAGCAGGCGGTCGTGGCGGCCAATGGTGCGCTGGTCAATGTCCAGCAGGCCGCCAAACAGGCACTCAGCGTGGCCGAGGCCAATTTCGAGGCGATGAGCCCCCCGAATCAAAAAAAATGAATTTGTTGATCGACCGGTTGAACTTTTGCTTTCCGGCCTGATCTTTCTGCGTGCGTGTCCTTGTTTTCGAGGATGCGCGACTGGTTGTCTCCTCGGTACCCTGCGAAAGAATGCTTTCCGGTACCTTCTATCCCGGTGGTGATCCCACCGGGTTTTTTTTGGGTGATCGAGCTTGTCCATGCCCCCCATCCGCCTTGCCCTTCTCGCGCTCCTGTCGACCTGCGCATTCGCCACCTCCACCGCCGCACACGCCCAGAGCGTCACGGTGAGCGCTCCCTGGGTGCGTGCCACGGCCGCAGAACAGAAAGCCACCGGCGCCTTCATGAAGCTGCAATCTTCGGGCCCCGTCCGGCTGGTCGAGGTCCGGTCGAGCGTGGCCGGCGTCGTCGAACTCCACGAAATGGCCATGGACGGCGACACGATGCGCATGCGCCCTGTCGCCGGACTGGATCTGCCGGCCGGCGCGCTGGTCGAACTCAAGCCGGGCGGCTACCACGTCATGCTCATGGACCTGAAGCAGCCCATCAAGGCCGGCGACGCCGTGCCGCTCACGCTGGTCATCGAGGGCCGGGACAAGCAGCGCTCCACCATTGACGTCAAGGCGATCGCACAGGCCATGGGCGCCGCCGGCTCGATGTCTGGCCACATGCATTGACCACATGCCGCGGCACGCCGCATGGCATGGCATGACAGATCCGGACTTTGCCACTTAGAGGTTGAAACCTAATGCATGTTGCATTGCAGCATGCGGCTTGCAATCCTGGGGGCATTGCCTATACTGAATCCCATGCTGCAGCGCAGCAAAGCCGGATCAGCCGGCACCTTCGTCTCACAAAAGGACTGCTCACCATGATGAATGCCGACCAATTCGCCGCCGCCGCCCAATCCAATCTGGACACCGCTGTCGCTCTGGGCCAGAAGGCCTTCGGTGGCGTGGAAAAGCTGGTGGAACTGAACCTGCAGACCGCCCGTGCCGCGCTGGACGAGTCCGCAGCCAACGCCAAGGCCCTGCTGTCGATCAAGGACGCACAAGGCTTTGCCGCCCTGCAATCCAGCGTGCTGCAGCCGGCCGCCGAAAAGGCCACCGCTTACAGCCGCCAGGTCTATGAAATCGCGGCGGCCACGCAAGCCGACATCAGCAAGCTGCTCGAAGGTCAGGTCTCTGCCTCGCAGCAAACGGTGCAAGGCTTCGTCGAAGCTGCGCTGAAGAGCGCGCCCGCTGGCAGCGAAAGCACCGTCGCGTTCCTGAAGCAAGCCATGACCGCCAGCACCACCGCGATGGAATCGGCCCAGAAGGCGGCCAAGCAAGCCGTGAGCGCCGCGGAAGCCAACATCCAGTCGATGACCAAGGTCGCGGCCAAGACCGCCTGATTCTTCAGGTTGTTCCTGGTGCGGGGCCGGCCACGGCGCTCGCAGCCAAGACCCGGCGCTGATCACGCCGGGTCTTGTTGTTTTCAGGCCTGGTTTCAGGCTGGCTTCAGCCCACGGCCCACCACGGCCGCGGACACGATGCCCAGCGTCAGCGCCGCTGCCGCACCGTAGAAGATGGCCGGCGCCATGCCGCGGTCGAGCAAGGCACCGAACACCGGGGCCGCCAGCGCGAAGCCTGCGTCCAGCCCCGAATACACCGTGCCGTAGACCCGCCCGGTGGCGCCCGGCGGGGCTGCGCGCTTGATCAGCATGTCGCGCGAAGGTCCTGCCAGCCCGGTTCCGATGCCCGCGAGCGCCGCCGCCGCGACCGAGGCCATGCCGGACAGCCAGCCCGTGCCCGCCAGCAGCAGCAGCACCGCCGACAAGGCCATTGCCAGCGCGATCGTGCGTTCCAGTCGCGCCACCCGAGGAACCAGAAAGCCGCCGATCACCATGCCCACGGCGCCGCACAGCATGTAGCCGGTCACCACGAAAGCGGTGGACGACGCCGGCAGGCTGTACATCTTGCCCAGCGCGGGACTCGCGAAACTCTGGATCGCCGACAGCGCGGCTGTTGTCCAGAAGAAGAACGAGAAGCACATCCACACCGAGGGCAGTCGCAGGAAGGCCATCGGATTTTCGTCGGCCAGTGCGGCTTCGGCCTTGGCCCCGGCGCGCTGGTGCGACCAGACGCCCTGTCGGTCGTCGATGGCGTCGCGGTTCAGGAGCAGCAGCCCGAGCACCACCACTGCGACCAGCGCCGACCCGAGGTAGGCCGCCCGCCAGCCCCCGAACGCCGAAGACAGCCCGATCAGGAACACCGGCGACACCGCCCAGCCCAGATTGCCGCTGATTCCGTGGACGGAAAACGCATGCCCCAGCCGCTGCGGCGACACCCGCTTGTTCAGGATCGTGAAGTCCACCGGGTGGAACGGTGCATTGCCCAGCCCCGCCAGCGCCGCGGCCAGCATCAGCCCTCCGTAGCCCTGCGCCACCGCGCCGGCCAGCGACGCCGCGATGAAGCTGCCCATCGCCGCATACAGCACCGGGCGTGCGCCGACCTTGTCCACCAGGAAGCCGGACAGTGCCTGGCCGATGCCCGAGATCACGAAGAACACCGTCACCAGCAGCCCCAGTTCCGAATAGCTCAGTCCGAAGTCGCGGATGAACAGCGGGAACAGCGGCGGCAGCAGCAGGTGGTGGAAGTGCGAGGTGCCGTGGGCCAGCCCGATCAGGCCGATGGTGGAGACATCGCGGCGCGCCCGGGCGCGGTCGTCGTCCGCCGCAGTGGCGGCGTTCGAGGGCAAGGTGGTGGAGTGCATGCGGCCACTGTATCTCGGCCACCGGCGTCACGCTGGTCACCGCCGGCCTGGACGCCTGGGTGGCCGAATCCGGGGCCAGCGCGCCGCTTCTGTGGCGGTGGTGCCATGGGCGCGGGTGCGTCACACCGCGGGTAGCACCAGACGCGCCCGCAAGCCGCCCAGCGCCTCGGAGCGCTCCAGCCGCAGTGTGCCACCGTGCAACTGCGCCAGATCGAGGACGATCGCCAGCCCGAGCCCCGAGCCCGGCATCTGCTCGTCGACCCGGGCGCCGCGGACCAGCACCTTCTCGCGCAGCGCCTCGGCGATGCCGGGGCCGTCGTCTTCGACCGTGATCTGCAGACAGGGCCTTGGCGCGCCCTTCTCCGCTGATGCTGATGTCGCCGACACCTCCACCAGCACCGACGAGCGCGCCCACTTGCAGGCGTTGTCGAGCAGGTTGCCCAGCATCTCCTGCAGATCCTGCTCTTCGCCGGAGAACCACAGCGGGACGTCGGCGGTGCGGTCGTCGAAATCCAGATGGCGTCCGGCGTGGACCCGGTCCATCACCTTGACCAGCGGCCCCGCCACCGCGGACACCAGGGTGCGCACGCCCGGCACACCGACTGCTGCCGCGGCCCGCGCCCGCGACAGGTGCCAGTTGACTTGGCGGCGGGCCTGCGCCACCTGCTCGTCGACCAGCCGCGCCAGCGCGCCCGGCGCGGTGTCCGGGCGCGCCGCCGCGTTGGACAGCACCGCCAGCGGCGTCTTGATCGCGTGCGCCAGGTTGCCGGCCTGCGTGCGGGCGCGCACGACGATCTGGGTGTTCTGGTCGAGCACGCCGTTGAAATCGTCCACCAGCGGCTGCAGCTCGGCCGGAAAATCGCCCTCTAGCCGCTGTCGCCGACCGGCCCGCAACGCCGACACCGCCGCCTGCAGACTGCGCAGCGGCGCCAGCCCGACAACGACCTGCGCCGTCGCCGCCGCCATCAGCGCCGCGGCGAGCACGCCCAGCGAGAGCACCAGCATGCCCACGAAGGACGACACCGCCTCGTCCAGTTCGCGCGTGTCCTGCGCCACGCTCAGGCGCCAGGCCGTGGCGGGTCGGTCGTCCGGGTGCACCACACGTTCGAGCACCCGCAGGCCCAGTCCGTCCGGCCCGGTGGTGTCGTGGACGTGGACTTCGCCGTCCGCCAGCACGTCCGCGGGCACCGACAAGGTCGCGTCCCACAGCGACCGCGAGCGCAGCAGCGCGGGCACGGTCCGGCCACCCTGCAGCCCGTCGACCTGCCAGTACAGGCCCGAGTACGGCTTGTTCCAGCGCGCATCGACCAGCTCGGCCGAGAGCACGGGCTGGCCACCGGGGCCGGCCTCGACGCTGGCGGTGAGCTGGTCCAGATGCACCCGCAGGCCGGCCTGGAACTGCCGCGCCACCTGCTCGCGGAACAGGTTCGACAGCACCAGCCCCGCTACCAGCAGCGCCGCACTGACGCCCAGCAGCGTGCCGATGAGCAGCCGCACCCGCAGCGAGGCGCCGAAATTCACGCGTTGATCCGGTAACCCAGGCCGCGCACGGTCTCGATCAGCTCCGCCGGCAGCTTGCGCCGCAGCCGGCCGATGAAGACCTCGATCGTGTTGGACTCGCGATCGAAGTCCTGCGCGTAGAGGTGCTCGATCAGCTCGGAGCGCGCGACGATGCGGTTCGGCCGGTGCATCAGGTAGGCGAGCACCTTGTATTCGTGGCTGGTCAGCGTCACGGCCTGTCCGTCCACCGTGACGCGCCCGCTCAGTGTGTCGAGCTGCACCGCTCCGCAGCACAGCTGCGCCGAGGCCTGCCCCGCCGCGCGCCGGATCAGCGCCCGCAGCCGGGCCAGCAGCTCTTCCATGTGGAAGGGCTTGGTCAGGTAGTCGTCCGCGCCGGCGTCGATGCCGGTCACCTTCTCGTGCCAGTTGTCGCGCGCGGTCAGGATCAGCACCGGCATGCGCCGCCCCGCCGCCCGCCAGCGCTTCAGCACGGTCAGACCGTCGATTTCCGGCAAGCCCAGGTCGAGCACCACCGCGTCGAAGGACCCGACCTCGCCGCGGTACCAGGCGTCGCGCCCGTCGCGGCTGAGTTCGCTGGTGTAGCCCGCATCGGCCAGCGCCTGCTGCAGCTGGGCCCCGAGCGTCGCTTCGTCTTCCACCACCAGGAGGCGCATCAATCAGTCTCTTTCCCGATCGCGTTCATGGCCACGTTCGCGGGTGCCTGCGCGCTGGCCGCGGGTCTTCAGCAGCGCGCCCGTCCGGGCATCGAGCTTGAGTTTCGTCAGCACGCCGCCGGGCTGCAGCACCTTGAGTTCGTAGACCCAGGCGCCGCGGTCCTGCTGCTCCAGCTCGACTTCGAGCACCTCGCCGCCCGGCGCCTCGCGGTCCACCCGTGCCAGGATCGCCTTGAGCGGCAGGATCTGGCCCGACTCGACCGCTTGCCGGGCGCGCTCGTGGTCGTCCCGCTCGCGGGCAACGGAGACGGTGGGCGCGGACAACGCCGCCATCAGCACGGCCAGCGCGCTCAGCACCACCGCCTGTCCCATCCACTGCAGGGCCCGCTTCGACATTCCAGGATCCTTCCGCGCCGGACCGTCCGGCACTTGTACCCCGGATTGTCCACATCCGAATCTGAACCCCAGGTAAACAGGTGATTCAGACAGCGTACAGCCGCGTTTTCCCAGAATGCAGCCATGCACTCCCACCGCACCTCCACCGCCCGCTCCCACCTGGTCCGCACCACGTTCACCGCGCTCGCGGCCGTGGCGGCTTCGCTGCTGCTGGCCATGCCGGCCGAAGCGGCTGACACGGCGCCCGACGCCCAGCTCCAGCGCTGGAGCGTGGCCGCGGGCGCGCCGGCCAGCGTGGAACGCGGCCGGGTGTTCTTCACCAGCCAGCACGGCGGCGAGTGGTCCTGCGCCTCCTGCCACAACGCACCGCCGACCACCGACGGCAAGCACGCCTCCACCGGCAAGCCCATTGCCCCGATGGCGCCCGCCTTCAACGCCAAGGCCTTCACCGACGAAGCCAAGGTGGACAAGTGGTTCCGCCGCAACTGCAAGGACGTGCTGAGCCGCGAGTGCAGCGCAGCCGAAAAGGCCGACGTGCTCGCCTACGTCCTCGCCCAGAAGCGCTGAGACTCCACCGCCCGCGTCCTGCCCCCACCGCTCGTCATTCCTGCGCAAGCGGGAACCCACTCCATGCGCACACCCCTCGCCCTGCTCCTGACCACCGCGCTGCTCGCACCGTCCGCATTTGCCGACGATGACCACCGCCGCGTCAGCGCCACCCCGCCGCCCGAGGACCGCATCACCCGCTCCGCCTGGTTCATCCGGCAGCACGACGACATCAACGCCGCGGTCTGGAAGCGTGCCTCGATCAAGAGCGCCTCCAACTGCATGGCCTGCCACGCCGGCGCCGACCAGGGCGATTTCGACGAAGACCGCGTGAGGATCCCGAAATGAACAGCTCGACCCTGAACGCCACCTCGGCCGGCACGACCGTCCCGACCCGCCGCGTCACCGACGCGCCGACCCGCGTGTTCCACGGGCTGTTCGCGCTGAGCTTCACGGGCGCCTACCTGACCGCCGAGTCCGAGCACTGGCGCCTGGTGCACGTCACGCTGGGCTACACGCTGGCCGGGCTGCTGGCGTTCCGCCTTGTGTGGGGGCTGGTCGGTCCGCGGCAGGCTCGGCTCGGGCTGCTGTGGCGCAAGCTGTCGGGGCTGAAGCCGTGGCTGGCGAGCGCGCGGGCCGGTCAGTTCAACGGCCGGCAGGCCCAGAGCCTGGGCATGGCCCTGGCCGTGCTGGCGCTGATGTCCACGGTGGTGCCGCTGACGCTCAGCGGCTACGCGACCTACAACGACTGGGGCGACCTGTTCGGCGCCGAGTGGGCGGGCGAGCGGCTGGAGGAGACGCACGCGCTGTTCGCCAACGGCATGCTGGCGCTGGTGCTCGGCCACATCGGCCTGATCGCGCTGCGGAGCCTGCTGCACCGCACCAACGCGGCCCGGCCGATGCTCTCCGGGCGCATCCCCGGCGCCGGGCCGGACCTGGTGCAGCGCAACCACGGGGCCGTGGCGGTGCTGCTGATCGGGGCGGTCGTGGGCTTCTGGGTGGTTCAGGCGGTGGCCTGAGCGCCCATCAGGTAATCGACCTTGCCCAGATCGACGCCGTTGTGGCGCAGCAGCGCATACGCGGTGGTGACGTGGAAGAACACGTTCGGCAGCACCCAGTGCTTCAGGTAGGCCTCGCCCTTCATCGTGCGCGTCGTGCCGTCGCGGCCGACGGGGAAGGTGATGTCCTTGTCCTCGGTGCCGTCGATGGCGGTGGGCGGCACGGTGACGAGGAACTCCAGCGTCTTGGCAATGCGCTCCTTCAGTTGGGCGAAGCTGGTTTCGTCGTCGGCGAACTTGGGGGCGTCGAGGCCGCCGAGGCGGGCCGCGGCCAGCTTCGCGGCGTCGCAGGCGATGCGGACCTGTGACGCGAACGGCAGCATGTCCGGCGCCAGCCGGGCCTGCACCAGCACGTTCACGTCGAACTTGCGCGCAGCGGCAGACGCTTCGGCCTTGTCCATGCAGTGGCTGAGGTTGCGCAGCATGGTGGTGAAGACGGGCAGGCTGGCGGAGGACATGGAGATGGACATGCGGGGTTCCTTGGTGGTGGACGAAGACAGTCCGCGACGCTAGCAGCTTTCGCACGCGGATACCGCGGCATGCCCTTGCGCAACCAGTCGTTACGCAAGGACACCGCGCAGCTCGGCCGGGACGAGCCGGGCTGCTGGCGAGGGCGAGGGGTCAGGGGCGCGCGAAGGCGAACTCCAGCTCCGGCGCCAGCCCGCTGACGATGCGCGCCACGCTCTTGCCCGAGCCGCAGGCGTGGGTCCAGCCGAGCGTGCCGTGGCCGGTGTTGAGGAACAGGTTCGGCAGGCGGGACTGGCCGATGATCGGCACGTTGCTGGGTGTCGCGGGGCGCAGGCCGGTCCAGAACTGCGCCTGTGCCGTGTCGCCCGCACCGGGGAAGAGCTGCTCCGTGCGCCGCACGATCGCCTCGCAGCGCACGCGGTTCAGGTCGCGGTTGTAGCCGTTCAGCTCCGCCGTGCCGGCGATGCGCAGCCGGTCGCCCAGGCGCGAGAAGACGAGCTTGTACTCGTCGTCGGTCAGCGAGACCTGGTGCGCCATCGATGCATCCTTCACCGGCATCGTCACCGAGTAGCCCTTGGCCGGGTAGATCGGCAGCCGGATGCCCAGCGGCTGTGCCAGCAGCGGGCTGAAGCTGCCCATCGCCAGGACAAAGGCATCGGCGCGCAGCCGCTGGAACGCCCCGTCGGCGTTCGTCACCTCGACGTGGTCGATCCGGCCACCCACCGCGCGCAGCGCCATGACGTGGTGCCCCATCAGGAAGCGCACCCCTTCCTGCCGGCAGCGCTCGGCCAGCGCGAGCGTGAACTGGCGCGCATCGCCCGATTCGTCCTCCGAGGTGAAGGTCGCCCCGGCCAGCTGCGGCCGGATGTGGCGCAGCGCCGGCTCCAGCCGTACGGCTTCGTCCGCCGAGATCACGCGCCGGTCGCAGCCGAGTTCGCGCATCTGTCGGGCGGGCGCCTCGGCGGCGTCGAACTCCTTCTGGCTGGTGTAGAAGTGCAGGATGCCCTGCGTGCGCTGGTCGTATTGCAGGCCGAGGTCGCGCCGCAGTTGCTGCAGCGTCTCGCGGCTGTAGGTGCCCAGGCGCACGATTTGCTCGATGTTGTGGCGGGTCCGGGCGGGCGTGCATTCGCGCAGGAACTGCAGGATCCAGCGCCATTGCTGCGGGTCGGCGCGCAGGCGGAACAGCAGCGGCGCGTCTTGCTTGCCCAGCCACTGCAGCACCTTGAGCGGCGCGGAGGGGTTGGCCCACGGCTCGGCGTGGCTGACGGAAATCTGGCCGCCGTTGGCGAAGCTGGTTTCGGCAGCGGGCGCGGCCTGGCGGTCGACGATGGTGACGTCATGGCCGAGCTTGCGCAGGAAATAGGCCGACGTGGTGCCGAGCAGGCCGGCACCGAGGACGATGACTTGCATGTTTCAATCCACACCCCGTTCGGAGCGAATTTGGAAAACGTTGCCCCTCCGAAACGGGTTCTATCCCGCTGAAGGGGGCGGCGAGCCGAGGTCCGCCTCGACCAGAAAACGCTCCGCCAGCCGCACCCAGTACGCGGCGCCCACCGGCAGGTTCGCGTCGTTGAAGTCGTACCCCGGGTTGTGGACCATGCAGGCCGACGCGGCCGGGCTGTCGTCACGGCCCTGCCCCCCCAGCCCGTTGCCGATCAGCAGGTAGCTGCCCGGCACGCGCTCCAGCATGAACGCGAAGTCCTCGCTGCCGGTCAGCGGCGGGCCGTTCAGCGTCACCTTGTCGGGGCCGAGCAGGTCGAGCCCCACCTCGCGGGCAAACGCGGTTTCTGCCGGCGTGTTGACCAGCACCGCGTAGCCGGGGCGCCAGTCGATGCGCGCCGTGCAGCCGAAGCTCTCCGCCTGCGCCGCGACCAGCGCCCGGAGGCGCCGCTCCAGCAACGCGCGCACCTTGCGGTCCAGCGCCCGCACGCTCAGCTCCAGCCGCGCGCTGGCCGGGATCACGTTGTTCGCCTGGCCGGCGTGCAGCGCGCCAACGGTGACGACCGCGGCATGCAGCGGATCGACGTTGCGCGAGACGATGGTCTGCAGTGCCATCACGAGGCTGGCTGCGGTGACGATCGGATCGGCCGCGCGGTGCGGCATGGCGCCGTGGCCGCCGACGCCTTCGATCGTGATGGTCGCGTAGTCGGACGAGGCCATCGCCGCACCGTCGCGGAACACGAGGTGGCCCTGGGCGATGCCCGGCATGTTGTGCATCGCGAAGACCGCGTCGCACGGGTAGCGCTCGAACAGCCCGTCGGCCATCATGCGCAGCGCGCCGCCGCCGCCCTCTTCCGCCGGCTGGAAGACCAGGTGCAGCGTGCCATCGAAGGTGCCGTGTTCGGCAAGGTGGCGGGCGGCGGCCAGCAGCATCGCCGTGTGGCCGTCGTGGCCGCAGGCGTGCATCAGGCCGGGCCGGGTGCTGGCCCATGCGACGCCGGAGGTCTCGTCGATCGGCAGCGCGTCCATGTCCGCCCGCAGCCCGAGCCGCCGCGTCCCCTTCCCGCGCACCAGCCGCCCGACCACGCCGGTCCCGCCGACACCGCGTTCGACCGCGTAACCCCAGCCTTCGAGCTTGTCGGCCACCAGGGCGGCGGTGCGGTGTTCCTCGAAGGCGAGTTCGGGGTGCTGGTGGAGGTCGCGGCGCAGACGGACAAATTCGCCGATCCGTGCGTGCAGGGCGTCGAGCAGGTAGGTCATTGCGCTTCCAGCTTGATCGACTTGGCGATGGCGCGGAAGCGGGCCGTCTGGGTCTCGTACTCCTTCGAGGCGTCGGCCGGCGTCATCATCGCCGGCAGCATCCCGCCGATCTGTTCGAGCTGCTTGCGCACCTCCGGGTCGCCCATCGCGGTGGCCAGCGCCTTGTTGAGCGCCTGCACCACCGGCTCCGGCGTGTCCTTGCGGACGAAGTAGCCGGTCCAGGCGGTGTAGGCGAAGTCCTTGACCACCTTGCTGTCGTTGATGCTGGGGAAGGCCTTGAGAAACGGCGCCTCGACCTTGCCGGCCGGTGCCAGCGTGCCCAGCACCTTCATGCGGCCCTGCTCGACCAGGCCCATCTGCTGCGCGCCGACGACGATGAAGGACACGTCCACCTGTCCGCCCGCCAGGTCCTGGAACAGGGGCGCCGCGCCCTTGTACGGCACATGCGTCATCGCGGCGCCGACCTGGTGCGCGAAATGTTCGCCGAGCACGTGGTAGAACGACCCGACCCCGACGCTGCCATAGGTCAGCGGTCGGCCTTCGGCGGCAGACTTTCTGGCCAGCACGGCCAGTTCCTCGATGTTGCTGGCACCCAGTTCCTTGCGTGCCAGCACCGCCATCGGGAAGGCCCCGATGATCTGCACCATCCGGAAATCCTCGGCCTTGTACTTCACCGCCTGCAGCGCCATTGGCGCCAGGATCAGCTCGTTGGGCGAGCCCTGGTAGATCAGGTGACCATCCGCAGGGGCCGCCAGCACCTTCTGCGCGCCGAGCGCGCCGCTCACGCCGCCGAGGTTCTCGACGATGACCTGCTGCCCGAACGCCTTGGTCAAGGGCCGCTCGACGATGCGCGCGATCGCGTCCGACAGGCCACCGGCCGGGTACGGCACCATCAGGTTGACCTGCTTGCTCGGGAAGGTCTGCGCCACGGCTGAGGCACTGGCCAGACACAGGCCGGCGAGCAGGACAAGGGCGCGGCGGGGGAAGCTCTTGGGGTGCATGGACGGTGCTCCGGAGGGCGGTTCGTGGGGGAATGCTTCATCGTAGAACCCGGTGCACTAGGCGTCCAATGCATTGTTTTAAGATGGATGATGCATTGAACTCATGGATTAAACACCGAGGCAGGGATGACGCTGGTCCAACTCAAGCACATGATCGCACTCGCGGAAAGCGGCTCTTTCAGCCGCTCGGCCGAATCACTGTTCCTGACGCAGCCCGCGCTCAGCCGCAGCATCCGGGCACTGGAAGACGAGCTGGGCCAGCCGCTGTTCGACCGCATCGGCCGCCACAGCGAGCTGACGCCCTTCGGCCGCGAGGTGCTGGCGCGGGCGCGGCAGGTGGTGCTGGATGCGGACGAACTGCTCGACAGCGGGCGGCGCATCGGCGCGGGTGAGGCGGGCGTGCTGCGCATCGGCATGGGCTCGGGGCCGGGGGCGATGCTGATGACGCCGTTGCTGATGGCCGTGGCCACGCAGCGGCCCGGGCTGCATCTGGAGATCTCGCGCGCGACGACGGGGCTGCTGGTGCAGGCGCTGCGCGAACGGGTGCTGGACGCGCTGGTGGTGGACGTGCGCTCGCTCGTTCCGGCGCCCGACCTGTGCGTGGACACGGTCTCGGAGATGCGCGGCGCATTTCTTTGCCGGCCGGGACATCCGCTGGCCGAGCAGGCGGCGCGGGACGGTGCGGTGGCGTTTGCCGATGTGCAGCGCTACCCGATCGCCTCGACGCCGCTGAGCGACGAGGTGGCACGGCTGCTGATGGAGCGCTACGGTCCGGCGGCGCATCCGGCGCAGTGCGTCACGCTGCGCTGCGAGGAGATTCCGAGCCTGGTGGCGGTGGCAGGGGGTAGCGATGCGGTGCTGATCGCGATCCGCGCGGCCGGACCGGCGCTGGTCGAGCTGGCGCTGACGCCGCCGTTGCAGGCCAGCGCCCGCTTCGGTCTGGTGACACTGGCCGCGCGGACACCGGCGCCGGGGCTGGCGCTGGTGCGCGAGTGGATGCGCCAGACCCTGGGGGACGACGGTGCGGATGCGGGCTGATCAGTCCAGGCTGATGTTGGCCTTCTTCACCAGCACCTCGTAGACCTTGGATTTGGCCTCGACGCCGCGGGTGATCTCCTCGGGCGTCCAGGTGATCGGCTCGAAGGCGAAGGTGTCGAAACGGGCCTTCAGCTCCGGATCGGCAATGACCTTGGCCACATCGGTGTTGATCTTGGTGCGCAGGGCCGCTGGCAGGCCCTTGGGCGCGACCAGCACGACGAAGGCGTTCACATCGAAGCCCGCGGGTGCGCCGGCTTCGGTGGCGGTCGGCACATCGGGCATCTGCGGCAGGCGCCTGGTGGAGGCCACTGCCAGATAGCGCAGCTTGCCGGCCTTGTAGGCACCAGAGCTGGACGGCAGTGTACCCAGGCTCCACGCCACGTCACCCGAACCGACCGCGGGAAAGAGCTGGCTCACCTCGCGGTAGGGAATGTGCTGCATCCGGATGCCGGTCAGCTCTTCCAGCAACTCTCCGCCGAGGTGGCCAGGGCTGCCCACGCCCCACGAGCCGTAGGTCACCTTGCCCGGATCGGCCTTGGCCGCAGCGATCAGGTCACCCATGTTCTTCCACTTCGACTCGGCGCCCACCGCGACGAGGAAGGTGGTGCGGAAAATCGACGCCACCGGCTCGAAGTGCTTCACCGCATCGGCGCCGCGCTGCTTGTAGAGGTGGGGCACGGCGGAGAGGTGGTCGCTGTCGAGCTGCAGCAGCGTGTAGCCGTCCGGCGCGGCCCGCTTGGCGGCATCCATCGCGATGAAGCCGCCGCCACCGGGGCGGTTCTCGACGACCACGCGCTGGTTCCAGAGCTTGCCGAGCTTCTCGGCCAGGATGCGCAGCGTGGCGTCCGGGCCGCTGCCGGGCGCGAAGGCGGTGAACAGCGTCACTGGCTTCGTGGGGAAATCGGCCGCCATCTCGGCGCGGGCCGGCAGGTGGGCGAACGCCGCAGCGGCGATCAGCGCGGCGAGGAAGGTCTGGCGGTTCATCGGTCTTGTCTCCGTGGATCTTGCGATCTTGTGGTGTCGTCGTGGCTGCGAATTATTCGGCCGCGCCGATGCGCAACGCAACCTCGCCTACCCCCGCCACCTGCCCGCGGATCTGGTCCCCGGGCAGCACCGCACCCACGCCTTCCGGGGTGCCGGTGTAGACGAGGTCACCGGGTTCCAGGTGATAGAACTGCGACAGGTCGGCGATGATTTCGCGGATGTTCCAGATCAGCTTGTCGACGTCGGAGTGCTGCTTGGTGACGCCGTTGACCTGCAGCGCGATCTCGCCCGACTCGATCACGACGCCCGGCATCGGCACGACCTCGGAGCACACCGAGCCTTGCTCGATGTCCTTGCCGAGATCCCATGGACGGCCCTTGTCGCGCGCGACGAGCTGCAGGTCGCGGCGCGTCATGTCCAGCCCGCAGGCGTAGCCGTAGACCAGTTCGTGCGCGTCCTCGGCGGCGACGCGGAAACCCGCCTTGCCGATGACGAGCACCAGCTCCATCTCGTAGTGGTAGTTCGACGTGCCGGGCGGATAGGCGACGGTGGCGCCGCTCTCGACCAGCGTCTGCGGCGACTTGGTGAAGTAGAAGGCGCGCTCGATCGACTTGTCGACCGGGCGGCCCATCTCGATGGCGTGGGCGTGGTAGTTGCGGCCGACGCAGAAGATGCGGTTGATCGGCAGGCGGGTGTCCGAGCCGCGCACGGGCAGGGATTGGACGGCGGGCGGGTTCCAGAGGTAGTTCGTCATGGCAATGATGGCAAAGGGGAGGCTGTTGGCGTGGGTGCCCGCGTTCGCGGGCATGACGGGATGGGTGGAGAAGCGGCGGGGCGGGTCAGGCCCGGACTTCGTGGACGCCGAGCTTGCGGTGCAGCGGCGCTTCGTCGGCCAGGAACACGAAGGCGGGCTGGTCGGCGGACCGGTTGCGCAGCGTCACGCTGGTGTAGCCGGGGGCACAGCAGGTGTCCGCCTCGGCGAGCGTGAAGGTGCGCGGGGTGGTGGCGTCGATGGCGACTTCGACGCTGCCGTCGATCAGGTGGAAGACGCAGGCCGGCGAGCGGACCGGCAGCTGCAGCGTCTGGCCGGGGCGCAGCATTTGCGCGTAGAAGCCGAGGATGTTCTCGGCGTCCTCGCCCGTTTCGGGGTTGACGTAGGTGATCTGCACGGAGTGGAGTCCGGGCTGGTCCGCGGCCAGGGCTTCGAGTGCAGCGCGGGTGTCGACCCACGGGTAACGCAGCATCGGATAGCGCTTGCCGCTGCGACCGAAAACCGGGCTGGGCATCACACCGGCGCGGCGGTAGGCCTGCTCACCGCGGCCGGGCTTGACCTCCTGGCGACCGCCGTTGAGGTGGTAGCTGGCCTCCATGTAATAGACCAGCGGCAGATCAAGCACGTCGAGCCAGATGACTGGCGCGTCGCCGTCGTGGCCGTGTTCGTGCCACAGGCCGGTGGGGGTGAGGATCAGGTCGCCGCGGGACATGGGGCATCGTTCGCCGTCCACCGTCGTCCAGGCGCCCTCGCCTTCGACCACCATGCGCACCGCGTTGGGCGTGTGGCGGTGCGACGGCGCCCATTCGCCGGGCAGCAGCAGCTGCATGCCGAGGTAGATCGCGGCGCTGGCCTGCATCTTCTCCAGCGTGTGGCCGGGGTTGGCCAGCACCAGCACGCGGCGCTCGGCCTTCTCGATCGGCGTCAGCGCGCCGGCCTGCAGGAGCAGTGGCTTGATGTCGGCGTAGGCCCAGTGGATGGGCTGGGTCTGGCGCGTGGGCACCTGGGGCGGCAGCACGCCGCGCAGGCTGGGCCACAGCGGCACGAGGTTCTTGTCGCGCAAGGCCTGCACGTAGTCGGCGGGCAGGTCTTCGAGGCGGCCCAGCGGGGCGTCGTCTTGCATCGGGTCTCTCCTGGTGATTCGGGAAACTGGCGATCAGCGCCGGGCCGCGTCGAGGCAGTTGCCGACGTTCCAGCCGTACAGCCACTCCATCGCGTCATAGAAGCGCTCGGGCGTGCGGCCGCGCCAGAGGTCGTTGCGCACCAGCCTCTCGACGCCCTTGGCGTGGTAGATCCGGCCCATCTCGCGGCTGGACAGCACGATGCGCGCAGTCCGAGCCACACGGGCGCGCTGGTAGAGATCGAGCGCCTGCATCCAGTCGTTGCCGCAGCTGCGCAGGGCTTCGCCGAGCGTCACCGCGTCTTCCATCGCCATGCAGGCACCCTGGGCCATGTACTGCGTGGTCGGGTGGGCCGCGTCGCCGAGCAGCGTGACGCGGCCGAAGCTCCACTGGCCGATCGGCTCGCGGTCGGCGGTGGCCCAGCGCTTCCAGGATTTCGGCAGATCGATGAGCTGGCGGGCCTTCGGGCAGATGTCCTGGAAGTAGCTCTGCACCTCCTCCTTGCTGCCCTCGCGCACGCCCCACTCTTCCTGCTCGCGGCTGTGGAAGGTGACGACGACGTTGTACTGCTCGCCGCCGCGCAGCGGGTAGTGGACGAGGTGGCAGTTCGGGCCGACCCAGATGCTGGCGGCGTTCCACTGCAGCTCCTGCGGGAAATCCTGCTTCTCCACCACGGCGCGGTAGACGACATGGCCAGTGACGCGGGCCGGATCGCCCACGTACTGCTGACGCACCACCGACTTGACGCCATCCGCACCGATCAGCGCGACGCCGAGGAAGGTGCGCCCATCCTGGGCTGTCACGGTCACGCCGGCGCTGTCCTGTTCGATCCCGACGACGCGGGTGGAGGTGTGGAACTCCACCAGCCCGGTCTCTTGCACGCCTTCGAACAGCGACAGGTGGACATCGGCCCGGTGGATCACCGCGTAGGGATTGCCGAAGCGCTGGCGGAAGGCTTCGCCAGTCGGGATCCGGCCGACCTGGTACGCGTCGATCGCGTCGTGCATGACCATGTAGTCGGTGTAGACCGCCCGGCCACGGGCCTTCTCGCCGATGCCCAGTGCGTCGAAGGCGTGGAACGCGTTGGGGCCGAGCTGGATGCCGGCGCCGATCTCGCCGATCTCGGGCGCCTGCTCCAGCACCGTGACACGGAAACCTTGCCGCACCAGCGCCAGCGCTGTCGCCAGCCCGCCAATGCCGCCGCCTGCCACCAGAACGACCGGGACGGTGGTCGGATTGCTCGTTGCGTTGTCCATCTGTCCGCGCTCCTTCATGATTTCATGCCCCAGTGGATTCAGTCAGCATCAATATCATCAGCATACTGATTATTAGTGTAGTGCTAACATCCCTGGCATCCGAATCCGTAGAAACCCGATATCCCACCGATGGCCGCGATCCCCACTTCTCCGCTCGACCTCAACGGTCTGCCCGGCCATGACATCCGGCGGCTGCACCAGATTGCGGTGGCGTTGTTCATGGAGGAAACCGAGGATTTCGGCATCACGCCGGTGCAGTACGCGGCGCTGCAGGCGGTGCTGAATTCCCCCGGACTGGACCAGCGCACGCTGGCGCGCACGATCGGCTTCGACACCTCGACCATCGGTGGCGTGGTCGATCGCATGGAGGCGCGCGGGCTGATGCAGCGCAACACGTCGGCGCAGGACCGCCGCGTGCGGCTGCTGACGCTGACGGCGGCGGGTCAGCAGTTGGTGGCCGATGTCACGCCAGCGATGTTGCAGGCACAGGAGCGCATCCTCGCGCCATTGACCGCACCGGAGCGGGGCGAGTTCCTGCGGATGCTGGGGGTGCTGATCTCCGGTCGCAACGCACCGGACCGGGACACGGCCACCTGAACCGGAGGAGCGGCCCGCGCCAGCGTCAGAACTTCGCCCAGTCGTCGCTGACCGGCTCGGCTGCAGCCGGTGCGCTCGCAGCGGCATGGGCGACTGGTGCGGGCGCCGACTTGAAGGTCGACCGTGGTGCGGGCATGGCAGCCGCGCGGGCAGGGTGCGAGGTCTGGCGCGGCGCGGCCGGCATGGTCGAGACCCGCGTGGCGGCCGTCCCCGACAGTCGGAACACGGCCACGGTCTGCACCAGCTGCATCGCCTGCTCCTTGAGCGTCTCGGCGGCGGCCGCACTCTCTTCGACCATGGCGGCGTTCTGCTGGGTTGTCTGGTCGAGCTGGCTGATGGCCTGGCCGACCTGCTGGATGCCCAGGCTCTGCTCCTGCGTGGCGGTGGTGATCTCGGCCACGATGTGGCTGACCCGCTGGATCGATCCAACGATTTCGCCCATGGTCTTGCCCGCCTGGTCCACCAGATCGGTGCCATGCGACACCTGCTCGACGCTGCGGTTGATGAGGGTCTTGATTTCCTTGGCCGCCTCGGCGCTGCGCTGCGCGAGGCTGCGGACCTCGGAGGCCACCACCGCAAACCCGCGACCCTGTTCGCCGGCGCGGGCGGCCTCGACCGCGGCGTTCAGCGCCAGGATGTTGGTCTGGAAGGCAATCCCGTCGATCACCCCGATGATGTCGCTGATCTTGCGCGAGCTGGCGTTGATGTTCTGCATCGTGGTGACGACCCGGCCCACCACCTCGCCCCCCTGCACGGCGATGGCCGAGGCACTGCGGGCCAGCTGATCGGCCTGCTGGGCATTCTCGGTGTTCGTGCGCACGGTGGCCCCCAGCTCATCCATGGTGGCGGCGGTCTCTTCCAGCGCGCTGGCCTGTTCCTCGGTCCGCGATGACAGGTCCTGGCTGGCATGGGCGATCTGCTGGCTGGCGGTCGCGACGCTGTCGGCGTTGTCGCGCACCTTGGTGACCACACCTTCGAGGCTGGACTGCATCTGCTGCAAGGCCTGCAGCACCTTGCCGGATTCGTCTTCGGACTGCTGTTCGATCACGCACGACAGATCCCCGTCGGCCACGCGGTGTGCCGCCTGGAGCGCCTGCTGCAGCGGGCTGGTGATGGAGCGAATCAACCACCATCCGGTCGTGATGGCCATGCTCAGTCCCAGCGCGGCCGCGATGAGCATGGCATTGCGTGCCATGAGGTAGGCCGACTCGCTCGCCTGGGCTGCGGACAGGGAGCCGGCCTCGTTCAACTGGATGAGCTGGGCGAGCACCTTGCGCATGGCCCCGAACGTCTGTTGTGCGTCCCCTTCCAGCACCGCCTTGGCCTGGGTGTTCTCGTTCTTGCGCGACAGTGCCAGCACCTGTTCATGGAGCTGCAGGTAGCGCTTCCATTCGGTATCGAAGGTGTCGTGCAGCTTGCGCTCTTCGGGGCTGCTGATCAGCTCGACATAGCTCTTGTTGTGGGCATCGGAAGTCGTTCTCACCTGTGCCATGACGCGTTCGATGGACTCCATCCTGGCGTCGTCGGTGTTCAGTACATGCTGGAACTCCACCATGCGGAAATCGATGACGCTGGCATTCATCTGGTTCACCTTCGCGACGCTCGGCAGCCAGTTGTTCGACACCTCCGCGCTGAGCGTGCGCATGGCGCCCATCTGCCACAGCGCCATGCCGACGATGGCCATCATGGTCAGCAGCAGCAGTCCAAGCACACCGGCCAGCCGATGGGAGATCTTGTTGTTCAAGTGGAGCATGGCATTTCCTCGTCAGCACGACACGACACGGCACTACGGCACACAAGGGATTTCGGCGCCATTTCAGCAAACTTGATCATGCATTTTCATGCACTTTATTTTCATTGATCCTCATTTCATGCAATATCATGCACAAATGACGACAACCACCCCCCTCTCCCCCTCCTCCACGGAACTGCTCCACAACCACCTTGGCGGCCGCTGGACGGCCGGCACGGGCGATGCCACCCCGCTGTTCGACCCGGTCCTCGGCAACGAACTGGTCCGCGTGGACGCGACAGGTCTGGACCTGTCCGGTGGCTTCGAACACACCCGCCGCGTCGGCGGTGCTGCGCTGCGGGCGCTGACGTACCATGCGCGTGCCGGGTTGCTCGGCGCCATCGTCCAGGTGCTGCAGGCCAACCGCGACCATTACTACGCCATTGCCACCGCCAACAGCGGCACGGTGAAGAACGATTCGGCCGTGGACATCGACGGTGCGATCTACACGATCGGCACCTACGCCAAGCTCGGTGCCGCGCTGGGCGACCGGCGCACGCTGCTCGACGGCGACATGGCCCCGCTGGCCAAGGGCGGCGCGTTCGGCAGCCAGCACGTGCAGGTACCGACACAGGGGCTGGCGCTGTTCATCAACGCCTTCAACTTCCCCGCGTGGGGGCTGTGGGAGAAGGCCGCTCCCGCGCTGCTCTCAGGCGTGCCGGTGGTGGTGAAGCCGGGGACATCGACCGCGTGGCTGACACAGCGCATGGTGCGCGACGTGGTCGAGGCGGGCATCCTGCCGCCGGGCGCGCTGAACATCGTCTGCGGCAGCGCGGCCGGGCTGCTCGACGCTCTGCGGCCGTTCGACGTGCTGTCGTTCACCGGTTCTGCCGACACCGCCGCGCTGCTGCGGCGCCATCCTGCGGTTGCCGAGCGTTCGGTGCGCGTGAACATCGAGGCGGACAGCGTCAACTCGGCCGTGCTGATGCCGGGCGTGGCGCCGAGCAGCGCAGCGTTCGAGCTGCTGGTGAAGGAAGTCGTCCGCGAGATGACGGTCAAGTCGGGCCAGAAATGCACCGCCATCCGCCGCATCTTCGTGCCCGAGGCGCTCTACGACGCGGCGGCCGAAGCCATCGGTGCCCGGCTGGCGAAGACCACCGTGGGCAACCCGCGCAACGAGGCGGTCCGCATGGGCTCGCTCGTCAGCCGGGCGCAACTGCGCAGCGTGCAGGACGGCCTGGCCATGCTGCAGCAGCACGCGCAGACCTTGTTCGACGGTCGCGGCGCGGCCCTGATCGATGCCGACCCGGCGGTCGCTGCCTGCATCGCCCCGGTGCTGCTCGGCACGCGGGACGCCGACGGCACGCACACCGTCCACACCACCGAGGTGTTCGGCCCGGTCGCCACGCTGCTGCCCTACCGGGACGCGGCCCATGCCCGGGCGCTGGTGGCGCGCGGAGAAGGCTCGCTGGTCTGCTCGCTCTATGGCGAAGACGGCGCCGAGTCGGCGCATGCGCTGGCCGACACGGCGCTCGACCTCGCCGCCAGCCATGGCCGCGTCCACGTCATCACGCCGGAAGTCGCCGCGTTGCAGAGCGGCCACGGCAACGTGATGCCGCAGTCCCTGCACGGGGGGCCCGGCCGGGCCGGCGGCGGCGAGGAACTCGGCGGGCTGCGGGCGTTGAATTTCTACCACCGGCGTGCCGCCGTGCAAGCAAGCGCCGCCGTGCTCGGTGGCGTGCAGACCGCGGGTTAGCCGACAATCGGCGCCTTGTCTGACCCCAAGGAGCCTCTGATGTCCCAGCGTCCGCGTCCACGCACGCCGCTTCTGCTGTCCGCGCTTGCCCTGGTTCTGGGCGCCGTGTCCTTGCCATCCCGGGCCGCCAGCACGGCCGCGTCCTCGGCGTCCGACAGTGCGTCGAGTGCGGCCAGCAGCGCGTCCGATTCGATTGGCAAGTCCAGCACCAGCTCCTCCCCCGGCAACGACGTGGCCGATGGCGACTACCGCGTGATCGACATGGCCGATGCGGTCGATCGCCCTGGGCTCGTGCGCCTGACGCTGCAGGGCTTGGCTGCGGCCGGCAAGACGGAGTTCGACCTCTTCCTGCCCAGGGCCACCCTGGCGCAGGCGCAGCTCGCCACCGGCGTGCTGGTGCGCACCCGCCAGCGCGTCTATGGCATCGAGTTCGCCCGCACCGACGCCCGCGAGCCGTTTTTCCTGGCACTGCACGACGAGTGGCACCGCGAGCTGGCCCCGCGTCCCGTGGTGCTGTGAAGCGTGCCGTGGCCCTGGCCACGCTCGCGCCGCTGGCCGCCGTGGCGGGACTGCCGCCCCTGTGTGACCAGCCTGCCGCGCTGAACGCCGCCCAGCAGGCCCGGCTGCTGCAAGTCAGCGCCACCGTCAAGGATGTGCTGGAGCGCACCGGCCAGCGCGTGGCCTTGATCTCCCGCTCCGGGCTGGACCTGGACCGGCTGGGGCTGCGCTACTCCCACGCCGGCTACGCGCTGCGAGGAAGCGCGGACGGCCCGTGGTCGGTGCGCCAGCTCTACTACGCCTGCAACGAAGGCCGGCCGCGCCTGTTCGACCAGGGCCTGTCGGGCTTCCTGTTCGGCACGGACGACCCGGCCCGCGGCGCGGTGTCACTGGTGTTCCTCCCCCCGGACGCGGCCGAGGCCCTGGAGCGGACTGCGCTCGACACCCGGCAGGCGCTGGCGCTGCTCGGCGCGACCTACAGCGCCAATGCCTACGCCTGGGGGCAGCGTTACCAGAACTGCAACCAGTGGGCGGTCGAGCTGTTCGCTGCGGCCCGCGGCGGCCTGGTGGCGGCCGACCGCGCGGCGGCGCAGCAGTGGTTGCGCACGCAGGGATATGCGCCGAGCGTCGTCGACCTCGGTTTTGCGCCGCTGCGGTGGCTGAGCGCCTTCAGCCCATGGCTGCACAACGACGACCATCCCGCGGACGACCTGCAGCAGGCCCGCTACCGGGTCAGCATGCCGGCATCGATCGAGGCCTTCGTGCACGCCACGGTGCCTGGTGCCACGCGCGTCGAGGTCTGCCATGCCGGTGCGCGCGTGGTCGTGCATGCCGGCTGGACGCCCATCGCCGACGGCTGCGTGCCCGGCGATGGCGACACCGTCGTCGCGCTGGACTGAGCCGGGTCCGGACTGTCGGTCGGATCCTGCTGGATCAGCGTCCTCAGCCCTTGCGGGCCGATTCCACACCGCGGTTCGCCAGTTCATCGGCCTTCTCGTTGCCCGGATCGCCGGCGTGGCCCTTGACCCAGCGCCACTCGATCTGGTGCAGCTGCGACAGCGCGTCCATGCGCTGCCAGAGCTCGACGTTCTTCACCGGCTGCCTGGCGGCCGTTTTCCAGCCGCGCGACTTCCAGCCGTGGATCCAGGTGGTGATGCCGTTCTTGACGTACTCGCTGTCGGTGTAGAGCACGATGTCGCAGGTGCGTTTCAGGCTCGCCAGCGCCTCGATGACGGCGGTCATCTCCATGCGGTTGTTGGTCGTGCTCGACTCGCCGCCCCAGAGTTCCTTGTGGTGGTCGCCACTCTGGAGCCAGGCCCCCCAGCCGCCAATGCCGGGATTGCCCTTGCAGGCGCCGTCGGTGTAGATGACCACCTTCGGCCGGGTCACGGTCAGTGCAGGCCTGGCCGCCGCAGTGGCGGCGCTGGCGGGGGCGGGAGAAACGGTGTCTTCGGTCATGCAGAGCGGCGGTTCAGTTCAGTCGGTCGAGTGCCGGGACGGCCCGGAGGTGGCATGCGGCTGGCGCTGGGCGACGACGGCCGGTGCGGCGCTGGTGCGGCGCTTGCGTTTCCAGTCCGGGCCGAGCAGCCGCAGCGCCCGCACCCGCTTGACCGCCACCAGCATGTAGACCGAGCCCAACACCGGCCACCAGCGCTCGCCCGCGTGGTCCCACCAGGCGCTGCGGTCGAGCCATCCCTGCGAGGCAAAGGGCGGACGATAGCACCCGAAATGCCCCGCCTCGATCTCGAAGCCCAGGAGGCGCAGCCAGTCCCGCAGGCGCCGCGGGCCGATGAATTCACCGGTTTCGGACATCACCGGACTGGTCATGCCGATGCGCCGTCCGACGGTGTCGAGCTGGTGGCAAAGCCCCCAGAGACTGGTCGGATTGAACCCGACGATCACCACCCGGCCTTCGGGCATCAGCACGCGTTCGACTTCGCGCAGGGTGTGGTGCGCGTCTTCCGTCATCTCCAGCGTGTGCGGCAGCACGACCAGATCCAGGCTGTTGCTGGGGAACGGCAGCGCGTCATAGTCGGTGAGCACGCTGACCGGCAAGGCGCCGTCCCCGCCACGCAGACCCGCATCGTCGTCCCCGAGCAGCGCCGGCGTGAACAGGAGATCGGCGGCGAGCTGCCCGTCGTTGAGCATCCAGCGGTGGCTGATGCGGCTGGAGCGCAGCGCCTGCACCATCGGCCAGCCCACCTGGACCGCGTGGTACCCGAAGACGTCCGCCACCACCCGGTCCAGCTGCCGCTGCTCCCAAGCCAGCAGATACCGACCCGCCGGGGCCTTCAGCCAGGGGGCCATCTCTATAATCAGGGAATCCTGCGCCATGAATCTGCTATCTCTGCCTGCCTTTGACGACAACTACATCTGGATGCTCCACGACGGCCGCGCGGCTGTGGTGGTCGATCCGGGAGACGCGACGCCGGTCCTGGCCACGCTGGACCGGGCCGACTTGCAGCTTGCGGGCATTCTAGTGACCCACAAGCACCTCGATCACGTGGGCGGATTGCGGGCCCTGTTGCGGCATCCACGGGCGCAGGCGGCGCAGGTCTGGGGTCCCGGCAACGAGCCGATGCCCGTCCCGGTGATTCCGGTGCACGACGGCGACCGCATCGCGCTGCCGAGCCTCGGTCTGGACATCGACGTGATGGCCGTTCCGGGGCACACGCTGGGGCACCTGGCGTTTTTCACCGGCTCGGTCCTGTTCTGTGGCGATACGCTGTTCTCGGGCGGCTGCGGCCGCCTGTTCGAAGGCACGCCGGCGCAGATGCAGGCCTCGTTGAGCCGCCTGGCGGCACTGCCCGCCGAGACACGGGTCTGCTGTGCCCACGAATACACCTTGGCCAATCTGCGTTTCGCGCGCGCAGTCGAGCCGCACAGCCTCGCCCTTGCGGCGTACGAGGCCGCGTGCCAGTCCCTGCGTGACCGTGGTCTGCCTACCCTTCCGTCGACGATCGGGCAGGAGCGGCAGATCAACCCTTATTTGCGTTGCGACCAGCCGGACGTGATCGCCTGTGCGGTCGCCCGAGGCGCCGAAGGCCGGGATCCGGTGTCGGTGCTCGCGACGATACGATTGTGGAAAGACCAGTTTCGATGACCCGTTATGCCCGCATCAAGGCCCTGAGCGCCCGCGCCGTTCGCCCGACCCATTTCACCTTTTCCGCGCTGGTGCTGGCCCTGACCGGCTGTGCCTCGATCCCGGACAGCAGCAACGATGTCCAGCCGCCGCCGATGGTCACGACGGTCGGCGTCAAGGAACAGCCGCTGGCGATCACCCGCTCCGAAGGCCCGCTCTCTCCGGTCCCGGGCATCGAGCCGATGGTGGCGCGCTCGACGCTGCCGGTGGCGGCATCGGCCATCGCCGAAGATCCGCGCGATGCGGTCGGGCCGGTGGAAGACCCGTTGAGTGGCCAGCCCATGGTGCTCGGCGATGCCAATGCCCGCGAGGATCTGTGGGCACGCGTGCGGACGGGTTTCGGCATGCCGACGCTCGACAGCGATCTGGTCCGCGACCATGAGCGCTGGTATGCCAGCCGCCCGGACTACGTCAAGCGCATGACCGAGCGCGGCTCGCGCTACCTCTTCCACGTCGTCGAGGAGTTGCAGCGCCGCCAGATGCCGACCGAGCTGGCGCTGCTGCCCTTCATCGAGAGCGCCTTCAATCCGCAGGCCATGTCATCGGCGCGGGCGTCGGGCATGTGGCAGTTCATGCCGCTGACCGGCAAGGACTATGACCTCAAGCAGAACATGTTCCGCGACGACCGGCGCGACGTGCTGGCCTCGACCCGTGCCGCACTCGACTACCTGGGCCGCCTGAACAAGATGTTCGGCGGTGACTGGCAGCTCGCGCTGGCCGCTTACAACTGGGGCGAAGGCAATGTGAAGCGCGCCATCGCGCGCAATGAGCGCGCGGGTCTGCCGACCGACTACGAAAGCCTGAACATGCCGGCCGAGACGCGGCATTACGTGCCCAAGTTCCAGGCGGTCAAGAACATCGTGATGGCGCCGCAGGACTTTGGCCTGACGCTGCCGCCGCTGGAAAACCACCCCTACTTCGTCAGCGTGCCGATCCGGCGCGACATCGATGTGAGCGTGGCCGCCCGTCTGGCCGGTCTGGGGCTGGAAGAGTTCAAGGCGCTCAATCCGCAGATGAACAAGCCGGTCATCCTCGCGGCAGGCACGCCGCAGGTGCTGCTGCCTTACGACAACGCAGATGGCTTCATCCGCCGGCTGGGTAATTTCCGCGGACCGCTGGCCACCTGGACCGCCTGGGTCGTGCCCAAGACCATGCGCAGTGCCGAAGCCGCACACCAGACGGGCATGAGTGAAGTGGCGCTGCGCGAGATGAACCGCATCCCGCCCAAGATGCTGGTCAAGGCCGGCTCCACGCTGCTGGTGCAGCGCAGCGAGCAGCGTGTGCAGGACGTGCCGGAACATGTGGCCGACAACGCCCACATGGCCCTGGCCCCCGATGTTCCGCCGCTGCGCAAGGTGGCCATCAGCGCCCGCAAGGGCGACACCGTTGCCGCACTGGCCAAGCGCTACCGCGTGACGGCATCGCAGATCGCGAGCTGGAACCACATCGATGACGAAACGCGTTTCCGCAAGGCGCAGTCGCTCGTGATCTGGCAACCGGTCAAGGAGTCGGGTGCATCACGGCGCGACACGGCCTCGGCGGACAAGTCCGACCGCAAGCTGTCTCGCCGTGAACTGGCGCAGGCCGCACGCGAGGAGCGTCTGAATGCCAGCAAGTCGGGCAAGTCCGGCAAGGCCGCCCAGCGGGAGATGGCGGCTGCAGCGCCGCACAACCGGGCGGCGGCCGTCAAGGGCACCAGGATCAGCCCGACGCGCCTGGCGCGCAAGTAAGCGCCGGCAGGCTGCCGGACCGCCGTGTTCAGCGGCGGTCCGAGAACGCGCAGGCGATGGTGCCGAGGTCGACGAATTCGAGTTCGCTGCCGATCGGCACGCCCCGCGCCAGCCGGGTGACCTTGACGCTGCGGCCCCGCAGCGCCTCGCCGATGACGTGGGCGGTGACCTCGCCTTCGGCGGTAAAACTGGTCGCGATGATCAGCTCCTGCACGCCCCCGTCCGTGACCCGTGCCAGCAGTTCCGGCAATCCGATGTCATGGGCACCGACCCCGTCGAGCGGGCTCAGCTTGCCCATCAGCACGAAGTACAGGCCCTTGTAGCTGCCGGTGCGCTCGATCGCGGCCTGGTCGGCGGGCGTTTCCACGACGCACAGCGTGTGCTCGTCGCGCATCGGATCGAGGCAGGTGAGGCACACCGGCTGCTCGGTGAAGGTGTGGCAGCGCGCGCAGTGGCGGATGCTGTGGACCGCGTGGTCCAGCGCACAGGACAACTGCATCGCGGCATCGCGGTCGTGCTGCAGCAGGTGGTAAGCCATCCGCTGCGCCGACTTGACGCCCACGCCGGGCAAGCGGCGCAGGGCCTCGACCAGCGTGGCCAGCGCGTCTGGTGCACTCACGCGCTGCCCCGCACCGACACCAACGCCAGCAACACCATCAGAACGGGAACTTCATGCCACCCGGCAGCGGCATCCCGGCCGTCAGCTTGCCCATCTTTTCGGCGCTGAGGGCTTCGGCGCGGCGGATGCCGTCGTTGAACGCAGCGGCGACCAGGTCTTCGAGCATGTCCTTGTCATCGGCCAGCAGGCTGGGGTCGATGGTGACGCGCTTGACGTCGTGCTTGCAGGTCATCACGACCTTGACCAGACCGGCGCCGGACTGGCCTTCGACCTCGATCAGACCGAGTTCGTCCTGGGCCTTCTTCAGGTTGTCCTGCATGGCCTGGGCCTGTTTCATCAGGCCGGCGAGCTGTCCTTTGAGCATGGGGTGTCCTTTCTGGGAGCGGTCTTGCGGAGAGAAAAATCGGAGGATACGGTCGAGGTTCAGGCAACCGGGCGGATCGAGCCGGGCACGATCCGCGCGCCCTGGTAGCGCGCGAGCAGGTCGATCACCATCGGATCTTGCGTGATGGCCGCTTCGGCGTCGTTCTGGGCTTGCAGGCGGCGGGCGGCGTCGCGGCGGGCGGCGCTGTCGGTGACTGCGCCGGGCACGATCTCCAGCACGGCCTCCTCGCCCAGCAACTCGGTCAGTGCCGCCTGCAGGCGGTCCCGGTGTCCGGGCTGGCGCAGCGATTCGCGCTCGACCCGCAGCACGAAGCGCCAGGGGGTGGCCTGCTCGTCGATGGCCAGGCACTGGGCCTGCCAGGCCAGTTCGCGCACGAGACCGTTCATGCCACCGCGGCTCGCCAGTTCCATGAACAGCGCGGACCAGCGGGTCACGAGGGGATCGTCCAGCGAGTCCTGCGAGGTGGTGGCGGGCTGCTCAATTGGTGCCGGTGCGCTCGGCGCAGCCACGGCGACGGGCGCCACTGCGCGTGCAGGCATCGGCACGGGATCGCCCTCCAGCGGAATCTCGTCCCAGTCGGCCGGTGGGCCTTCTTCCCACGGTGCGACCGTGCACGGCTTGCTGGCCTGCACGGCCGGCACGGGAACTGGTGCGGGGGCCGGACGTTCGGACGGTCGCACAGGCGCAATCGGGCGTGCCGGAACGGGCGTCGGGGCTGCCGCCTGCAGAGGCGCTACCGCCACCCGCGCGCTCGCCACGACCGGCCGCAGCAGTTCGCGGGACGACACCACGGCAGGCGCCGGTTTTGCTGCAACAGGAGCAGGAGAGGGAGCGGGTGGGGCCAACCGAGGGGCCGCCACCGCCGCGCCCTGCGGCCGGAAGGCCAGCAGGCGCAGCAGCACCATCACCAGCCCGCTGTAGTCGTCGGGCGCCAGCGCGAGCTCGGCCCGGCCGTGCAGCGCGATGCTGTAGAGCACCTGCGTCTCGTCCGGCGCCAGCAGCGGCGCGAGCGCCCGCACGGCGGGCGTGTCCGGGTCGGTCGGATCGGCAGCGTCCGGCACGGCCTGCACCAGGGCCATCTGCTGGGCGAAGGTCGCCAGCTCTTCGAGCGTGCCTGCGGCCGACAGGCCCAGGCCACGCAGTTCATCGACGGTACGGACCAGCGCCGCACCGTCGCTGGCGGCGAGCGCCTCGACGATGCGCACGACGTGGCCGCGGTCCACGGCGCCCAGCATCTGCCGCACGCCTGCTTCCTCCAGCGCGCCGCCCCCGAAGGCGATCGCCTGATCGGCCAGCGACAGTGCATCCCGCATCGAGCCACGGGCCGCGCGCGACAGCAGCCGCAGCGCGCCGACCTCGGCCGGCACGGATTCGGCCTGCAGCACCTGTTCGAGATGCGCCTGCACCGTCTGCGGCGCCATCGGCCGCAGGTTGAACTGCAGGCAGCGGCTCAGCACGGTGACCGGCACCTTCTGCGGATCGGTCGTCGCGAGCACGAATTTCAGGTACTCGGGCGGCTCCTCCAGCGTCTTGAGCATCGCGTTGAACGCGGTCATCGTCAGCATGTGGACTTCGTCGATCATGTAGACCTTGAAGCGCCCCACCACCGGCTTGTAGACCGCCTGGTCCAGCAGCTGGCTGATCTCGTCCACGCCGCGGTTGGAGGCGGCGTCGAGTTCGACGTAGTCGACGTAGCGGCCCGCGTCGATGTCGCGGCAGGCGTCGCAGACGCCGCAGGGCTGGGCCGTGATGCCGCCGGTGCCGTCCGGGCCGACGCAGTTCAGGCTCTTGGCCAGGATGCGCGAGACGGTGGTCTTGCCGACGCCACGGGTCCCCGTGAAGAGGTAGGCGTGGTGCAGGCGCTGGCGGGTGAGCGCATTGCTCAGGGCCTGCACGACGTGCTCCTGGCCCACCATTTCGGTGAAGCTGCGGGGCCGGTACTTGCGGGCGAGGACGATATACGACATGGGGGCGGATTGTAGGCGGCCGGGCTGGTCGATAATCCGGCCCCATGAATCAATCTGCCCCGCCCTCCGACCACTCCTCCGACCAGACCGGCACCCTCAGCTACGAGCAGGCCGGCGTCAACTACGACCTGATCGACCCGCTGAAGGTCACGGCCCAGCGCGCCGCCGCGTCCACCGCCATCCATCTGGCGGGCCACGGCTTCACCGAGGTCGCCGCCTCGCGCGGCGAATCGGCCTATGTGGTCGATGTCGGTCCGTTCTACCTGGCCTCCATCGTCGAGTGCCTGGGCACCAAGACGCTGGTGGCCGACGAGATGGCCACCCTCACCGGCAAGAGCTACTACGACGGTATCGCCCAGGACACCATCGCCATGGCGATCAACGACCTGATCACCGTCGGCGCCACGCCGCTGGTGGTGCAGGCCTACTGGGCCGCGGGCGGCTCGGACTGGTTCGGCGACCACCAGCGCGCGCAAGCCCTGGTCGCCGGCTGGAAGCGCGCCTGCGAGGTCTGCAGCGTGGCCTGGGGTGGTGGCGAAACGCCGGCACTGGCGGGCATCGTCGAAGCCGGCCGCATCGACCTGGCCGCGTCCTGCACCGGCCTGATCAATCCGAAGGAACGCCTGTCGGTCGGCGACCAGCTGGGCGCGGGCGACGCGATCATCCTGCTGGCTTCCAGCGGCATCCACGCCAACGGCCTGAGTCTGGCGCGCAAGCTGGTCGAGCGCCTGCCGAACGGCTATCTGACGGAAATCTCCCCGGGCGTCACCTACGGCGAGGCGCTGCTGGCCCCGACCGTGCTGTATTCGCCCGTCACCGAGGCGCTGTGGAAAGCCGGCATCGCGCCGCACTACTGCGCCAACATCACCGGCCACGGCTGGCGCAAGCTGCTGCGCCACCCGAGCGCGCTGACCTACCGCATCCACACGGTGCCGCCGGTCACGCCGGTGCTGAAGTTCATCCAGGAACAGGCGAAGCAGGACGACCGCGAGGCCTACTCGACGCTGAACATGGGCGCCGGTTTCGCGATCTTCGTCAAGGCCGAGGACGCCGAGCGCACGGTCGAGATCGCCCGCGCGCAGGGCATCGCGGCATGGAACGCCGGCGTGGTCGAGGCGGGCCCGAAGCAGGTGCTGATCGAGCCGCTGGACATCGCGTACACCAACGACGACCTGCAGCTGCGCTGACCGCCTCCCGGCACGCCGGCCCCCGCGCATGATCGACTGGCTCCCGGACAACGACGACGGACACGCGCCGTTTCCGCCGACCAGTCGCGCGCTCGGGCCGGACACGGAGGCGCCGGGGCTGCTCTGTGCGGGCGGCCGGCTGAGCCTGCGGCGGCTGGAGCAGGCGTACCGCCACGGCATCTTTCCGTGGTACAGCCCGGGCGAGCCCATCCTCTGGTGGAGCACGGCGCCACGCATGGTGCTGCAGACGGCGCAGTTCAGGCTGCACCGCTCGCTGAAGAAGGTGCTGCGGCGCTTCGTGGCCACACCGGGCTGCGAGGTGCGCATCGACAGCGCCTTCGAGCGGGTCATCGGCCACTGCGCCGGCGTGGCCCGCGAAGGCCAGAACGGCACCTGGATCGTGCCCGAACTGCAGCAGGCCTACCGCCGCTGGCATGCCGCGGGCGGGGTCCATTCCTTCGAGACCTGGATCGACGGGCGCCTGGTCGGTGGCCTCTACGGCGTCTGCATCGGGCGGATGTTCTACGGCGAGTCGATGTTCGCGCTGCAGACCGATGCGTCCAAGATCGCGCTGTCGGCGCTGGTGGCGTTCTGCCGTGCCGAAGGCATCGCATGGATCGACTGCCAGCAGCAGACCCGGCACCTGGCCTCGCTGGGAGCGGCGCCGGTCGAGCGGGCCGCCTTCGAGGCGCACATTGCCCACGCCACCGCCCTGCCCGCGCCGCAGCGCTGGACCTATGATGTGGCGCTGTGGCGGCAGTTGCCGCTCGACTCCGATTCACCCACCAGCGAATCCGCGTGACGCATCCCCAGGACCTCCCGCTCGCCGAACTGCAGTTCTACGCCACGGCGCCGTACGCGTGCAGCTATCTGGACGGGCGCATGGCGAGGTCGCAGGTGGCCACCCCGTCGCACCTGATCAACGCGGACACCTATTCGGGGCTGGTCGCGGCCGGTTTTCGGCGCAGCGGGCTGTTCACCTACCGGCCGTATTGCGACGGCTGCCAGGCCTGCCAGCCGCTGCGCGTGCCGGTCCACGAGTTCAAGTCCAACCGCAGCCAGCGCCGCGCCTGGCGGGACCACTGCGACCTGCAGGTCAGCGTGACTCGCCTGCGCTTCGTGCCGGAGCACTACGCGCTGTACCTGAAGTACCAGACCGCGCGCCACAGCGGCGGCGGCATGGACCAGGACTCTGTCGACCAGTACACCCAGTTCCTGCTGCAGAGCCGGGTGAACTCGCGGCTGGTGGAGTTCCGGAAACCTGCGCAGGCCGACGGCACCCCCGGCGCGCTGAAGATGGTGTCGATCCTGGACGTGCTCAACGACGGCCTCTCGGCGGTGTACACCTTCTACGAGCCCGACGACGAGGCCAGCTACGGCACCTTCAACGTGCTGTGGCAGATCGAGCAGGCCCGCGCGCTGCACCTGCCGTTCGTCTACCTGGGCTACTGGATCGAGAACAGCCGCAAGATGGTCTACAAGGAGCAGTACCGGCCGAACGAGGTCCTGACCGCGGGAACGTGGCATCGCCGCGGCTGACCCCGGATCGACTCGGCGTCGGCCTACACTGGGCGAATGCGCGCCACGCTCCCCGGCCAGATGCTGCTCTGTGCCGTGGTGGGCGGTGTGGCGATGGCGCTGCTGTGGTGGTGGTGGCGTCTGCGGATCTCCCGCAGTCGGCCGGCCGCCGAGTTCGATCTGGACATCGGGCACCGCGTCCACGTCGCCCGCTGGCACCCGGATGGCGTGGCCAGCGTCCACTACCGCGGCGCACCGTGGCAAGCGCGCTGGAATGGCGAGGCGCCACCGCCCGGCCCCGGTGAATACGCCATCGTTGCTGTCGATGGCGCCCGGCTGGTGCTGGGCCCCCTCCTCCCTTCCACCACCCGAACTCCCTGAGCGCCCTCGGCGCCTTGAAAGACCCACCATGGACATGTTTGCGCTGGTCGTGGCGATCCTCTTCGTCTCCCGCTCGCTCAAGGTCGTGCCCCAGCAGCATGCCTGGGTGATCGAGCGGCTCGGCAGATCGCCTCGCTCGACGAGGCGGCGCTGAACTGGGGCGTCAAGGTGCTGCGCTACGAGATCAAGGACCTGACGCCGCCCAGCGAGATCCTGCACGCCATGCAGCAGCAGATCAACATCGCGGTGGGCCAGCGCGAATCGTTCATTGCCCGATCTCGCCTGCGCCATCCAGCAGCCCGGCGGCGCGGAGGCCGTGCAGCTGAAGGTCGCGGAAAAGGCGGTCGAGGCCTACGCGCAGCTGGCACAGAAGAACAGCACGATGATCGTGCCCGGCAACATGAGCGAGGTCGCCGGGCGCATCGGCACCGCGATGGCGCTGATGCGCCAGCCGCCTGCGGGCGGCAAGGCCC
>Ga0228699_1000122_pt1 | contig 74119 bp, 68 predicted proteins | sample McNCre217_Aug_MG_FD_178016 | JGI IMG/M metagenome (GOLD analysis project Ga0228699, IMG submission 178016) | Freshwater microbial communities from McNutts Creek, Athens, Georgia, United States - 2-17_Aug_MG | ecosystem: Environmental > Aquatic > Freshwater > Creek | place: USA: Georgia... | reverse complement strand
TGGAAGGCGATGAGGTTTCCCAGGTGCTGACGCAGGCCGTCAAGCCCAACAGGGCGGCGACGGCCAAGGGCCAAACAAAGCGACGGGATACGCGCATGGTTTTCAACGAATGTCAGTCGATGTACTTCAAGCCTGCGGCAGCCAACGGCTCGCGCATTTTGTACATATCGAGGCCCAGCACGCCTGAGGCCAGCTTGGCGCGCTTCTCGCCTTCGTTGGCTTCACGGGCTTGTGCAGTGGCCAAGGTTTTGGCCGCCATGGCTGCGGGTACGCAGACCACGCCATCGTCGTCCGCCACGATCACATCACCGGGCGTCACCAGCATGCCAGCGCACACCACAGGAATGTTCACCGAACCGATGGTGGCCTTGATGGTGCCTTTGCTGCTGATGGCCTTGCTCCACACGGGGAAGTTCATCTTGGTCAGCTCTTTCACATCGCGCACACCGGCGTCGATGATGAGTGCACGTGCACCACGCGCTTGGAACGAGGTCGCCAACAAATCGCCAAAGTAGCCATCGGTGCACTCTGCCGTGATGGCAGCCACCACAATGTCACCGGGTTGAATTTGTTCAGCCGCCACGTGCATCATCCAGTTGTCGCCAGGATGCAAGAGCACGGTCACCGCTGTGCCCGACACTTGCGCGCCCGCATAGATGGGACGCATATAAGGCTTGAGCAAACCCACGCGGCCCATGGCCTCGTGCACAGTGGCCGAGCCCAGAGCAGCCAAAGCGTCTGCGGTTGCGCGGTCAGCGCGGGTGATATTGCGGTAAACAACGCCAAGTTCGTACATCAGAAATCTCCAAAAATCTAAAACGCCTCGCCACTGACAAGGCGGCTGTGAATCATCAATCTTGCTTAACGGCCTTGCGACTTGAGCTTGGTGTCCAAGCGCGAGAACACGCGACGCGCGTTGCCCTCGTACACCTGATGGCGCTCGTCGGCATTGAGGTTGAGCGTGGACTCGATGTAGCGCTTGGTGTCGTCGTAGTAGTGGCCGGTTTCGGGGTCGATGCCACGCACCGCACCAATCATCTCGGACGCGAACATGATGTTCTTGACCGGAATCACTTTGGTCAACAAGTCAATACCAGGCTGGTGGTACACGCAGGTGTCGAAGTAAATGTTGTTCATCAAGTGCTCAGTGAGCAAAGGCTTTTTCAGCTCTTGCGCCAAGCCACGGAAACGGCCCCAGTGGTAAGGCACCGCACCGCCGCCATGGGGAATCAAGAACTTCAAGGTGGGGAAATCTTTGAACAAGTCAGAGGTCAGGCACTGCATGAAGGCCGTGGTGTCGGCGTTCAAGTAATGCGCGCCCGTGGTGTGGAAGCAGCCGTTGCAGCTGGTGGACACGTGAATCATGGCGGGGATGTCGTACTCCACCATCTTTTCGTAGATGGGGTACCAGGACTTGTCGCTCAAAGGAGGCGATGTCCAGTGGCCGCCCGAAGGATCGGGGTTCAGGTTGATACCGACGTTGCCGTATTGCTCCACGCACTTGACCAGTTCAGGAATGCAGGTGGCGGGGTCCACACCGGGGGACTGGGGCAACATGGCCGCAGGCACGAAGTTGTTGGGGAACAGCTCGGACACGCGGAAGCACAACTCGTTACAAATAGCCGCCCAGGTGGAGGACACCTGGAAGTCACCAATGTGGTGGGCCATGAAGCTGGCACGTGGGCTGAAGATGGTGATGTCCGAGCCGCGCTCTTTCATCTTGGCGAGTTGGTTGGTCTCGATGGTTTCGCGCAACTCGTCGTCGCTGATTTTCAGCTCAGACACTTTGGGCATAGAAGCTGGGTCTTTGATGCCAGCGATTTGCTTGTTGCGCCATTCTTCCAAGGCTTTGGGCGCTGTGGTGTAGTGACCGTGGACGTCGATGATGAGAGACATGAATACCCCTTACAGAATGAAATTGAAAAATTAAAGCCAGTCCATGCCGTGCTTGCGCTTGACGTCTTCCACGCCAGCCGAGGTCAAGAACTGCAAAAACGCTTGCACCGCCGCCACGCGCGCTGCGTCGCTGGCAATGACACTGAGAATGCCCGACGAGAAAGTAGTGATGAACGCCACATCCGCAGGCAAAGTGCCCAGCACATCGATGCCAGGCAAAGCAATGAGTTCGCTCAACTGCTGAAAACCCAAGGCAGCCTGACCGTTGGCCACCAACGCACCCACCGGTGTGCCAGGAGGCGGCACCACGATGCGGGGCTTGACCTGCTCGGCAATGCCCCAGCGATCGAACAGTTTTTCCAGGTACACGCCGCTCGGGCCTGTGGAGTAGCTCAGTGTGGGGCTGGCCAACACAGCGGCTTTCACAGCGGCTTCGTGGCTCAGGTCAGGGCGTGCAGCACCGACTTGCACCGCCACAGCAACGGGTGAACGCACCCAGTCGTGTCGGCTGCCGGTTTGCACATGACCCGAGGCGATCAAACGCTCAATCGCGTCAGACGCCAACAACACCACATCAAACGCCTCACCCGCTTGCACGCGCTTGGCGGCGTCTACGCCGCCCACGGATTCAATCTGCACCGTCACGCCGGTTTGGGCCTGGTAGGCCTGCGTCAAATCGTTCAACAAGGCCTTGGTGGCCATGGAGGAAATGCCACGCAGCACGAGGGAGGAAGTGGAGGTTTGCATGGCGCTGATTCTAGAGATACAGGCTGTTTTCGGGGGCCAAAAACACCCCTAGCACGCCACTAGCTGATATAACATAATTAGATATCTTTTGGATCGTTATTCATTTTCAAAAAGCCATGGACCTCAAACAAATCGAATCCTTTGTGCGCGTGGCCGAACTCGGCAGTTTCACCAAAGCGGCGGCGGCCCTGGGCATTCCGCAACCGCTGTTGAGCCGCCATGTGCGCCAGCTGGAGGTCGAGCTGCACCAGAACCTGCTAATGCGCAATGGCCGGGGCGTGACGGTGACCGAAGCTGGGCTGGTGCTGCTTGAACATGGCCGAGGCATCTTGCACCAAGTGGCGGTGGCGCAAGAAGAACTGGGCTCGGTGCGCGGCGCGTTGGCAGGACGCGTGTCGATTGGCTTGCCGCCCAGCCTGTCCAAGCTCATCACCGTGCCGCTGACCCTGTCGTTCAAACAGGTGTTGCCCCATGCGCAGCTGTCGTTGACCGAAGGTTTTTCAGTGCTGATGGTCGAGAGCTTGCGCGCGGGCCGCCTGGACATGGCCGTGCTCTACAACCCACCGCCCTCACCCGATTTAGAGATGACGGTGCTGCACGAAGACGCTTTGATTTTGATTGCGGGCCAAAAAAGCAAGCCCGCCCCCAACGAGCCCGAACTCAAACCCGTGATGAAGCTCTCGGCCCTGGCCGAGCTGCCGCTCATCGTGCCCAGCCGCCCCAACGCGTTTCGTTTGTTGATTGAAACCGAGATGCTGCGCATCAACTGCAAACCCCGGATCGTGTTGGAGATCGACGGCTTGAACGCGATTTTGGAATTGGTCAAAGAAGGTTTGGGCTACGCCGTGCTGCCCGCCTACACCCTGCGCAACTTTGCCAAACCCAAAGACTTCAGCACCCACCGCATTGAACAGCCGAAGTTGCTGAGTCAGCTCATGCTGGTGTGGTCGGCACGGCGGCCCATGACCGCCACGCACAAGGCGGCGCAGCAAGTGACGCACGATATCGTCACGCAAAACTTGCAGGCCAACACGATTTAAGCGCTGTTTGGCTAAGGGCAGTTGTAGCCATCGATATGTTTGGCTTGAGGGGCTGTTTTAGGCTGTTTTGAGTCACTCATTGACCACGACTTGAGGTCTGCATCGATCACCCTTGGACATTCGAACTTACGCGGCATGTACGATTGCTACTCATAAGTGAGCTGACATTTGCGGGTTGCTGCCCGTGAACGACCGGTTTGAGACCTGGTCCTTGATGGGGCAAGCATCAATTCAGGATACTGTTGTCGGCGGCTCCTCGATAGCGGCCATTACCTCCGCCTTGGCCCTCGAGGTGCACCGTTTCAAACGATCCTTCCTAGACCCAACAAGCCGATGTCCAATTCAGCGCAATTCGAGTAACGATGGACTCCCATGACCGTTGCAATCTTTAAGCTTGGAGCGGACGAAGACAATGCTACGTCCGCCGACATACCGTGCGCTATATGCCACTGAATATTGCCATGTGCATGTTTTGAGAGTAGGCTTTCGGTCATTTGCTTCCTAGTCCCCGCGTTATGAATACGCAGCTCCACACCAACACTAAGCAGCAGTATGAAAGTCAAAAAATTGGAAATTTCAGGCGTCGGCGGAATCCGAGACATTTTGCTCATGCCGCATGACAGAATGAACATCATCTGCGGCCCGAACGGAATCGGGAAGACGACGCTTTTGGAATGTATCGGTCATCTCTTTTCCGTTGGAAACACCAACATCATAAAGCGACATGTGTCAGTAGACCAAGGGTTGGTCAAGGCTGCTTTATCCCAAGCGCCCACCGGGATCGAATCAGCCGAATTCACCGTCACTGCCTTCGAGCCAAACAAAGAGGACCATGTTGGAGGAAAACACGAATTATCGAGCCAGGTCATTCCGCTAAAGACGACGAGAACATTTGGTTATCAGCCACTTCAAGCAGTCTCCCGCGATACAGAAAAACCAACACACGTTTTATATGGCGAAGCTCGGAACGGGGTATCGCTTGCCGATGTAAAAAATTGGTTCGTCAATAGGTATCTATATTCTGCACATGCAGGAGCGCTTCGACCTGCACAACTGGAAAATCATAAATTAGCAAAGACCTGTTTTTCAAAATTAAATGAGGACTTCAAATTTGTCCGTGTTGATGCTGGAACAAATGAGATCATGATTCATACGCCCTCAGGGATTTTGTACTATGAGTATTTGTCCTCGGGTTTCAAGTCATGCCTATCCATATTATTTGGAATCATTAAAGAAATAGAATTTCGCTTCCCCGACACAACCGCATCTGCTTTCAAGGGAATCGTCCTAATCGATGAGCTCGAATTGCATCTGCATCCAGATTGGCAATCAAAGATTGCAGGTCTTCTGATGGACGTATTCCCCGAGGTTCAGTTCTTTGTTACCACTCATAGTCCTCACATCGTTCAGGCGGCTGCTCCGGAAACCATCATCGCCTTGGAGCGTGCAGGGGATGGAGTGGCTAAACGAGACCTCCCTAAATCCGTATATGGCTTCAACGGCTGGACAATCGAAGAGATTCTAGAAGATGTAATGGGAATGGCAGACACAAGAACTTCGGTCTTTCGAGAAACCGTGAATGCCTTTGCAACAGCGCTCAATGCAGAAGATATTGGTCAAGCGAAAGAACTCTATACCAGCCTGGACCGCATGTTGCACCCAATGAGTGCTACAAGAAAATTGCTGAGCTTTCAGCTTTCCGCGCTGACAGGGGGCCAAGGTGATTAAGCTCAACCGTAAGGCTCCGCCAGCCTTCTTAACCACGGAAGAGAAAGATAGGCTGACGAGCTTATTCAAGACGTCGGGCACGGATGTCTGGAACGATAACCGGATCCGAGAAGCGCTTCTAGCTCTCAGTCACAAGAAGTGTGTGTATTGCGAATGTGAACTGTCGACAGAAAGCAAGTATATGGAGGTTGATCATTTTAGGTATAAGGAGAAGTATCAGGATGAGGTGCTCGAATGGGACAACCTTCTTCCATCCTGTAAGCGATGTAACACTACGAAAGGTACCCATGATGTGGTGCCAGAGCCGATCGTGAACCCGTTTCTAGACTTGCCGAAACAACACTTCGAGTTTTTTCTCTACCAGTTACGACCTAAAACGTCTGTCGGCGAAACAACTGAGACGGCATTGAACTTAAACCATCACGATCGGGCGGTACTCCTACGCTTTAAAGTGGGGGAGGCTGTGCAGTTGGCAGTTAAGGAGGCATGCGAGAAACTTGATCTTTTCAATCAAAACGGCACATCCCTGCGAAAAAATAAGCTCATTGCACGTGTAGAGGGATTGTTATCTCAATGCCAGCCGGAAGAGGCTTATGCAGCGACGGCTGCAACGGTGCTGCATACCTCAAAGCAATATCAGGATCTGAAAAGATCGATGCAATCACTCGGCTTATGGTCTCCCGAATTGACGCGCCTTGATTCAGCCGCCGCAAATATTTGTTTCTAAGGCTGCTAGCTGACCCCCCTAAAACAATATCAGATGTCTCTTCTCAGTCGAAGCCGATCCCCCATTGACTGCGCTAGGGAGATCAAACGGTCGCTCCTGGCAGTAAACGCCAGTTGTTCACCCGAAACCAGCCGTCACGCTATCGCGGACGTGCGCATCTGAATGACTGCTGTGTTGAAGTCACCGTTAATTGGCGGCGGGGTGGGACAGCAATCGCTGCGGAACCGACGCTCAGAGAAACGACTGAAAAAGGCTGGTTGCAGACCGTCAGCTTCGTCGCGCGAACTACAGATTCCAACTCAAAGTGGTCAATGTAGCGTCGAAAGCAGACATTTGCTCGCTTTAGCGCAAACCAGGCAGACAAGTTGGTGAAAGGTTTAGGGGTTGGCTTAAGCTGGGCCTGCTGCACCCAGCGGCAAGCCAAGATCTCGCCTGCTACTACTTGCTCCGCATATCGAATAGCCGTTTTTTCATACATCGTCGGCAAAAAACTAATTTCCAAGACGATCAAAGACTGCGTCGTCAATGACTAGTTTGCCGTCGCGATAGTCGATTTTTTTGGTGTCAATTTTCTTGTGACACACCTTTTTCTGACCTGCTCTTTCCCCCATCTGGTTCTCAATGCTGCCTTTAGGGACGATGAGCGTTCCTGATGTGTAGCCAAGGCACATGAAACCAACGTGCTTCTTGAGAAGTCCTGTAACTTCCTCATACAGCCACAGTTCTAGGTCTTTATGGTCCTCCAGCTTAGTGTTACCCTGGGTATTGGTCGCAAGAAGTATGTGAGGTTTCCCCGGCAGGTATGACATTAACGAAACCTCATCCCCAGGAATAAAAACTCCGTTCCACTTTTTGATGTACTCTGTGTACTCCGCTAGGCCCTTCCGCGCGTACTTGATCAATTCGCCCTCGGGATCGGATGTGCCAAAAAAATTATGGAACCTAGCCAGCCCTTTCTCACTATCAGCTCCCCAGTATTCCCGTTGCTCCCTGTACCACTTATCCCAAGTAGGAACTTCTAGCTTTTGGTCAAAACTGGTGAGTTTAAAGCGACGGTCCCGACCAAGCAATTTAGTCCAGTCAACTTCAATAAACTTGTTATCGAACATTTAAGATTCCTCGCGCCAATAGGTTTATGAATTCTATTTTTACACCCCCAGAACTAACGAAAATCTAACCAGCAATGTCCGCCCAAGGATCAAAAGCGTCTTTGGCAAACTCAATTGGCCTTACGTGACCAAAGTCCTGAGTGGCAGCTGAAAGCAAGGCTCGCGTTCGAATTTTGGTTTGATCATCTGCTTTTGGCTGGTTTACTTGCTCCAACGTATCAGCCTTGATGTCTGCTTCCGCTGCAAAACGGCCACAAAGCAGAGCTAATAGCAGGCCACTAACAGGACACTACTTAACACGCCCTCAACTGAGCAAACACCATTTATTTCCCTGGTCAGCCCACAACGCACGCTTGATGAACTAAGAACGTCCCTTGAACACCCGAGACAACAAAGAGCCTTTCGCTTGATCCGCTGGGTCCGCTTCCACCTCTGGCTCAGCCTCCACCACCGGGCTGATCGCCTCCTCAAAGCGGCGAAAGAAATCTTCCGCCAGTGACTTGGCGGCACCGTCAATCAAACGCTGGCCCAGCTGCGCCAACTTGCCACCAATGCGCGACTGCACGGTGTAGTGCAATTCGCAGCCTTGCTCGTTGTCGGTCAAGGTCACCTTGGACTCGCCCTTGCCAAACCCTGCCACGCCGCCTTGGGCATCGAACACCAGGGCGTAGCCATTGGGTGGGTCGATGTCTTGCAAAGTCACGGTGCCAGCGAACTTGGCAGACACAGGCCCGATCTTGATCGCCACGCCCACAGCATAGGTGTTCTCATCGGTCAGCTCAAACTTGTTGCAACCGGGAATGCAGCGCTTCAACACCTCGGGGTTGTTGAGTGCGGTCCATGCCTCTTCGCGGCTGACGGGCAGTTGCCGGGTTCCTTGCATTTCCATCGTGGTGTTCCTTCTTTGTTTTCAATGTGCAGATTGGCAATGCACGTATTGTCAGTGTTTCAACAGCTGGCCGAGGCCTTGTGCCAGGTTTTCCAGACGCGCCAGGCTGTGAATAGCCACCTGCGCATCGGCATGACGCGCCAGCACCTGCGGCCCGCGCGCTAAGGGCTGGTAGCCGTCAAAGCGCAGGAGTGGGTTAAGCCACAGCAAGCTGCGGCAATGCCGCTTGAGCCACGCCACTTCTTCTTGCAACTGCGCAGGCTCTCCGGTGTCTAAGCCATCGGTGATCAACAGCACCAAGGTGCGCCGCCCCACCAACACTTGCGAATACTGCTGACGCAAAGCAGCCAGCGATTCACCCAAACGCGTGCCACCGCCAAAGTCCGCCACATGTTGGCTGACGGCATGCAACATGTCGTCGGTATCGCGCAAGGCAAAGGCCGCGCGCAAATCAGTCAAATGGGTGCCAAAGGCAAACACCGCGCGCTTGCCCCGCGGCGTGTGGTGGTGCAAAAAAGCCAGTTGCATGCGGGCATAGCGCTCCATCGAGCCCGACACATCGAGCAGCACCAACACGGGCAAGGCTTGCTCACGCCGCTGGCGCCGTGGCAGGGCTAACACCTCCCCGCCTTGGCGCGCCGCCGTGCGCAACAGACGTGGCCAATCCAAGCGCGACCCACGTGCGCCTGCACGCCAGCGTCGCCCCGCCACGGTGGGCCAACGCATGCGCAGCGCTTGCACACCGTGCTGGAGTTGAGCCAACTCGTCGGCACTCAGGCTTTGAAAATCGGCATGCTTCAAGCGCTGCACCGCGCTGGCCACCGCATGTTCGGCTTGGGCTTGGGGTGCTATGGGGTGCAACTGTGGCGACGGTGTGGTTTGCAGGTCTGCCAACGCATCCTGCACACGTTGGCGCAAGGGCGGGTTGTCATCTACGGAAAGTGCCATCGAAAGCGGCAGGCCTTGGGATGAGTCATCAGCGGTGGACGACTGGCTCACCGTCGTCCAATACGCATCGAACACAGCCTCAAACACCGGAATGTCTTCGGCCCGGCTCAGCCAAGTGGCTTGCAGGGCGTGGCAGACCTGGTCACGTTGGGACACATCGATCAAGGTCAGGGCTTGCAGCCCCAAAGCCATGCGGGCACTGTCCACCGCCACACCGGCACGGCGCAGCACGCGTCCCAAGCCCACCCCGTGCGAGACCCACATGCTGGCGTCCTAATCGGCCATGAGTTCAGGCAACAGCCGGTTCAAGCTCAACACGTCTTCTTGCTGTTTGAACAACACGCCCGATGTTTCTTGCACCACGTCTGGGGTGAGCTGCGCAGCCTGCAAGGCCACCAAGGCTTGGGTCCATTCCACGCTCTCGGCAATACCGGGCAAACGCACAAAGGCGGAGGCAAAGCTGTCGCTGCGCAGGCGCGCCACAAAGTCAGCCACTTGCTGTGAAAGTTGCGCACTGGCTTGCGGCACCTGGGCGCGCACGATGGCGAGTTCGCGCGCCAGATCGGGATAGTCCATCCAATGGAACAAGCAGCGGCGCTTGATGGCGTCGTGCAAATCGCGGGTGCGGTTGCTGGTCAGCAGCGTGATGGGCGTGATGTTCGCGCGCAGCGTGCCCAACTCCGGAATGCTCACCTGGTACTCGCCCAAATACTCCAGCAAAAAAGCCTCAAAGGGTTCGTCGGCGCGGTCCACCTCGTCGATCAGCAACACCGCACCCGGAGCCGGGGCTTGCAACGCTTGCAGCAAGGGGCGACGAATCAAAAAGCGGTCTTGGTAGACCTCGCGCTCCAAGTCCTCGCTGGCTTTGCTGTCGTGCGCCGCGCGCAGGTGCAGCAACTGGGCGGTGTGGTTCCATTCGTACAAGGCCTCGCGTTGCTCGATGCCGTCAAAGCACTGCAAGCGCAGCAGTTCACGTTGCAGCACACGGGCCAAGACCTTGGCCAACTCGGTTTTGCCCACACCGGGTGCGCCTTCGAGCAACAAGGGGCGCTGCAAACGCAGCGCCAAGAACACGGCGGTGGCCAAACGGCGGTCGGCAAAGTACCCTTCTTGCGCCAAGGCGGCGCTCAGCGCGTCGATGGAACTCAGCGCGCCCAGCTCGTTCATGCCAGCGCCTGTTGTACCGCGCGTTGTGTTTGCACCTTGATCAAATGCGCCCGGTAGTCGGCCGAGGCGTGCAAATCGCTGTTGAGTTCCTCGGCGTCGATGGCCACATGTTCGACCGCTTCTGGGGTGAAGCTTTTGGTCAACGCCGCTTCCAAGCCGGCATGGCGGAACACACCATTGCCCGCACCCGTGATGGCAACGCGCACACCCGCTGCGGTTTGCGCCACAAACACGCCCACCAAGGCAAAGCGCGATGCAGGTTGTTTGAACTTGGCATAGGCCGCGCGCTGCGCCTGCGGAAACTCAATCGCGGTGATCAACTCACCGGCTTCGAGTGCCGTGGTGTAGAGGCCTTGGAAAAAATCGTCGGCAGCAATTTGGCGCTGGTTGGTGTGCACCGTGGCACCCAAAGCCAACACGGCGCTGGGGTAGCACGCAGCGGGGTCGTTGTTGGCCACCGAGCCGCCCAAGGTGCCCATGGCACGCACTTGGCGGTCGCCAATGCCTTCGGCCAAATGCGCCAAACCTGGTAACGCGGCCTTCAAGCCCGCATGCGAGGCCACGTCTTGGTGACGGCAAAAAGCGCCCACCACCCAGGCTTGGCCTTGTTGGCGAATGCCTTGGAGTTCGGGCAGTTGCGACAAGTCAACCAATTGTTCGGGGTTATGCAAACGCTGCTTCATCGAAGCGAGCAAGGTTTGACCACCGCCCAAAGCTTGACCACCGGCCTCGATCAAAGCCAGTGCTTGCTGCAACGAGGCGGGACGTTCGTAGGTGAATGTGTACACGCGTCAGCCCTCCTTCACGCTTTCATGGCGGCAGCACCTTGCTGCACCGCCACGACAATGTTTTGATAACCCGTGCAGCGGCACAAATTGCCTTCGAGCATGTGGCGAATTTCTTGCGCACTGGCGTCTGGCTTTTGCTGGCACAGATTGACCGCGCTCATCACCATGCCAGGGGTGCAAAAACCGCACTGCAAGCCGTGGCAGTTTTTGAACGCTTCTTGCATGGGGTGCATGCTGCCATCAGGCTTAGCTAAACCTTCGATGGTGGTGATCTGTGCGCCTTGGGCTTGCGCCAGCAACACATTGCACGACTTGATCGCGTTGCCGTTCATCAGCACGGTGCATGCGCCGCACTGGGCGGTATCGCAGCCCACATGGGTGCCGGTGAGGTGCATCTGTTCACGCAAGGCTTGCACCAACAAGGTGTTGGGTGCAGCTTCGAGCGTGACGTTCTTTCCATTCACGGTGAAAGTGGTTTGCATCAGAGGGTCCGTTTCTTATGAGGTGCGACGTTAAGCAGCTTGCATCAAGCGCCACAGGCGGTAAGGCGTGAGGGGCATTTGCAGTTGGGGCGAAAGATCGCCACGGCCGTGACGCGCCAGCGCATCGGCCACCGCATTGACCACCGCAGGCGTGGCACCGATGGTGCCCAACTCGCCCACACCCTTGACGCCCAGTACATTGTTTTTGCAAGGAATGCTCTCGTCGGTGTGGGTGTCAAACATAGCCGGCATGATGTCGGCGTGTGGCACGGCGTAGTCCATCAAGCTGCCGGTCAGCAACTGGCCGGTTTCTTCGTCGTACACCACCTGCTCCAGCAGCGCTTGGCCAATGCCTTGCACGGCACCACCATCGAGCTGCCCGCGGACGATCATGGGGTTGACCACGCGGCCAATGTCGTTGACCGAGGCATAGGCCACCACCTGCACTTCGCCGGTTTTGGGGTCGAGCTCGACTTCGCACACATGGCAACCATTGGGCCATGTGGGTCCTTTGGCCGCTGTTTTGGAATTGATTTCAATGCGCTGCTCGGGTTGGCGTGCGGCCAATTCGGCCAAGCCAATCTTCAAGTCGGTGCCCGCCACATGGAAAGCACCGCGTTCGTAACGCAGGTCTTGCGGCGCGGCTTCCAGCGCTTGCGCGGCCAACTCTTGCGCTTTGTAAAGCGCTTGCTTGGAGCCCACACTCACGGCGGAACCGCCCGTGAACAAGGAGCGCGAACCGGCACTGCCAAAGCCGTTGCCACGGTCGGTGTCGCCCATGACGATGCGCACTTGCGAAAGCGGCACACCAAACACATCAACCACCAGCTGCGCCAGCGAGGTGGCAATGCCCTGCCCCATGGCGTTGACGGCGGTAAACACCTCAATCACACCATCGGCCAGCACTTGCACATGCACGTTTTCTTCCAGCGCATTGCCGCCTGTCCATTCCAAGAAAGTAGCAATGCCCTGCCCGCGCCACAGGCCGCGTTGGGCCGAGTCTTGGGCGCGCTGGGCAAAACCGTCCCACTTGGACTGGGCCAAGCCTTGGTCCATGATGGATTCAAAGTGGCCCGTGTCATAGGTTTGCCCCATGGGGTTGGTGTAAGGCATTTGCGTGGGTTGCACAAAGTTGCGACGACGCAAGGCAATGCGGTCAATGCCCATCTGGCGCGCGGCTTCGTCCATCAAACGCTCGATGTTGTAAATCGCTTCTGGACGCCCCGCCCCACGGTAAGCCCCGGTGCTGGAGGTGTTGGTCATGACCCCGGTGAAATGGAAGTCGATCAGCGGTATGTCGTACACGCTGGTCTGCACCCAAGGACCAATCAGCAACTGAATCGCCACGCCGGTCATCACGGGGTAGGCCCCCACGTTAGCCAGCGTGTTCACGCGCAGGGCCAAAATTTTGCCCTGGGCATCCAAGGCCAGGGCCACTTGGGTTTGAATGTCACGGCCGTGGGCGCTGCTCAGAAAGTCTTCGCTGCGATCAGCAATCCATTTGACTGGCAGCTGCAGTTTGTGGGCCGCATAGGCCACCACCACGTCTTCGGCATAAGCGCCGGTCTTCATGCCGAAGCCACCGCCTACATCGCCCACCACCACGCGCACTTGCTCGGTGGGAATGCTCAGTAAATCGCACACCGTGGTGCGCACACCAGTGGGCATTTGGCTGCTCAAGCGCACCACCAAACGACCGTCTTCGGGATGCGCCAGCACGCTGCGCGGCTCAATCGTCAAGGCCACCAAACGTTGGTTGGTGATGTCCAAGGCCACCACATGGGCGGCGTTTTCAAACGCTTGGGCGGCAGCTTTGGCGTCGCCATAGCGGGTTTCGGCCACGCGGTTATCGGGTGCATCGCTGAGCAAGGGCGCGTCTGCCGCCAAGGCTTGGGGCAAGCTCACCGCGCAGGGCAGCTCGTCAAAATCAATCACCACGGCTTCGGCCGCGTCGCGCGCTTGTTGCTCGGTGTCAGCCACCACCGCGACCACGGGTTCGCCCACATAGCGCACGCGATCCACCGCCAAGATGTTGCGCGTGGGCGCCGCAGCGGGCGAGCCATCAGCGCGGGTGAAGTTGACGGGTTTGGGCATGGGCTTGACGCCCTGGGCCACCAGTTGCGCCCCGGTGACGACCAAACGCACACCTGGCATCGCCTCTGCCGCCGAGGTGTCGATCGACACAATGCGCGCGTGGGCATACGAGGAGCGCACAAAACACAAACGGGTTTGCCCCTCGGGGCTGACGTCATTGGCGTAAACGCCTGCGCCTTTGAGCAATTGCTCGTCTTCCAAGCGTTGCACAGCCTGTCCGCTGCCAAAGCGTGTTGTTGTAGTGACCAAGTGAAATCTCCAAGGAAGTCAACAAACCGAGTTTCAGTGTATCGCCCGACACACCGTCTGCAAGCGCTGAGTGTCGCGCAGGTTTGTTGCCTAAAAGACAGGTCTTTTGAATAGCCCCTCCGATAATTTGGGCATCCATTTTTTATCTTTGAAAGATCACCATGCACCAGCTCACCCTTGACCAAGCCAACACCATCGTGCAAGCGGCGCGCCAAGCTGCACGCGCGGCCAAGTACAAGCCCATGGGCATCGTGGTGTTAGACGCCTCGGGCCAACTGGTGGCCTTTGCGCGTGAAGACGGGGCCAGCATGTTCCGCTTTGACATTGCACGCGGCAAAGCCTGGGGCGCTGTGGGCATGGGCTCGTCCAGCCGCGCCTTGGCCGAACGCGCCAAAGACAATCCGACCTTCTTTATCTCGTTGGCCGCATCGGCCGAAGGCAAATTTCTGGCCCAACCCGGCGCGGTACTGATCAAAGACGCTGACGGCTGCATCCTGGGTGCCGCAGGCGCCAGTGGTGGCACCGGCGACGAAGACGAGGCGATTTGCGCTGCTGGTATTCAGGCGGCTGGTTTGGTGGTGGGTTGATCCACATGGCCACGACCCCACGCGGAATCAAAACCACCCAATCAAGCACCGCGGCCTTGCCACGCGTTGGCATGATCGGCCTGGGCATCATGGGCGGCACCATGGCCGAAGCCTTGCTCAAACAAGGCTACGACGTCTGCGGTTTTGACATTCAAAACAAAGCGCAAACGCGCCTCAAAAAAGCCGGTGGGCAAGCCATGGCCAATGTGGGCGATGTGGCACGCCATGCCGATGTGTTGATTGTGTCGCTGGCCACCTCGGCCGCCCTGGCGAGCGTGACGCGCGAGATTGCCGCAGTCGCGCGCCCCAAAGGCAAAGCCCCGCAAATCGTGATCGAAACCAGCACCCTGCCCATGGCCGACAAAGAGGCCTGCGCTGCACAGCTCAAGGCCAAAGGCCGCACCGTGCTCGACTGCCCCATCAGCGGCACGGCGGTGCGCATCAAAGAGCGGGCCTGGACGGTGTTTGTCAGCGGCACCCAAGCGGCTTACCGCAAGGTGCTGCCGATTCTGCAGGTGTTCACCGACAACGTGCCCTATGTCGGCCCCTATGGCTGCGGCACCAAGATGAAGTTTGCGGCCAACCATTTGGTGGCGATTTACAACGTGGCGTATGCGGAGTCGGTGACGCTGGCACGCAAGATGGGACTGGACCCACGCGAAGTGCTGAAGCTGTTTGGCAACAGCCCGGTGCTGGGCACGGGTGTGATGCGCCTGCGCATGGCCATGATGCTGGAGCGTCAGTACACGCCGCCCACCATGAAGATTGAGGTCTGGCAAAAAGACATGGAAGTCATTGGCGAGATGGCCAAATCGGTCGACTGCCCCACGCCCTTGTTCAGTGCGTGTGCGCCGATCTACACCGCCGCCATGGCCCAGGGCTTGGCGCTGGAAGACACGGCGTCGACCGCTGAAGTCATGGCTGCGATGGCCGGTTTGCCGCCCGCTTAAAGCAAACGCTTAAGCGGCCTTCTTGGCGGTTGCCTTTTTCACCGTCGCTTGAGATTTAGTTTTCTTCGCGGTGGTTTTCTTTGCGGTCGATTTCCTTGCCGCTAGGCGCGCTGCTTTTTCGGCCGCCTCAATCAAAGGCAGCTCGTCACGCACCGCTTTGTAGGCATCCAAAGCGGCGGGGCCACCGCAGTACAAGAACGAATGCAAGATCAGCTCGCGCAACTCGGCGCGGGTCACGCCGTTGCGAATGGCGCCGCGCAAATGGATTTTGATTTCCGCCGGGCGATTCAAGGCAATGCACATTGAGAGCGTGGCCAAGCTGCGCTCGCGCAACGTCAAGCCGGGACGCGTCCACACACTGCCCCACGCGAACTCGGTGGCGAGTTCTTGAAACGGCATGTTGAGGTCATCGGCGTTGTTGAACGATCGCTCCACATAGTCGTCGCCCAGCACTTTTTTGCGCATGGCCAAACCCGCTTGGTATGCGGCTGATTTGGGTTTCTTGGATGTTGTTTTCTTTGTTGTAGCCATGGTGAACGTCCTCAGTCGGCTTTGATGTTGGCGGCGCGCACCACAGCGCCCCACTTGTCAATTTCAGCTTTGATGTAGGCCGCAAACTGCTCGGGGCTGTCGCCAACCGGCAGCGCGCCTTGTTGGTTGAGCTTTTCGGAGACGTCTTTTTGTTTCAAGATATCGACGATTTCTCGGTTCAAACGGTTGACGATGTCTTTGGGCGTTTTCGCAGGGGCCACCATGCCCACCCAAGAATAGGCCTCGTACCCTGGCACGCCTGATTCAGAAATGGTGGGAATGTCTGGCAACGATGGCACACGTTTGGCACTGCCCACGGCCAGTGCGTTCAACTGCCCCGACTTGACCTGGGGCAACACCGAAGGAATGCTGCTGTAGAGCATTTGCACTTGGCCCGAAATCAAATCCGACAGCGCAGGCCCTTGCCCTTTGTAGGGCACATGCACGGTTTGCACATTGGCCATGGAATTCAACAACTCGCCCGCCAAGTGTCCTGAGTTGCCGCTGCCCGGCGACGCAAAGTAGAGCTGCTTGGGTTTGGCCTTGGCCAAGTTCACCAAGTCTTGTGTGGTCTTCACGGGCACCGAAGGATGAACCACCAGCAAGAGCGGGTAGTTCACCATATTGGTGATGGGCGAAAAGTCTTTCAAGGGGTCATACGGCAGCTTGTCATACAGGCTGGGGTTGACCGCCAAGGGACCGGCCGCGCCCACAGCCAAGGTGTAGCCATCGGGTGGCGACTGCATCAGCGCTTGCAAACCCACAATGCCATTGGCCCCTGCACGGTTGTCAACCACCACCTGTTGACCCAAGCGTTCGGAGAGTTTTTGCGCAATCACGCGGGCAATCACATCGTTGCCACCCCCGGGTGGAAACGGCACGATCAAACGGATGGGCTTGCTGGGATAGCTTTGCGCGTAGGCCACCGACATGGCCAGGCCACAGCACAGCGCCAGCACAGATTTCAAAAATTTGCGTTTCATAGGTTCAGTTCGTTTTTCAGTTGGCTTTGATGTTTTTCTCGGTGGCCACTTGGCGCCAGGTGTTGATTTCGCTGTTGATCATTTTTTCCAGCTGCTCCGGTGTGCTGCTGGTCGGCGTGATGGCCAAACCGCTGATGCGTTTTTTCACATCGGGCATCTCCAACACCTTGGCGACTTCTTCTTGGATTTTTTTCACAATCGGTGCAGGCGTGCCAGCGGGGGCCAACAAGCCGCTCCAAAACGTGACGTTGATGTCCACTCCCAACTCAGTCATGGTGGGCACTTGCGGCAGGTCTTTCAAGCGCTCGCCAGAGGTCACGGCCATGGCTTTGACGCGACCGCCTTGCAAGGCGGTCAAAGCTGGACCCGTGTCAATCAAGGTCATGGTGACGTCTTGCGTCATCACCGCCGTGATGGCATCGTTGCTGCCCTTGTACGGAATGTGCTGAAACTTGGCTCCTGTTTTGCCGTTGAACAACTCGGCAATCAACTGAAACGAGGCCGAAGGCGCGCTGTAGTTCACCTTGTCTGGGTTTTGCTTGGCGTAGCTCACCATGTCGGCCATGGTTTTGGCCGGGTTGTTCGCTTGGGTCAGCATCACCAAAGGAAAAGTACCGACCAAGGTGATGGGCGCAAAGTCTTGCGGCGCATAAGGCAGCTTGGCATACAGCACATGGTTGAACACCATGGGGCCACTGGCGCCCATGAGCAAGGTGTAGCCATCGGGTTTGGCTTTGGCCACATAGCTGGCGCCCACGATCGCACCCACGCCAGGACGGTTTTCAACCACCACCGACTGCCCTAGACTGACCGCCAACTTTTCAGCCACGATGCGGGCCAACACATCGTTGGCACCGCCCGGCGAATAGCCCACCACGATGGTGATGGGACGGGTGGGATAGTCGGCAGCGCTGCCAAATGCAGGCAGCCAACAAGCGCCCAAACACACCAAGCGGGTGAACCAACGCCGAGAGTTTGAAGTCAGTGACATAGGGGAGAGAACCTTTGAAACAGATTACTGAAGACCAATTTGCACATTCAACACAGCCGCACGGCCATCCTGCAAGGCTTGCAAACAACGGGCAATCGCTTGCGGGACATCAGCCGGGTCGCTGACGCATTCGCCATAGCCACCAAAGGCTTGCGCCACTTGTTCAAAGTGGCGCGCCTGGCCCTGCAAGCGGGCTTGAAATTCATTCGCCTGCGCCGCCTCGCCTTCGGGGTAGACACGCAACACCGCTTCTTTGACGGCTTGCCAACCCCCGTTGTCGAGCACCACAGTGAAGATGGGCAGCTGGTAACGCTGCGCCGTGGCATACACCGAAGTCGGCGTCGAGAAGTGAAAGCCCCCATCGCCCACGATGTGCACCACACGGCGATCGGGTTGGGCCAACTTGACGCCCAGGGCCATGCCTGCGCTGTAGCCCAAACCACCGCCTGCGCCGCCCAGCAAACTCAGGGGCTGGGTGCGCGGAATTTGGTTGAGCACGGCGGGTGAGTTGCGAATGGCTTCGTTGATCACCACATCGTGTGCATCCAGCGCTTGCCCCAGCACCGCACACAGATAGGCGGGCGAAATCGCCCCCACGCTGCCCGGTTTGCTGGCTGCCGCCTGCACGGCATGCAAACGCGCTTGTTGTGCGCTGCGCATCTGCGCCATGCGCGCGGCCACGCGTTGATGAAACGCGTCATCGGCCAAGGCTGTCACTTTGGCTAAGACTTGCTGCAACACCGTGGCGCAATCGGCCTGCATGCGGGTGTCGGTGGCAAAGCCCCACATGGGGAAATCTTTTTTGATGGCGTCCACATCGACCTGCGTCCAATGGGTGTGCGGGTTCTCTTGCACAAACTTGGGCAACCACGGCACATCCACATCCAACAAGAGGCCGACGTCGGCTTCTACAACAGCCGCAGGATCGAAGCCCGCAAAGCAAGGCGATTCCCGCGAGATGCACAAATAGCTGGGGCTGAACTCGAACACCCGGATGCCACACAGCTCAGCCAAGGCTTGCAAGGCCTGCACCGCCTCGGCTTTGCGCCCGAGGTAAGACGTGATCACCACGGGGTGTTCGGCATGCAAGAGTTGCTGGGCCATCGCACTCACACGCGCATCGTCCACACCACCGGTTGCGACCGCGCCATAGCGTTCAGCGCTAAAGGGCTTGGCCTGTTCGGGCGACCAGGTTTCGGCCAAGACCTCGCGCGGCAAGGTCAGATAGACGGGCCCTGGCGGATCGCTTTGCATCACTGTATGGCCGCGTCGCAGCGCTTCTTGCACCACCACGCCGCTGGGCAGGTTGTAGTCCCATTTCACATAGGGACGCACCAAGCTGGCAATATCAAACGGGTCTTGCACAAAGTGCACATAGTTGTCCCGCGAACCCGGCAATTCACCACGCAAGGTGAACGGTGCTTTGCCCGCCATCAGCATGACAGGCAAACGCGCGCGACACATGTTGTGCATGCCCATCGCGGCGTTGGCGGTGCCAGCGTCCACATGCACCATCACGGCTTGGCCTTTGCCGGTGACAGCTGCATAACCCGCCGCCATGTGCATGGCCACGTTCTCGTGGGGACACAAGACCATCTGGGGATGCGGCCGACCTTCGCGGTCCCAGCGGGCCAGCTCTTCAATCAAAGACACATGGTCGGTGCCGAGGTTGCCGAACACATACTCAATCCCTAAATCGGTCAGCCCCTCCCAAAAATAATGTGCGGTGGTGGGGTGCGTGGGAGATGTCATGAAGTCCAGCAATGAAAAATATTCGTTAGCATGCTATCAATCATGTGCACGCAACGACAGCTAGGGGATTCCCTAGACGAGGCACCACAACTCTCCAACACAATGCAACGCGTACATCACTTGGTTGAACCTTGAAAGCCCTCATGAAGCACACAGACACCTCCCCTGTTTTGATCATTGGTGCGGGGCCTGTGGGTTTGACCCTGGCGATGGATTTGGCACAACGCGGCATTGCGGTGGTGATGGTTGAAACCCGCCACCGGGGCGAACCACCGAATGTGAAGTGCAACCACGTGTCAGCACGCACGATGGAAATTTTCAGACGCTTAGGCGTAGCCCAAACGGTGCGCAGCAGCGGATTGCCCGAAGACTACCCCCATGATGTGGCCTATCGCACGTCCTTCACCGGCACAGAGCTGTCGCGCATTCCGATTCCCTGTCGCCGCGACCGTTTCAACGACACCACTGGACCCGACGGCAACTGGCCCACACCTGAGCCACCGCACCGCATCAACCAAATCTACCTGGAGCCGATTTTGTTTGAGCATGTGGCGGCCCTGCCCCAGGTGAAGATCTTGAACCGCACCCGCATCGACGACTTCACCCAAGACGAAGAAGGTGTGACAGCCATCGGCCATCACCTGGACACCGGCGAGTTGGTGTCCATCCGTTGCCAATACTTGGTGGGCTGCGATGGGGGACGCTCTGAGACGCGTAAAAAAATCGGCGCCAAGCTCGAAGGTGTGGACGTGGTGGGCCGAGTGCAATCCACCTTCATCCGTGCGCCCGAGCTGATCAAGCAGTTGAAAGTCGCACCCGCCTGGGCCACCTTCTCTCTCAACCCCAGACGCTGCGGCAATGTGTATGCGATTGACGGCCAAGAAACTTGGCTGATTCACAACTACCTCAAAGAAGACGAAACCGATTTCGATTCGGTGGACCGCGATTGGGCCATTCGACAAATTCTGGGCGTGGGTGACGATTTCAAATACGAGATATTGACCAACGAGGACTGGGTGGGCCGACGTTTGGTGGCCAACAAGTTCCGAGACCGGCGCGTGTTCATTTGCGGCGATGCCGCGCATCTGTGGATTCCGATGGCGGGCTACGGCATGAATGCCGGCATTGCCGACGCCATGAATTTGTCCTGGGTCTTGGCCGCGCACCTCAACGGTTGGGCCAGCGCGGGCATCTTGGAAGCTTATGAGCGTGAGCGCAAACCCATCACCGAACAAGTCTCACGCTTTGCCATGAACCACGCCATTGCGCTGCAAAAAGAACGCGATGCCATTCCACTCGGCTTGGAAGCCCCTGGCCCCGAGGGTGATGCGCTGCGTGCCACAGCCGGACAAAAACTCTATGACCTCAATGTGCAGCAATACTGCTGTGCGGGCTTGAACTTTGGCTACTTCTACGACGCCTCACACCTGATTGCCTACGACGGCGAAGCCCCACCCGGCTACACCATGTACCAATTCACCCCCTCCACCGTGCCCGGTTGTCGCACGCCCCATGTGTGGTTGGCCGATGGTCGCTCGCTGTACGACGCCATGGGCCACGACTACGCCTTGCTGCGCGCCGACCCGACGCTCGACGTCAGCCCACTTTTAGAGGAAGCCAAAGCACGTGGCATTCCGATGCGCTTGGTAGACCTCACGGGCGATGCTGCACACAGCATCTACCAAGAGGCCTTGGTGTTGTCGCGCCCCGACCAGCATGTGGCTTGGCGCGGCCAGCAGTTGCCCGATGACATCGACGCCCTCCTCAACCTCATCAGTTGCACCGCCAAGGAACACGCATGACATCACGCGCTCAACGCATCAGCCTCTGGGCTTGTATGGCCACGGCTTTGCTGACCGGCACGCTCAACGCCCAAGCTCAAAAATCAGACTACCCCACCAAACCCATCCGCATGGTGGTGACGTTTCCGCCAGGTGGCAGCACCGATGTGGTGTTGCGCATGCTGCTGCCACGCTTGAACGACAAGCTGGGCCAACAAGTGGTGGTCGACAACCGCCCAGGTGCAGGCGGCAACATCGGTTTGAACCTGGTCGCCAAAGCCCCAGCCGATGGCTACACCTTGGGCATTGGCGCGGCAGGTGGCTTGTCGGCCAACGCGAGCTTGTATGCGCAAATGCCGTTTGACCCGGTGAAAGACCTCAAGCCAGTGAGCATGGTGGCAGCGATTCCGTTTGTCTTGATCGGGCAACCCGGTTTGCCCGCCAAGAACTTCCCCGAGTTGATGGCCTATGCCAAATCGCACCCGGGCAAGTTGTCGATTGCCCATGGCGGCAACGGCACGGCCATGCATTTGTCAACGGCCTTGCTCAATCAGATGAGTGACATGAAGTTGGTGGAAATTCCCTACAAAGGCTCAGGCCCTGCTGCACTCGATGTGCTGACCGGCCAAGTGCAATTGGCCATTGTGGATTTGCCCGCCTCGCTGCAACACATCAAAGCGGGCAAGCTCACCGCCTATGCCGTGACCAGCTTGCAACGTTTGTCGTCTCTGCCCGATGTGCCCACGCTGTCAGAGTCAGGCCTGAACGGCTACGACTCCACCGGTTGGTTTGGCATGGTGGCACCGGCAGGCACACCCAGCGCCATCGTGGCGCGTATGAATGCCGAAATGACGGCGGCCTTGAACGACGACAGCATCAAAGCCAGCATGCGCAACTTGGGCGTCGAGCCAGCGCCCAGCACGGTCGAGGCGTTTGAGGCTTACATCAAATCCGAATCTCAAAAATGGGCCAAAGTCATCAAGACGGCCAACATCAAAATCGAGTAATTGGCATGACCAACACCTTGCACACCGACGTGTTGCACACAGATGTACTGATCGTCGGCGCAGGCCCTGTGGGCCTGACCTTGGCCATGGATTTGGCGGGACGTGGCGTCCATGTCACCGTGGCCGAAATTCGCCACTACGGCGAACCACCCAACGTCAAATGCAACCATGTGTCGGCACGCACCATGGAACAGTTTCGCCGCCTCGGTGTGGCCCAGACCTTGCGCCAAGCGGGCTTGCCCGGCGACTATCCGAACGACGTGGTGTTTCGCACCCGCATGACGGGCGAAGAACTCACCCGCATTCCGATTCCCTGCCGTGAACAGCGCTACACCGAAACGCAAGGGCCGGATGCCTGGTGGCCCACCCCCGAGCCACCGCACCGCATCAACCAAATTTATTTGGAACCGCTCTTGCTACACCACACGGCCAGCTTGGCCAACGTGACGCTGCTCAACCGCACGCAAGTGACGCAGTTCACGCAAAGCGATGACGGTGTGCAGGCCGAGCTGCTCAACCTTGATGACCAAAGCACACGACGCATCCAGGCCCGCTTCATGGTGGGTTGCGATGGGGGCAGCTCCAGCGTGCGCAAGCAAATCGGCGCACAGCTCGAAGGCACGGCGGTGATTCAACGCGTGCAATCGACCTTCATCCGCGCACCCCAGCTGCGCAGCTTGCTGCCCGGCAACCCTGCTTGGTGCTATTACTCGGTCAACCCCGACCGTTGCGGCACCGCTTTTGCCATTGACGGCCAAGAAACCTGGTTGGTCCACAACCACCTGAACCCGGATGAACCTGAGTTTGATTCGGTCGATCGCGATGCGTCGATTCGCCACATCTTGGGCGTCGGCCAGGATCTCGACTACAGCGTCATCAGCAAAGAAGACTGGGTGGGCCGACGTTTGGTGGCCAACCGCTTTCGCGATCGCAACGTGTTCATCGCCGGTGACGCCGCCCATTTGTGGGTGCCCTATGCGGGCTACGGCATGAACGCGGGCATTGCCGATGCGATTCACCTCTCGTGGTTGCTGGCGGCACGCGTGCAAGGCTGGGGGGCTCCCAGCATCTTGGATGCCTACGAGGCCGAGCGCCAACCCATCACCGAGCAGGTGTCCAACTTTGCGATGGACCATGCGCAAAAAATGATCAAAGCGCGCCGCGCTGTGCCTGACAACATCGAAGCCCCAGATGCGGCAGGCGCTCAAGCCCGGCAAGAAATTGGGCAAGAAGCGTATGAACTCAACGTCCAACAGTTTTGCTGCGCAGGCTTGAACTTTGGCTACTACTACAGCAACTCCACCCTCATCGTCGCTGATGGTGAAACACCACCGCCCTACACCATGGGTGGCTTCACGCCGTCTACCGTGCCGGGTTGCCGTGCGCCGCATTTTTGGTTGCACGACGGTCGCTCTGTGTACGACGCGTTCGGACCTGGCTACACCTTGCTGCGCTTTGCACCGCACGCCGATATCACCGCGCTCATGGCCGAGGCCCAAGCGCAGGGCTTGCCGCTGACCTTGCTCGACATCAGCGCGCAAGATGCACCACCCGAGATTTACCAACACGCCTTGGTGTTGTGCCGCGCCGATCAGCATGTGGTGTGGCGCGGCCACACGCTGCCCGATGATGTGACAGCGCTGGTCGCACGCTTGCGCGGCGTGGCCACCGATGAGGTCGCGGCATGAGGACCCCCAAGGTCTTGATTGCAGGGGGTGGCATTGGTGGTTTGGCCACGGCGCTCACGCTGCTGCAACACGGTTTTGAGGTCGCGGTGTATGAGCAAAGCAGCGAATTGCGCGAAGTCGGTGCGGGCATTCAAATCAGCCCCAATGGCAACCGTGTGCTCGACCACCTGGGCGTGCTCGCCAAGCTGCAGTCTTTGTCCAGCCCCACACAAGGCAAAGAGATTCGGCTGTGGAACACGGGTCAGATGTGGAAGCTGTTTGACCTGGGCCAAGCCGCCATCGACAAATACGGTTTTCCGTACATGACGGTCTTCAGACCGCACTTGTTGCAAGTGCTGGCCGATGCGGTCAACGCCATCGACCCGCAGGCCATTCATCTGAATGCGCGCTGCCAACGCGTCACACAAACCGATGACAGCGTCACACTGCATTTGGAAGACGGCAGCGCGACCGCAGGCGATGTGTTGATCGGTGCCGATGGCTTGCATTCCAAAATTCGCAGCGCCTTGTTTGGGGTGCAAGCGCCTGATTTTTCAGGCATGGTGGCTTGGCGTGCCCTGATTCCCATGCACACGCTGCCGCCACACATGGCACGCCCGATTGCCACCAACTGGGTGGGCCCCGGCGGCCATGTGGTGCATTACCCGGTGAACGGCGGCGAGGTGATGAACTTTGTCGGCATCTTGGAAGGCAACACCTGGCCATCCGCACCGTGGAGCACGCCGGGCACGGTGCAAGCCTGTCACGACGCGTTTCAAGGCTGGCACGAAGACGTGCACGCCATGATCAGCCATGCGCCTGCGTTTTCCAAATGGGCCTTGTGCGGCAAGCCCGCGTTGCCGCATTGGTCGCAAGGGCGCGTGACCCTGCTGGGCGACGCTTGCCACCCCACCCTGCCCTTTTTGGCGCAAGGCGCGGTGTTCACGCTGGAAGACGCCATCGTGTTGCAACGCTGTTTGCGCCACCACAGCCACGATGTGGTGCAAGCCCTGCAACGCTATGAATCGGCCCGGCTGGAACGCGCCTACCGCATGGTGCAAGGCGCGCGCGACAACACCACGCGGTTTCACAACCCGGCCTTGGCGCATGCGCAGCAAGCACAAGACTTCATTGAACGCGAGTGGCAGCAAACCGCCATTGGCAACCGCTACGACTGGCTGTTCACCTACGATGCCATGACAGCGGCCATTTGAACCAGCAGCGTCACTGGTACTTGCGCAATTCCAGTTTGCCAATTTGGTTGCGATGCACCTCATCGGGCCCATCGGCCAAACGCAGCACGCGCGACATGGCATAGCCTTGCGCCAGCATGAAGTCGTTGCTGGTGCCGCCACCGCCGTGGGCTTGAATCGCCCAGTCAATCACCCGGCAGGTCATATTGGGCACGGCCACCTTGATCATGGCAATTTCTGTTTTCGCCACCTTGTTGCCCACCGTGTCCATGCGGTGCGCGGCGTTGAGCGTGAGCAGGCGTGCCTGCTCAATCAAGATGCGCGACTGCGCAATGCGCTCCACCGTCACGCCCTGGTGGGCCACGGGTTTGCCAAAAGCAATGCGCGACAAACTGCGTCGACACATTTCTTCCAGCGCGCGTTCGGCCAAACCGATTTGACGCATGCAATGGTGAATCCGCCCGGGGCCCAGGCGGCCTTGGGCGATTTCAAACCCCCGCCCTTCCCCCAGCAGCATATGGTCCACAGGCACCCGCACGTTATCGAAAATCACCTCCGAGGCACGGTCGGGCACACCGTAGTAGCCGAACACGGGCAAGGGGCGAATCACCTGCACGCCGGGCGTGTTCATGGGCACCAAGATCATCGACTGCTGCTTGTGACGGTCCGGATTGTCGGGGTCGGTCTTGCCCATGAAGATGGCAATCTCGCAGCGTGGGTGGGTGGCATTGGTGGTGTACCACTTGTGGCCGTTGATGACGTAATGTTCGCCATCGCGCACGATGGACGACTCGATGTTCGTGGCATCGCTAGAAGCCACTTGGGGCTCGGTCATGGCAAAGCACGACCGGATCTCGCCGTTCAACAAGGGCTTGAGCCAGCGCTCTTGGTGCGCTGGGCTCGCGTAGCGCGCCAACACCTCCATATTGCCGGTGTCGGGGGCCGCGCAGTTGAACACCTCGGGCGCCAAGAGCGAGCGCCCCATGATTTCGCACAAAGGCGCGTACTCCAAATTGGTCAGCCCGGCGCCATGCTCGGACTCGGGCAAAAATAAATTCCACAGCCCTAAGGCACGGGCTTTGGGTTTGAGCTCTTCCACCACCGGGTACACCGCCCAGGGGCCTAATTCTTCGGCCTCTTTCACAAAGCGCTTTTCTGCCGGGTAAATGTGCTCGTCCATGAAAGCGGTCAATCGCTGCTGAAGGGCTTGCACCTTGGGGCTGGGTTCAAATGACATGCGGCTTCCTTTGGTAAATTTGGAACAGTACGCCCCTCGCGGGGATATGCGTTGGGCCATTGTGGGCACGCCCCAGGGCCAGCATCTTGTGTTTACTCGCTACCCTGTCCCTGCGACAACCACTGGACACAAGACGGACCATGGCCCAACGTTTATCCTCACGTTTGACTTCACCTTGCTTGGGATACCTTCATGACACTCGCCTCCCCCGTCACCCTCAAAGAACATGGCCACATCGGCGTGCTGCACATCAACAACCCACCCGTCAACGCGCTCTCGCCCGCCACCGTGCAAGGCTTGATCGACGGCTTGGCTGCCTTTGAACACAAGCCCGAATTGCGCGCCCTGGTGTTGCACTGCGAAGGCCGCACCTTTGTGGCGGGTGGCGACATTGCCAGCTTTGACGCCCCCGACTTCAGTGCCGTGCCCTACAACACCTTTTTGGCTCGGCTGGAAGCGCAAACACGCCCCGTGGTGGCTGCCCTACATGGCACCACCCTGGGTGGTGGCCTGGAGTTGGCCATGGCCTGCCACTGGCGCATCGCCGCCACAGGCACACGGGTGGGGCTGCCCGAAGTCAAACTCGGTTTGATCCCCGGCTCTTTGGGCACCCAACGCCTGCCGCGTTTGGCAGGTGCCGAGCGCGCGTTGCAGATGATGTCCACCGGCGTCATGGTGGGCAGCCAAGACGCGCTGGCAGCCGGCATCGTGGACGAACTCACCGACCAGCCCCTGCTCGACGCCGCCTTGGCACGGGCCAACGCACTCGCCGACAGCGGCAGCATCCGCCGCGCCTCCAGCCTGAAGGTCAACACTGCGTCACTGCCGGCTGATTTTTTTCAACAGGCCAAGGCACAAGCGGCCAGCCGCCCACAGTACCCAGCCCTGGCTGCGATTGCCGCTTGCGTGGAAGCTGCCGCCACACAGCCGTTTGCGCAAGGCGAGGCTTTGGAGGCCAAAGTCTTCATGGACTGCATGAAGTCACCGGCCTCAGCAGCCATGCGCCATTTGTTTTTTGCCGAACGCCAAGCCAACAAAATTCCGGGCCTGGCTCACGACGTCAAAGTCCGCCCCATCCAACGCGTGGGTGTGCTCGGCGCGGGCACCATGGGCGGTGGCATTGCCATGACCTTTGCCAACGCAGGGTTTGAGGTCACCCTGGTCGAAGCCAATGCCCAGGCGCTAGAGCGCGGAATGGGCATCATCCGCGCCAACTACGAGGCCACCGCCGCCAAAGGCAAGCTCAGCCCTGAGCAGATGAGCCAACGTTTGGCACGCATCCATCCTTCGCTGAAAGACCAAGATTTGGGCGACTGCGATTTGGTGATCGAAGCCGTGTTCGAAAACATGGCCTTGAAACAAGAAATCGCCGCGCGACTAGGGAAAGTGTGCAAACCAGGCGCCATCATCGCCACCAATACATCGACCCTGGACGTCAACCTGATTGCCCAAGCCACAGGTCGCGCGGCCGATGTGGTGGGCATGCACTTTTTCAGCCCGGCCCATGTGATGCGTTTGCTCGAGGTGGTGCGCGGCGACCACACCGCACCCGAGGTGTTGGCCACGGTGATGAAGCTCGCCAGCAAGATTGGCAAAGTGGCCGCTGTGTCAGGCGTGTGCTACGGCTTCATTGGCAACCGCATGGCCGAGGTCTACATGCGTGAGGCCGAATTCTTGTTGCTCGAAGGCGCCACACCCGCACAAGTGGACGCGGCGGTGGAAGCGCTGGGCTTTGCCATGGGACCCTGCCGCATGCTCGACATGGCAGGCATCGATGTGGGCGCAAAAACCGTCATCGAACTCGGCAAATCCGGCGGCTTACCGAATGACCCGAGCTACCGCGTGGTGGCACAAGCCCTGTTTGCCATGGGTCACTTTGGCCAAAAAACTGGCGCAGGCTACTACCGCTACGAAGGTCGCAAGCCCGTGACCCACGACGCGACGCTCACGCTGTGCGCCGATCTGGCCAAGCAGCACGGCATTGCGCGACGCAGCGACATCACGCCCCAAGAAATCGTCGAACGCCTCACCTACACCATGATCAATGAAGGCGCTCGCATTTTGGAAGAAGGCATTGCCTACCGAGGCAGTGACATCGACATCATCTGGACTGCCGGCTATGGCTTTCCAGACCACCGTGGCGGCCCCATGCACATGGCCGACACCATCGGCCTGCGCCAAATCGTGGCCCGCCTGAACCACTACGCCCAATTGCGTGGCAATGCCCATGGTTACTGGACGGTCAGCCCGCTGCTGCAACGCGTGGCCGATGAAGGCGGACGCCTCGACAGCACCACCTCACCCCACTGGCACTAACTGAAAGACCCACCATGAGTGACGAACTGCTGCTGCACACCGAAGGCGATGTCTTGGTGCTGACCTTGAACCGCCCGCACCGACGCAATGCCATCAGCATGGCGCTAGCACGTGCCATGGCCGATGCCATGGCGCAGTACGCCCAGCGCGATGACTGGCGCGTGGCCATCATCACCGGTGCGGACAACACGTTTTGTTCGGGCATGGACCTCAAAGGGTTCAGCCAAGGTGAGTCGCCGTTTGTGCCGGGCGCGGGCTTTGCGGGCTTGACCCAAAAGCCGCCCGCCAAACCGCTGATTGCAGCGGTCGAAGGGTTTGCCGTTGCAGGTGGGTGTGAAATTGCCCTGAGTTGCGACCTGATCGTGGCGTCTGACACCGCCCAGTTTGGCCTGCCTGAGGTGCAGCGCGGCTTGATCGCTTCGGCCGGTGGCTTGATGCGCTTGCCGCGTCGCCTGCCCTATCACCTGGCGATGGAGATGGCGCTCACGGGCGACCCCATCGGGGCGCCCTTGGCATTTCAGCATGGCTTGGTCAATCGCTTGGTGCCACCCGGTCAGGCCTTGCCCACCGCCTTGGCATTGGCCCAGCGCATTGCCCAAAACGCGCCTTTGTCACTGCTCGCGAGCAAGCAAATCATCGAACAATCAGCCACCTGGCCGATTGAGCGCATGTTCGAATTGCAACAGCCTTATGCCAACCAAATTGCCGCCTCGCACGATGCCCAAGAAGGCGCATTAGCGTTTGTGGAAAAACGCCCCGCGCGCTGGAGCGGGCACTGAGTGCTGAACGCAAAACGCTAACGTTGGCCCGCTCTGCGGGGCACGCCACGTCAGCGGTTCAACGCCCGGTCCACACCGGCTTGCGTTTTTCGTTGAACGCGGCCAAGCCCTCACGGGCGTCTTCTGTCATGGCCAGCAAGGCGATTTGGCTTTCGGTGTAGGCGATCGACTGCTCGAACGACATGGCCTCGATGGCACGCATCGCGTACTTGCCACGCCGGATGGCCGTGGGTGATTTGTCCACAATGCGCTCAATCAACCACTGGGTTTTGTGATCGAGTTCAGACGCAGGCACCACATGGTTGAGCAAGCCAGCGGCCAGCGCCTCCTGGGCCGAGAACGGTTCACCGGTGATGGCCCATTCGCGCACCGTGCGGCGTGGCACGAGGTCTTGCAGCAAGCTCATCACCTGCATGGGAAACACACCCACCTTGACTTCGGGCAAGCCAAACAGGGCATGGTCGGCGGCAATCGCAAAATCGGTCATGCAGGCCAAACCCATGCCACCGGCCATGCAAGTGCCGTTGATGCGGGCAATCATGGGCAAGGTGGCCTGCTGGGCCTCGCGCAGCAAGTCGGCATAAGCCAGATTGGGTTGGGCGAAATCAAAGGCAAAGCCTTTGCCGGGTTGCAAATCGCCGCCGGCACAAAACGCTTTCTCGCCCGCGCCGGTCAGCACAACCACACGAATGGCGGGATTGGCATGGGCCAACCGCAAGCCTTCGCGAATGCCCTGGATCACACCGTCATGAATGGCATTGCGTTTGTCGGGTCGGTTGATGGTGATCCAAAACGCCGAGTCTTTGACCTCGTGCAACACAACAGCCGCTTCATCCATGGGGGACTCCTTCACTCCGTATGACTCAATGTGATTCAGTGTGACGCAGCTTGGGCCACAAGCTCAGCCGCCTCGATTTCGACCACCACACGGTGGGCTTGCACTTGCTCGCCATCGACCACATGCAGGGCCACCACCTTGCCCGCCACAGGGGCGGCATGCACATGCTCCATCTTCATGGCCTCCAAAGTCACCAGGGGCTGTTGGGCTTGCACCTGATCGCCTACCGCCACCGCAATGGCCACCACACGGCCATTCATGGTGGCGCGCACTTTGCCGTCACCGCCCGTCTCACCCTGGCGGGCACTGGCCATGCGGGTGCGGTCCAACACCTCATACGGTTGCCCCTGGTGCAGCAGCCACAGATGATGGCCCTCACGCTCGAACGACACCCCTTGCATCACGCGGTCGAGCACAAAGCGCGCCTCATGCCGCGTCACGCGCACAGCGGTGATGCTGTGTTGCACCTCACCCATGCGCAGCACAAAGTCGTGCGGTGCGGTTTGGGTGACGCTGACCTGCACGTCGTGCCCCTGAATCTGCAAACGCATGCCCATGGGCAAGGCATGGGCCAACTGGCGCCCGCTTTCTGGATGCATATGCGCGTGTGTGTTTGCGTTGGCGTTGGCGTGGTGACCGGCAGTTTGATGCAGCAACCAAGCCGCCACCGCAGCCGCTTGAGACTGGGCCGAGGCCTCCACGCGCAGCAAGTCTGCCTCGTTCTGCGCAATGAAGGCGGTGGTCGCCTCGCCTGCGGCGAACACGGGATGGGCCAGGCAACGGCTCAGAAAAGCCTGGTTGGTGGTCACGCCCAAAGCCACCAAGTCGTGCAAGGCGCGCAAGAGTTTGCGGCGTGCTTCGTCACGGCTGGCACCATGGGCAATCAGCTTGGCGACCATGGAGTCGTAGTACGGCGGAATCACAGCGCCTGAATGCAGCGCATGTTCCACCCGCACGCCGTCGGGCAACTGCCAACGACGCATCACACCACTTTGCGGCATGAAGCCACGCGGCACATCTTCCGCGCACAAACGCACCTCAATGGCATGGCCTTGGTAATGCAAATCGGCTTGCGTCAGCGGCAAAGGTTCACCCGCTGCGATGCGCAATTGCCAGGCCACCAAGTCCAGCCCCGTGATGGCTTCGGTCACCGGATGCTCGACCTGCAAACGGGTGTTCATTTCCATGAAATAGAAATTGCCGTCACGGTCGAGCAAAAACTCCAGCGTGCCTGCACCTTCATAGCCAATCGCTTGCACCGCCGCCACGGCGGTAGCGCCCATGCGTTCACGCAAGGCCGCATCTACCGCAGGCGATGGTGCCTCTTCCACCACCTTTTGATGGCGCCGTTGCACCGAACAATCACGCTCGCCCAAATGGATGGCATGACCATGGCGATCGGCAAAGACCTGAATCTCAATGTGGCGCGGCTCGACAATCGCACGCTCCAAAATCACGGTTGCATCGCCAAAGGCGTTCAAAGCCTCGGACTGCGCGCTGCGCAGCAACTCGGCAAACTCCTGGCCGTGTTGAACCAGGCGCATGCCACGGCCACCACCGCCCGCCGTGGCTTTGATCATCACCGGATAGCCCAGCAACTCCGCTTGCGCGGCCAAGTTGGCTGCGCTTTGGTCGGCGCCTTGGTAGCCGGTAATGCAAGGCACGCCCGCGTCGATCATCAAGCGCTTGGCCCCGGCTTTGTCACCCATCGACACAATGGCTTGCGGCGACGGACCGATGAACACCAAACCGGCGTCGCGGCACGCCGCAGCAAAGTTTTCGTTTTCGGCCAGAAAGCCGTAGCCCGGGTGAATCGCATCGGCACCGCTGAGCTTGGCGGCCTCCAGAATGGCCGGAATATTCAGATACGACTGCGCAGGCAAAGGCTCACCAATGCAGACCGCTTCATCGGCGGCTTGCACATGGCTGGCTTGCGCGTCGGCAGTGGAATACACCGCAACAGTACGGTAGCCCAGCGCCCGCGCCGAGCGCATGACGCGCAGCGCAATCTCACCCCGATTGGCAACCAAAACCTTTTGAAATGGCGTGGCCATCGATGCATTGTGTGACATGGTGTGCATGTGTCCTCAGTTCTTGATGGGGAAAGTGCCCATGAATTTGGACAGAATTTGCAGCATCACCTCGTCGGCACCGCCACCGATCGACGCCAGCCGCAGATCGCGGTATAGGCGTGAAATCAGGCTTTCTTTCACATAGCCCATGCCACCCCAAAATTGCAAACAGCCATCGGCTACCTCGCGCACCAAGCGGCCCGCTTTGAGCTTGGCCATGGTGGCCACACGCGTGGCATCTTCGCCGCGCACCACCATCTCCACGCCTTGCCAGGTCAGGGCATGCACGGCCGACACATCGGCCTGGAATTCGGCCAGTTTGAAATGCACCCATTGGTTATCGAGAATCGAACGGCCAAAGGCCTGCCGTTCACGGGTGTAGTCAATCGTGATGTCGATCGCACGCTGGGCAAAGCCGCAGTTGTTGAGTGCACCCCACAAGCGTTCGATTTGGAACTGCTCCATCTGGTAGATGAAGCCCATGCCCTCTTCGCCCACCCGGTAGCGCTGCGGCACGCGCACATTGTCAAAGTGCAGTTGCGCTGTGTCCGACGAGTCCATGCCAATCTTGCGGATCTTCTTAGACACACTGACACCGGGGGTGTTCATCGGCACGATGATGAGCGACTTGTTGCGGTGCGACGCACCTTGCGAGGTGTTGGCCAGCAGGCAACAAAAATCGGCCTGGGTACCGTTGGTGGTCCACATTTTTCCGCCGTCGATGATGTAGTCATCACCGTCCTTGCGCGCCACGGTGCGGATGGAGGCCACATCGGAGCCACTGCCCACCTCGGACACACCCAAACAGCCCACCGCTTCACCACGAATGGCAGGCGCCAAAAACTCAGCCCGCAACTCGGCGCTGCCATGACGCGCCAGCGCCGGTGTGCACATGTCGGTTTGGACCCCAATCGCCATGGGCACGCCGCCGCAGTTCATCTCGGACAAGGTCTCAGCCAACACGGCGGCATACGAGTAATCCAGCCCTGCACCACCGTCTTCCACCGGTTTGTCCAGGCCGAGCAAACCCAACTCGCCCATTTGCTTGAACACCTGATGGGCCGGAAATATTTCGGCCGCCTCCCAGGCTTCAACATGGGGATTGATGTCGGTGGCAATCCAGCGTCGGATGGTGTCGCGCAATTGTTCGTGTTCGTGGGTGAGTTGCATGGTGTTTCTCCAGTTCAAGGACGGGCAACAGAAAACTGCATGGTCTGGGGCTTGCGGGCTTCTTCCTCGCGACACACGGCCAGCACATTGGCCAACACGGCGCGGGTGTCGCGGGGGTCGATCACGCCATCGTCTAGCAACAAGGCGCTGGTGGTGAACACGCTCATCTGGCTGTCAAAGCGCTCGACGATGCGTTGGCTCATTTCATCGAGCTTGGCTTCATCGACCACACCTTTGCGGCGCATGCCTGCTTCGGTCACGATGCGCATGGTGCCTGCCGCTTGCTCGCCCCCCATGACCGCCGTTTTGGCATTGGGCCAGCTGAAGCAAAAGCGCGGATGAAAGCCACGCCCGCACATGCCGTAATTGCCCGCGCCAAACGAGGCGCCGCAGTAAATGGTGATTTGCGGCACGGTGGCATTGGTGACGGCCTGAATCATCTTGGAGCCGTGCTTGATGATGCCGGCCTCTTCATATGCGCGGCCCACCATGAAGCCGGTGGTGTTGTTCAAATACAGAATGGGCGTGCGCGACTGGCAGCAGGCTTGGATGAAGTGGGTGGCTTTGGTGGCACCGGCTGGATCGATCGGGCCGTTGTTGGTGATCACCCCCACGGGCCAACCCTCGATTTTGAAATGGCCGCACACGGTGGCGCTGCCGTAGTTCTCGCCGAACTCCAAAAACTCGGAGTCGTCGGCAATGCGGGCAATCACCTGTCGCATGTCGACTGGGCGTTTGTGATCGGCGGGCATGATGCCCAGCAGTTCTTCTGCGTCATAGCGCGGCGGCTTGAAGCTGCGCAAGCCATCGTGGGGCATGCCCCGGTGCCAGTCGATGTTGCCCAAAATCTCACGGGCCAGGCGCAAGGCATCGTGGTCGTCTTCGGCCAGGTAGTCGCCCAAGCCAGAGATCGAGTTGTGCATCACTGCACCGCCCAACTCTTCTTCGGTGGCTACTTCGCCCGTGGCGGCCTTGAGCAAGGGAGGGCCTGCCAAGAAAGCCCGGGAGCGTCCGCGCACCAGGATGATGTAGTCAGACAAACCGGTCTGATACGCACCGCCTGCCGTGGACGAGCCATGCGTGACCGTGACCACCGGCAAGCCCGCCGCCGACATGCGCGCGAGGTTGCGAAAAGAATTGCCACCGCGCACAAAGTCTTCCACCCGATACGTCATCAGGTTGGCGCCCGCACTCTCAACCAATTGCACATAAGGCAGTTTGTTTTCCAGCGCCATTTCTTGCACACGCAGCAGCTTGTCCAAGCCCATGGGTTGCAAGGCACCGGCATCGATGCCCGAGTCGGACGCCAACACCATGCAGCGAATACCGCTCACAAAGCCAATGCCTGCAATCACGCCGCCACCGGGCACGCTGCGTTCTAGATCGGGCGTGTCCAAGCCCAAACCCGCCAAGGTGGAGAACTCTAAAAACGGTGCACCGGGGTCGAGCAACAAGGACAAGCGCTCACGCGGCAGCAGCTGTTGGCGTTTTTCAAATCGCTCACGCGATGCGGCAGACTTGGCCTGGGTGCGTTGCTCATACGCACGCACCTGGGTCAACAGCGCGAGCATTTGCTCGCGGTTGGCTACAAATGCAGGACTGCTGACGGAAATGGTGGATTCAATCTGTGCCATGTGGGAAACTTTCGCCAAACAGTGAAATACAAATGTCGTTCAAAGCGCCGAGGCTCAAGCGCCTAAGCCATGTGAAGCCCCAGCATAAGCACAGGCACCTCAAGGGTCTTGCGGTAACTGGCTGATGCGCCATTTGGCAACCAATGCAGCGGGTTGGTAGCTGAGCTTGGTGCGACGGAAATTGGCCAAGCCCATGTCTTGTTCAAAATTCAGCCACACCACGGGCCTGGGCGCGGCGCTTGCGAAGTGATGGAACATGTACTGCGCAATGCCTTTGAACGCAGCCAAGCCCTTGGCAAAACGCACCACCCAGACCCCGGGCTGCAGTTCTTCGGCCAACAAAAAACCCGCCACTTGGCCATCGGCCTTGTACACAAAGCCTTCCAAACCCAGCTCGGGGGCCAGGGCCAAAGCCTCGCGGCATGGCACATCGTCGGCGGCGCCCAGGGGTTTGCCTTTGTCGTGCAACCAAGCGTCCAGCACCTGCAGACCCTGCGCTTGCAAGGCCACGGTGTAGGGCTCAGCCGACAACACATGTTGCGCTTGCAGTTGCGTCATGAGGTTGCGCTTTTTTTGCAACTTGCGTCCGGCATAGCGGCGGAACTGTTCTGCCGGATAGAGGTAGTCGTCGTCATCACGTTGGTGGCTAACGCGATACAAGGCGGGATCAAAACCTTGCGCATCCCGCGCGCACAGCGGGTACAGGCAACCGAAGGCTTCTAAGACTTGGTGAATGACGTGCTGAGGTGCGGCATTCACATCAAACAACGGCAGCGCGTGGCGCTGGCCATCGTAGGTGTGGCCGCTGATCAAGGGCCAATCGCCCGCATGGTAGCGGTAGTCGTGGGCACGGCGAAACAACCACAAGTTGCTGTACGACAAATCGGCCAACGCCTGTTCGCCCAGCCCGGCTTGGCGCTGTTGAATGAGGGGGCTGAGTGTCTGCGCGAGTTCACGCGTCAGCACCACGCCCTCACCCCAAGCATGGGCTGCTGTCATACGCAAGGCGTCAGCGGGCACGACCACGCACACCGGGCGCAGGACCATCGGCAGGCGAACCGGCAAAGCATTGCGCGATGGCTGTCCACTGCTCAGCGCCATCGCCTGACCAGTGCAAGGCCGTGTCATCGCGGTGGCGGCGTTGGGTGACGAGCAAGGCAAAGTCCAGAGCGGGGCCAGTCACACAGTCGCTCGTTGACGGTTCGCCCCAGGTCCAGTGGCTGCCATCGGGCGCCACCAAGTCGACATAGGGCGCAGGTTGCGGCACCGGCAGCTGGCGGTTTACAAAGGTCCAGCCATAGGTAGTCACGCCCAGATGCGCAATGTGGCGCAAGCCCGGGCTGACGCCACGGGTGCGCCCCAGCACATCCCAAATGTCCTGGCCATGGGCCCAGGTCTCCATCAGGCGCGCAGTGGCAAACGAACGGGCGCTCATGTCGGGGCCATACCAGGGCAAACGCGCTTTGGGGTCGAGCAGCGCCAGGGCCGCCACCAAGGCTTCGTGGTTGCGACGCCAGCGCGCCACCAAGGCCGGGCCATCCACGCCGCTGAAATGCGCGCGTGCGACCGCACTGATTTCTTCACCACGCGCCATCTGCTGGCTCAAAGCCTGCTTGCCAGCGGCAAACGCCGCCACATCGGTGGCGGCTTGCAAGGCGGTTTCATCGAAGTAAGCCAGATGGGCAATTTCGTCCCAGGGCGTCCAGCCATAAAAATCAGTTTGTGTTTGCCATTGCGCAGGCGTTAAGGTGTCACACAAATCGGCCAGGGCGCAGTATTCGCCCAACAGGTCGTCGCAGTTTGTTTTCATGCCCTCTCCTCCCCTTCAAATGTGCATTCAAAATGTGGATTCAAATGCCCAGCTGACGCGCAGCCAAGTCTTTCATGATTTCTTCTGAGCCACCACCAATCATCATCACCTTGACCTCGCGGTAAATGCGTTCAGACCGGGTGCCACGCATAAAGCCCATGCCGCCCAAAATTTGCACCGCTTGGTCGGCGCAAAACTGCATGGCTTGGGTGGACAAAATTTTGGCCATGCAGGTGCGCGCCACCAAGTGTGCCGGATCGCCCACCTGGTGTTCGACCTGCCAGGCGAGCTCGTAGACCAAGCTGCGCGCGGCTTCGATTTTCATGGCCATATCGACCAGCTTGTGGCGAATCACCTGGCGTTGCGACAGCGCTTGCCCAAAGGTGTGGCGCTCACGGGCCCAGTCGGTGGCTTCTTGCAAACACACCTGCGCAAACATGCAGGCCTGGGCCGACATGCCCAAGCGCTCGGCATTGAAGTTGTTCATGAACACCTTGAAGCCCTGGTTTTCAACCCCCAACAAATGCGCCACTGGCACGCGCACATTGTCAAACCGCAGATGTGCCGTGTCGGACGACCACCAGCCCATTTTTTGCAGCGGCGTGCGTGACAGGCCCGGTGTGTCTGCCTCGATCAACAAGGCCGAAACACCGCCTGCGCCTTTGTTGTTGGGGTCAGTGCGCACCGCCACGGTGAAATAGTCGGCCCGCATGCCCGAGGTGATGAAGACTTTTTCGCCATTCACCACGTAATGGTCGCCGTCGCGCACGGCCGTGGTTTTGAGCGAGGCCACATCTGAGCCGCCCCCGGGCTCGGTCACCGCCAGGGCGGCAATCTTGTCGCCTTGCAGCACGGCCGGCACGATGCGTTGCTTGAGCGCTTCGCTGCCGTAGTTGGCGACCGGCGGCAAACCGATGGTGTGCGAGAGCAAGGAGGCCGACACGCCACCGCCGCCCGAGCGCGCCATTTCTTCCGAGGTGATGATGTGAAAAAAAATGTCGGCCGGTGTGCCGCCATAGGCTTGCGAGTAGCCAATGCCCAAGACGCCCAAACGCGCAATGCGCTGGTACAAATCGCGTGGAAAGGTTTCGGCTTCATCCCATTCGTGGACATGAGGCGTGATTTCACGCGCCACAAAATCGCGCAGCGAGTCGCGGTATTCCTCATGCTCGGCTGAAAAGTAATGGGGCAAGGCTTGGGGCTCGTACATGAACAACCACCTAGAGTCACACAGGCTTTGAGCATAAGCGCCCCAGCCCCTGCGTCTTGTGTGAACTGGTTGCTCTGGTTTTCCCCCAGCATTGGGGCGGTGACAGCCAGTCAACACAAGCCGCGCCCCCGGGTCTGCTGCTAATCTTGTGGTTCATAGGCCATGCGAGGCCTACACACGACCCTTATTTCAGGCCGCAACAGGATGAACTGATATGACACGAACGCCCGCTTCCAACCCTCACAAAATCGTGCGTATCGGCGGTGCTTCGGGCTTTTGGGGCGACAGCATGCTGGGCGCACCGCAGCTGGTCAACTCCGGGCTGATTGACTACCTGGTGTTCGACTACCTGGCCGAAACCACCATGGCCATCATGGCGGCAGTTCGCACCAAAAAACCTGAGATGGGCTATGCCACCGACTTTGTCGACATCGCCATGAAGTCGGTGCTGCCCGAGGTGATGCGTCGCGGCATCAAGGTGGTGGCCAATGCAGGCGGCATGAACCCTCAGGGTTGTGCCGATGCCTTGCAGGCTTTGGCCAATAGCCAAGGCCTCGCGCCCAAGATTGCCGTGGTCGAAGGCGATGACATCAGCGCCCTGCTGCCCGCCTTGCGCGAAGCAGGCGCCCGCGACATGTTTCGTGACGAGCCGCTGCCCGACAAAGTGCTGTCGGCCAACGCCTACCTGGGCGCCATGCCGATTGCCCGCGCCCTGGACGAAGGGGCCGACATCGTCATCACCGGGCGCGGGGTGGACAGCGCCGTCACGCTCGGCCCCCTGATTCACGAATTCGGTTGGACAGCGCAAGACTACGACGCCTTGGCCGGTGGCAGCTTGGCCGGCCACATCATCGAATGCGGCTGCCAGGCCACGGGCGGTTTGCACACCGATTGGCAAGACGTGCCCAACTGGCCCAACATCGGCTACCCCATCGTGGACTGTGCGTCGGACGGCAGTTTCGAGCTGCACAAAGCGCCTGGCACGGGCGGCGTGATTTTGCGCGCCGCAGTGGCCGAACAATTGCTGTACGAAATTGGCGACCCCGGTGCGTACCTGCTGCCCGATGTGCATTGCGATTTCCGCCAAGTTCGCATGGAACAACTGAACGCAGAACGTGTGCGCGTGAGCGGCGCACAGGGACATGCGCCCAGCCCCTTCTACAAAGTTTCGGCCACCAGCATGAACGGTTTTCGTTGCACCGGCAGCATGCTCATCGTTGGCATTGACGCAGCAGCCAAAGCACGACGCACCGGCGAAGCAATTCTGACGCGCACGCGCATGATTCTGAAAGACATGGGCATGCCCGATTTCAGCAGCGCCACGGTGGAATTGCTCGGCGCCGAAACCCTCTACGGCCCCCATGCCCGCACACAAGCAGCACGCGAGGTGATGGTGCGGGTGATCGTCAACCACCCCATGAAGCAGGCGCTGGAAATTTTTGCCCGCGAGATCTCGCCCTCAGGCACCTCGTGGTCACCCGGCACCACCGGCCCGGGCGGCGGTCGGCCCTCGGCCTCGCCGCACATCAAACCGTTTGCGTTTTTGGTCGACAAATCGCGCGTGAACGTTCAGGTGCGCATGGGTGAGCAGGTCTGGCCCGTGGCGCTCGATGCACCCTGCGATGCCTCACCCGTTCACGTAGCTACCTTGCCCGAACCCCAGCCATGGCAAGACCAGGGCGAAGAACAGGTTGAAGTCCCCTTGATTCGCTTGGCCTGGGCGCGCAGCGGTGACAAGGGCGATATCTCCAACATCGGACTCATTGCGCGACGACCTGAGTGGCTGCCACTCTTGTGGGACCGCGTGACGCCTGAGGTGGTGAAGGCCTACTTTGCGCACCTGGTGCATGGCCGGGTCGAGCGTTTTCATTTGCCAGGCATCGACGCCATGAATTTGGTCATGCATGAAGCGCTCGACGGCGGTGGTCCGGCGTCGAGCCGCAACGACCCGCTGGGCAAAGGCATGGGGCAAATGCTGCTCGATTTGCCGGTGCGGGTGCCGCGCAGCGTGGCGCAGCAGCTGTGATGCCACGGCTGTTGCTGGGCAGCGTGCACGCCTTGCTTTAAACCGGAATCAAGCCGCTGGTCGTAGATGCATGAATGATGCGCAGCTTGCGCGAGCCCGCAAAAATATCGCGCGGCTTGAGCCCGTAGGTCTGGCGGATCGAATGGCTGAAGTGGGTGGAGTCGGGGTAACCGATGTCCAGCGCCACATAGACCAAGTTGCTGTCGCTGTTGACATGGTGCAGCAAGCTGCGGGCGCGCTTCCAGGTGCGAAAGCTGCGAAAAGGCGCACCCACCTCTTCTTTGAACAAATGCAAAAAGCGCGAGAAAGAAAGCTTCGCCTCCGCCGCGCACGCTTCAGCGGCAGCTTGGGCAGAAGGGTCGCTCTTGATGCGCTCGAGCACATTGGCAATGCGTGCATCGAGTTGACGCATCGGCAGTGATTCACCAAAAAACATCACATCAAAGTCGGTGGGTTGCACATCCAGCTCACGCCCGGTTGCTGCCAACTGCGCATGCACCTGCCTGACCCGCGCGGCAAACTCAGGCGCTTCTACCGCGCCATTGGCACGCAGTAAATCGGGCAAACGCGCCATGTCCACCGTCTCTGGCTCCACCAAGATGTCCAGCACATGGCGCCCTTCGGTGGCGATTTGATACGGCACATACGGCTGCACCACAGCCACGTCGGTGGTTTGCCATTCGCCGCCGTTGATGCGAATGCGCAAAGGTGCCTCGACCGACACATACAGCACGATGGCGCCTTTGGTATGCATGGTGGGTTCACCCAACAAACCGGCGTAGAACACCCGATCGGCGGTGATCCACATCACACGCTCCGAGCTTGAACAACGGCGTGTTGACGGTGCGGGGCTGTTGCGCAATGGCGAAGGCATGAAACTCTCCTGTGCGTCGTGTGGTGATCTTTCAAGTTGCAGTCTACTGTGCAGCCCCGCGATTCAAGGGCCATTCGACCTAGGGTTTTCACTTTGGATGTTTAGCGGCAGGACAGCCACAAAGCACAAGAACGCACAGCACAGCCCTTTCAGAATGCAGACAGCCACCCTGCTGACCGCTCACCTATCCACCAAGGAGACATGATGAACAAACGTACCCTGATCGCTGCCTGCGCAGCCGCCTGCCTGAGCGCAGCGCTGATGCCCCAGATGGCCAACGCGCAAAGCAACCGCCCCATCAAGATCGCGTTGATCGCCAGCAAAACAGGTCCCAGCGAACAGTACGCCCGCGACACCGAGCGCGGCATGCGCATGGGCTTGGATTACATGACACAGGGCACCATGACCCTCAATGGCCGCAAGATTGAGTTGATCGTCAAAGACGACCAAATGAAACCCGAACTCTCCAAAGCCATGCTGACCGAAGCCTTTGGTGACGACCGCGCTGACATTGCGGTGGGCACCTCGTGGTCCGGCGGTGCACTGGCCATGGCCCCTGTCGCGGCCGAGTACAAAAAAGTGCTGATGATTGAACCGGCCATCGCCGACTCACTCACCGGTGCCGCCTGGAACCGCTATTTGTTTCGCGCCAGTCGCAATTCATTCCAAGACGCTTTGGCCTCTGCTGCGGGGCTGAAAGACGGCGACAGCGTGGCCTTTATTGCGCCTGACTATGTGTACGGCAAAGACGGCGTGGCCGCCTTCCGTGATGCCTTGGCCGCCACCAAGCGCAAGGTCAACGCGGTGCATGAAGAATTCATTCCCCTGTCCACCACCGACTTCACAGCGGCCATGCAGCGCACGCTGGAAAAACTCAAAGGCGCCAGTGGCAAAAAACACATTGTGGTGATTTGGGGTGCGCCCAATCCGATTCGCAAACTCGCCGACTTGTTGCCTGCCGGACAAAACATCGAGTTCTTGTCGATCGGTGGCGCCAACCATGAAGGCATTAAAGCTTGGTCAGGTCTGCCCGTGGGCGGTGGCATGTATTACTTCTACACCTTCCCGAAAAATCCGATGAACGACTGGTTTGTGGCCGAGAGCATCAAACGCCACAGCGTGCCACCTGATCTGTTCTCTGCTGGTGGTTTTGTGACTGCCGCCGCGATCATCAACGGCATTAAAAAAGCCGGTACCACAGACAGCGAAAAATTGATTGCCGCCATGGAAGGCATGGAATTCGACACGCCCAAGGGCAAGATGACCTTCCGCAAAGAAGACCACCAAGCCATGCAGTCGCAGTACCAGTTCCGCATGAAGAAGTCTGCGGGTGCTACGGAATGGGATGTGGTGGACTTGGTGCGTGAGATCACCGCCAACGAAATGCCTGTGCCTATTCGGGTTAAGTAAGCGTGTCAAATAAGCACGCCCGCCTCGTATGACTGTCACGCTGGCCTCACGCGGCCTCACCATCCGCTTTGGCGGCCACGTGGCTGTCAACGCGGTCAGCGCCGAGTTTCATGCGGGCACGCTGACCGCCATCGTCGGCCCCAATGGGGCTGGCAAAACCACCTACTTCAATCTGCTGTCTGGACAACTCAAGGCCAGCGAAGGACAGGTGCTGTTGGAAGGGCGAGACATCACTTCACAAGGTGCGGCGGCACGCACCGACTTAGGCATTGGTCGAGCCTTTCAGCTCACCAATTTGTTCCCCCAGTTGTCGGTGCTCGAGAACGTGCGCTTGGCCGTGCAAAGCCGCGCCAAGGCAGGGTTCAACATGCTCTCGCGTTGGCGCACGCGCCACGATTTGATTGAACAAGCCCATCACTACCTCGACCTGGTTGGCCTGGACGAGCGGGCCAACGACACCACAGCCAGCCTGCCGCATGGCGACAAACGCAAACTTGAAGTGGCCATGATGATGGCGCTCGAACCCAAGGTGCTGATGTTTGACGAACCCACAGCCGGCATGAGCGTGGATGAAGTGCCGGTGATCCTGGACATGATTCAACGCCTGAAAACAGGCGGTGACCGCACCATCTTGCTGGTCGAACACAAACTTGATGTGATCCGCTCACTGGCCGATCGCATCATCGTGCTGCACAACGGCCAGCTGGTGGCCGATGGCTCGCCCGCCGAAGTGATGGCCTCCGATGTGGTGCAAGAAGCCTATATGGGCACCCAGGTGTCTGCAGATGGAGCAGTGCATGTCTGACCACACCTCCCCATTGCTGCGCCTGCAAGGTGTGCACACCCACATTGGCGAGTACCACATCTTGCAAGGTGTGGACTTCACTGTGCCACGCCAAGGCGTGACTGTGCTGCTCGGGCGCAATGGCGCAGGCAAAACCACCACGCTGCGCACCATCATCGGTTTATGGCATGCCAGCCAAGGGCGGATTGAACTGAATGGCCAAGACATCACTGCGCTGAACACACCCGACATTGCACGCCACGGCATTGCCTATGTGCCCGAAGACATGGGCGTATTTGCCAATCTGACGGTGCAAGAAAACATGCGGCTGGCCGCCATCTCAGGGCGCATTAACGACAGCCGCTTGCAATGGATTTTCAGCCTGTTTCCCGCCCTCGAACGTTTTTGGTTGCGTCCTGGTGGCACGCTGTCGGGTGGGCAAAAACAAATGGTGGCGATTGCCCGCGCCATCATCGAGCCGCGTCAATTGCTGTTGATCGATGAACCGACCAAAGGTTTGGCCCCTGCCATCGTGCAAAACCTGGCCGAAGCGTTTCGGGCGTTGAAGGCCAACGACACCACGATTTTGTTGGTCGAACAAAACTTTCATTTCGTGCGCTCGTTGGGCGACCACGTGGCCGTGATGGATGATGGTCGCATCGTGCACACGGGCGCCATGGCCGATCTGGCTGCTGATGAACAACTGCAACACGAGCTGCTGGGCCTGCAAGCGGCTCCGCAGCATTGAGCTTTCTATGACGCATTTCAAGGACGCCGCATGAGCGACAAACCACAGGCCTTGCAATCCCTGCATGGGCGTTGGGATGACCTGGCACCCATGGTGTTGCTGCTCGTCATCGGCGTGGCGGTGATGCCACTGATTGGCAGTCTGCCCACCTGGGCCACGTTGACCGTGGCAGGCCTGGCCATGGGCATGATGTTGTTCATCATGGCCAGCGGGTTGACCTTGGTGTTCGGGCTGATGGATGTGCTCAACCTCGGTCACGCAGCCTTTGTAGCAGTCGGGGCCTATGTGGCAGCCACGCTGGCTGGACCACTGTCGAGCTTGCTCAAGTCAGAAACAGGCGCTCACGCCATCTTGGGCATGGCCTTGGTGGCGCTGGGTGCAATGGTGGCCACCGCCTTGCTGGGTTGGGTCTTCGAGCACTTGTTCATTCGTCCGGTCTATGGCAACCACCTCAAACAAATTCTCATCACCATCGGTGCCATGATCATCATTGAGCAATTGGTGCTGGCGTTTTGGGGCGCACAGCAAATGATGCTGCCCTTGCCCGAAGCCTTGCGTGGCAGTTTGAGAATCGGCGAGGTCGGCATTGAACGCTACCGCTTGGTGGCGGTCGCCCTGGGCCTGGTGCTGTACTTTGGCTTGCGGGTGATTTTTAACCACACCCGCATTGGCTTGTTGATACGCGCCGGGGTGGAAAACCGTGACATGGTCGAGGCCATGGGCTACCGCATCCACCGTGTGTTTGTGGCCGTGTTTGTCGCCGGCGCCGCACTGGCGGGTTTGGGTGGCGCCATGTGGGGCTTTTACCGCGAACAGTTCACCGCTGCGATTGGCACCGACTTGTTGGTGCAGCTGTTGATCATTGTGGTGATCGGTGGCTTGGGCTCGGTGCGCGGTTGCTTCTTTGGTGCGCTCTTGCTCGCACTGACGCAAAACTATGTGAACTACCTGATCCCTGATTTGGCCTTGGTGTCCAACATCGGCGTCATGGTGGCCGTGTTGCTGTGGCGGCCGCAAGGCTTGTATGCCCCGGGCCGATGAACAAGGAAAACACGATGCTGTTGAAACAATTGGCCTCCCATGTCTTGTCAGACGATTTGCCGCGCAGCCGTTTGTTGACCGTGTTGCTGCTGGCGGTGTTGGCCTACTTGCTGATGGCACCCTTTGTGCTGCCCGGCGCGCGCTCGCTGAATGTGGCGATCACCATCTGTGTATTTTTGGTGTTGGTGGGGTCGTTTGATCTGTTGCTGGGCTACAGCGGCATGGTGTCGTTTGCCCATGCCATGTTTTATGGCATCGGCGCCTATGGGGTGGCCATCGGCTTAAACAAATGGGGCACCACATGGAGTGCCATCATGCTCGGCACCTTGGCAGCCATGGCGGTGTCCACCGTGTTGTCGGTGCTGATGGCCTTGATTTCATTGCGGGTGAAAGCGATTTTCTACACCATGACCACCCTCGCCGTGGCCTCGGCGTTTGGCGCCTTGGTGATGCGCTTGAACTCGCTCACCGGCGGCGATGACGGACGCAACTTTGGCGTGCCCGAGGTGTTGACACCTGGCTTCGAGCTGTTTGAAGACGAGGTGTTTGGTATCGTCATCAGCGGCAAGGTTCTCACCTACTACTTGGTCTTGGTGTGCGCTGTTCTGTTGTTTTTGCTGATGCTGCGCATCGTCAATTCGCGCTTTGGTCGCGTGCTCGAAGCCATTCGTGAAAACGAGTTCCGTGCCGACGCGATTGGCTACCGCACGCTCTACTACAAGCTCGCGGTGAACACCGTGGCGGCTTTGATTGCCACCGCAGCCGGTGTGCTGATGGCGCTGTGGCTGCGGTATGTAGGACCGCAAACCACGGTGGGCTTTAACGTGATGCTCAACATCTTGCTGATGGCCGTGCTGGGTGGCTTGGGCACGGTCTATGGCGCGGTACTCGGTGTGGTGGTGTTCACCGTGGCCGAGAACTACCTGCAGTTGCTGTTGCAAAAAATCAGCGCGGCCACCAGCGGCGTGCCCGTGGTGGAACATCTGTTGCAACCCGACCGCTGGTTGCTGTGGTTTGGCTTGGTGTTTGTGTTGGCGGTGTATTTCTTTCCCACCGGCATCGTGGGCAACTTGCGCGAGCGGGCAAGCCGCCAGAGCTGACCTACGCCACAACAGCCAACGAGCGGGGTCAACCCGCTCTTCCGATCAAGATCAACTCACCGCACGTTGCTGCCCTTGCCAATACGGCTCGCGCAACACGCGCTTGAGCAGCTTACCCGTGGGGTTGCGTGGCATGGCATCGACAAAGTCCACCGACTTGGGGCATTTGAAATGGGCCATGCGTTCACGCATCCAGTCGATCAAGACTTGCTCGGTCAGCGTGGCGCCGGGTTTGAGGACCACACAGGCTTTCACCGCTTCGCCCCAGGTGGCATCGGGCACACCGATGATGGCACCGTCGGCTACATCGGGGTGGCGCATGAGCAAGTTTTCAATCTCGGCGGGGTAAATGTTTTCGCCGCCTGAAATGATCATGTCTTTGATGCGGTCGTGAATGTACAAATACCCGTCTTTCACATAGCCGCCATCCCCGGTCTTGAACCAACCACCTTGCGCGTTGCGGCCTTCCGGAAAGGCTTGCTCGGTGGCTTTGGGATCGCGCCAGTATTCTTTGAAATTGCGAATGGTTTCGAGCCACACTTCGCCCGACCCGCCCTCGGGCACATCTTCGCGCGTGACGGGATTGACAATGCGCAGGCGCGCGCCACCAATGGGTCGTCCCGCAGAGCGCAACAGGTCTGGACGCTGCGCGGCATCGCGGTGGTCTTGCTGGTTGAGGAAGGTGGCGGGGCCTGACACTTCGGTCAGCCCATAGACCTGCAAGAAGTCGCATTGGAACAGCGCCATCGAATCCTCCAACACCCGATCGCTGATGGGCGAGCCACCATAGGCGATGAGTTTCAAGCAGCTGTAATCGTTCTTCTTGCCATCGGGTGACTGCAACATGAACATCAGCATCGCGGGCACGACAAAAGAATGGGTGATGCCGTTTTTGGAAATACCCGCCAAAAATGCCGCTGGATCAAAGTCGGGATAGGCCACGGTTTTGCCACCTTTGAACAGCGTCAACAACAACATGGTCTGACACGCCACATGGAAGGTCGGCAGCGGGTTGCCCAGCACGCCATCGGCTCCGAAGTGCCAGTCCTCGGACACCGTGCGGTTGGTCGACATCAAGCCACGGTGCGTCAACACCACGCCTTTTGGCAAGCCGGTGGTGCCCGACGAATACAGTTGCAGCGCGGCATCATCTGCCTGAATGGCTACCGTTTTGAATTGATCGCTGAAGCCTTCGTACCAGGCGGTGAAGCCTGCCGCACCATCGGCTGGGCCTTCGGTGCACACCACGGTGGCGCGCGCAGCAGGTGCCTCTGTGCTTTGGAATTTGGCCACACCGGCCATGAAGCCCGCATCCGCCATCACCAGCTTGGCTTGGCCATGACCCATGATGTAGGCCAACTCATCGGGAGCCAAACGCCAGTTCACCGGCATGCACACAGCACCCACTTTGCATGCGGCCAAGGTCAACAAAAAACACTCGACTTGGTATTTGGTCAAGCTGGCCACACGGTCGCCGGGCTGCACCTTCATGGCCACCAAGGCATTGGCAATTTGATTGCTCTTGCGGTCCAACTCTTTGAACGTGAGCTGGGTGGTGCCACTTTGATAAGCCACAGCGTCAGGCTTGGCTTTGACGTGTCGAACCAAGGCGTCCAAGAGGGTTTGATCTTTTGCTTCTGCGGTGTCCATGCGAATTCCTTTTCACGAAGTCCAGCATCGCGGTCGATGATGGGCAGGCAAAAGGTTATCGATCAGTCAGCCATTTCGCTTGTGCAAAGTGGCTGACTTGCTGCCACCTTCGACAGGGTTTTCCCTTGATGGGCACTTAGACCAGCGTCACCTTGGCCTTGAGCGGCTTCATCACAAAACTGGTCTTGCAATCTTGCACGCTGGGGTGCTTGAGCAAGGTGTCCATAAGGAAGCGCGAAAAGTGGTCCATGTCCATCACCACCACCTTGAGCAGCAGATCCATCTCGCCGGTGAGCGCGGTGCATTCCACCACCTCGTCCCAGCCCTGCACAGCGGCGGCAAACAGCTCCAGCGGATCGCGCTTGCTGCTGCCCGCCAGTTTGGTCATGCGCACTTGGATGTAGGCCGTCAGCGTCAAGCCAATGGCGCGGGCGCGCACCAAGGCCACATAGCCTGCGAGCACCCCCGCGTCTTCAAGTCGGTGCACACGACGCAAAGTGGCCGATGCAGACAAGCCCACTTTGCTGCCCAGCTCCTCGTACGACAGCCGCCCTTCTTGACTGAGAGCCGCAATGATGTGCTTATCGATTGAATTTAATTCGAAATCCTCTTTCATGATTTGATTTTTGCATGATTCATGCGTTTAAACCTAAATAAGAAACGATTTTGCATGAACACTGCGCATCAAACGGCCTAGAGTCAGCACATTGCCATGCACACACAGGAGACACCGCCATGACCGATCTTTTTGACAACCCCATGGGCTTGATGGGTTTTGAGTTTGTGGAGTTCGCATCGCCGATGCCCAATGTGCTCGAACCCCTGTTCGAAAAAATGGGCTTCACCCTGGTTGCCAAGCACCGTTCTAAAGACGTGGTGCTCTACCGCCAGGGGGACATCAACTTCATCGTCAACCGCGAACCCAAAAGTCTAGCCGGCTACTTTGCTGCCGAACACGGCCCCTGCGCGTGCGCCTTGGCGTTTCGCGTCAAGGACTCGCACAAAGCCTATGCACGTGCCTTGGACATGGGCGCACAACCGGTCGAGGTACCGACTGGCCCGATGGAACTACGCTTACCTGCCATCAAAGGCATTGGCGGTGCGCCCTTGTATTTGATTGACCGTTTTGAAGATGGCAAAAGCATTTACGACATCGACTTTGAATTTATCGAAGGCGTGGAGCGACACCCCACGGGGCATGGTTTCAAAATGATCGACCACCTCACCCACAACGTCTACAAAGGACGCATGGCGTTTTGGGGCAACTTTTACGAGAAGATTTTTAACTTTCGTGAAATCCGCTACTTTGACATCCAGGGCGAATACACCGGCTTGACCAGCCGCGCCATGACCGCGCCCGATGGTTTGATCCGCATTCCGCTGAACGAAGAATCAGGCAAAACAGGCGGTCAGATTGAAGAGTTTTTGATGCAGTTCAACGGCGAAGGCATTCAGCACATTGCCTTGAGCTGCGATGACATTCTGGCCAGCGTGGATGCCTTGCAAATGGCGGGCATTCCGCTGATGACGGCACCCAACGACATTTACTACGAGATGCTCAATGAGCGCTTGCCCGGTCACGGCGAACCCGTGCCCGAGCTGCAAGCGCGCGGCATTTTGCTCGACGGCTCCACCGCCAATGGCGAGAAACGTTTGTTGTTGCAAATCTTCTCGCAAACCTTGCTTGGCCCGGTGTTCTTTGAGTTCATCCAACGCAAAGCCGATGAAGGCTTTGGTGAAGGCAACTTCAAGGCGCTGTTCGAATCGCTGGAGCGCGACCAAATTCGTCGCGGTGCGCTTGACGTCACATCGGCGAAAAACCCTTGAGCTTGAACACCTGCACAGCCTGCGGTGTTTGCAGAAAACGGCGCAGGGCCAGTGCGTCTTTGTTGTCGCCTGCTTTCGCACCCAGCATCACGACATAGGTGGTGACCTTTTGCAAAGACGCAGGCAAGGGACCGACCAGGGTCGCACCTTGCACCGGCAAAATTTCGGTGATCTGTTGAATGCCCAGCTCAATCTCGCCGCGCGCGACGGGTTCTAACACATAGCCCACATCGCCCAGCTTTGTTTTTTCTTTGACTTGCTCGGTAATTCCGAGTTGCGCCAACACACTGGCAAAGTGTTTGCCACTGGTGCCTTTTTGCGGGTCCATGTAGGTGATGCTTTTGGCACGCAACAGCGTTTCACGCAAGGCCTCAGGCGTGGACACATCGGGCATGGCCGTACCCTGCTTGACCGCCACGCCCACGCCAACACTGCCCAAGGGTTGGGCAGAACCCGCCACGGCCCAGCCCTTGCCTTCGACATCGTTCACCACATCCGCAGACAGAATCAACACATCGGGTTGTCCGCCATCGGCCAAACGGCGCATCCACACCCCCACCGGGGCATAGTCCACCTTCAATGCAACACCGGCTTGTTTTTCAAACGCCGGTACCAGTTCTTCCAAAGCGGGTTTGACCGCACCCGCGCTCCACACCACAAGCTCACGGGCGTGAGACGCAAAAGACATGGTCACCAAGAGCAAGAGCATTGAAAGAGTTTTTTGAAACATGGTTATCCATCCTCTGAACACAAAAAGCGCCTGTTCGCGACGCCGCATAGCCCCCATAATAAGATGCGACTGCCACCCCAGTCCCAGACTCACCCCATACAGGAGACATCCCCATGACATGGTTGCATTCCATCGGCCTCAAAGCCTGCCTCGCACTCAGCTTAACTGCTGTTGGCATGAGCAGCAGCATCGCCCAACAAGCACCCAGCACCCCACAAGCCAAAACTGAATTGCTGTGGCTGGGCCAAGCGGGTTTTCGCATCAAAACACCCGGCGGGCAAACCATCGTGATTGACCCCTGGCTCACAGGTGGCCCCAAAACACCCGCGCCCTACAAAACCGACATTGCAGCGCTGGGCAAAGTTGATTTGCTGCTGGTGACACACGCCCACGTCGATCACATCGGCGATGCACCAGCCTTGGCCAAGCTGCACAAAACCGTGTTGTACGGGCCGGCTGACATGATCACGCCCTTGATCACCTTGGGCATCATGCCTGCCGAGTTGACACACCGCTTTAACAAGACCGGCAATGTCAAACCGCTGCCAGGCATCAAGGTCACGGCCGTGCAAGCCGAACACTCCTCCTTGCTGGTTTGGAAAAACCCGGCCACAGAAAAGCTGGAGTCACACCCTGCGGGTGAAGCGGTGGGTTACATCATTGAGCTGGAAAACGGTTTCAAAATTTGGCACATGGGCGATACCGGTCTGTTTGGTGATATGAAGTTCATCACCGAGCGTTACAAACCAGATTTAGTCTTGATGCCCATTGGGGGCAACTTCACCATGGACCCCGAGGACGCTGCATTTGCTGCGCGCAACTGGATCAAACCCAAGATGGTCATCCCCATGCACCACAACTCCAACCCTTTGGCCAAGGGCACGGTGGAAGAATTCCAGAAAGCCATGAAAGGCAGCAGCGTCAAAGTGCTGCCCATGGTGGAAGGCCAAACGCTGGAGTTCTAAGCAGACATGCGCAACCCTTTGACCAAGCTACGGGCAGGGCTGTGCGCCCTCGCCCTGTGCTGCCCTGTGGCCTGGGGCCAAGGTTCGCAAGAGGTGTCGCACCACATGGCCCCCACGGGCAGCTTGCGAGCAGTCATCAACCTGGGCAATCCCATCTTGGCGCGCCAAGACCCTGTCACGGGTCAAGCAGTCGGTGTGTCCGTCGATTTAGCGCAAGCGCTGGCGAAGCAACTCCAGGTACCGTTGACGCTGATACCCGTCACATCAGCCGGCCAGTCGGTCGAGGTGGTGACGCGGGGTCAAGCCGATGTGGGCTTCTTTGCGATCGACCCAGTCCGCGGCCAAGGCATTGCATTCACACCGCCTTATGTGGTGATTGAAGGCAGTTACTTGGTCAAACAGGATTCGCCCTTGCTGCGTAACGAACAAGTCGACCAAGCCTCGCACCGCGTGGTGGTGGGCCTTGGCAGTGCCTACGATTTATTTCTCACCCGCGCGCTGAAGCATGCGCAATTGGTCCGAGCGCCCACCTCCCCACAGGTGGTGTCGTTCTTCATGGCGGGCCCCTACGACGTCGCCGCTGGCGTGAAGCAACAGCTCGAAGCCGACGCACAAAAAACACCCGGGGTGCGTTTGTTGCCCGGCCACTTCATGCTGATTGAGCAAGCCATGGGACAACCCAAAGACCGCTCACCACTGGCACGCGAAGCCTTGGCCCGTTTCGTGGCCGAGATGAAATCGAGTGGATTTGTACGTGACAGTTTGCAACGTCACCGCATTGAAGGTGCAGCGATCGCCCCCTAGTGAGGGGGCTGGGTCCTGCTGCTTAGGCCCAGTGCTTTGAAATGTCGGGGTCGAACGCGCCGTCGATCAACACAAACAGCATGCGGCAAGGCTTGCCCGAGCGATTGGCCCAGGCGTGGTTGGTGCCACGCTCGACCAAGAAGTCACCTTCACGCATCAGCACATCTTCGTTGTCGAGCACCAGGGTAATTTCGCCCTCCAACACCAAAGCATAGTCCACCGACTCGGTGCGGTGCATGAACGGGTGTTTGGCTTGTCCGTGCGTGTTGGTCGATGCCGTGGTGGTGCCCAAGGCACCCCAAGCCACCTTGGTGTCGTTGGCGTCGATTTTTTGCAGCCATTCACCTTCGGGGCCGAATTCAATGATGCGCACCACAGTGCCGTTTTTCGGCGGTTCGAGTTTGAGCGGTTGACTGGTGGGATCGGCCTCGTTGCCCACATAGGCGGGTGTTTGGTGGGTGGCCCATAGCTGGGTGAGGTGGTAGCCCACGCGCTTGGGATTGGTGTGCACCGAGGGTGCAGCCTGGTCTTCGGTCACATAGGAGCGCCCTTGTGCGTCATGCCCGGTGACGATGCGCCTGACGTGGCCTTTGGGTTTCTCGTTGCTCATTGCGCGGTCACTCCTGTTTCTTTGACGATTCGACCCCATTTCACAACCTCGCGCTTGAGGTAGTCGGCAAAATTTTGGGGCGTTCCGGGTTGTGCTTCAAAGCCTGCAGCATCGAGTTTTTCTTTGAAGCTGGCTGACTTGACCACCTCGTTGATGGCAGCGTTCAACTTCACCGTGATCTCTGGGGGAAGTTTTTGGGGCGCGAACACGCCCACCCAGGTGTAGTCTTCAAAATCAGCAAACCCAGACTCGGCCACCGTGGGCACGTTGGGCAAGGCATCGATACGTTTGGAGCTGGTCACAGCCAAGGCCTTCACCTTGCCGGTTTTCACCAATGGCACAGCAGGTGGCAAAGCCACACTGGCCAACGGCACTTGGTTGGCCATGGTGGCAGCCAGGGCCGGACTGGCCCCTTGAAACGGAATATGAACCGCATCATTGCCGGCTAACACCCGCAAGATGTGGTCACCCGTCAAATGCGGCGTGCTGCCAATGCCCGCCGAACCATAAGAAATACTTTTGCCCTTGTTCAGGCGCAAATACTCTTTCAAATCGTTGGCAGGTTCATTCGGTTGCGCGACCAAAATATTAGGACTCGAGGCCACCAAACCGACCGCAACAAAATCGCGCAGTGCGTCGTAACCCGGCTCTTTGTACAAGGTTTGATTGACGGCCATCGAGCTGGTGGTGACCAAGAAGGTGTAGCCATCAGCGGCCTCTTTGGCAACGAAACGGGCGGCAATGTTGCCGCCTGCTCCCGCACGATTTTCAACCACCACGCTTTGACCCAGCTTGTCTTGCAACGCTTGACCCAACAACCGGCCCACAATATCTGCGGGGCCTCCTGGGGCAAACGACACCACAAACTTGATCGGCCGTTGCGGCCAGGCGGTGGTTTGCGCCACCGCTTGTTGACTGAGCAAACACAATCCCGTAGCCACAGCAGCCACGAGTTTTCCAAACGTTCGACGGTGCATCACATGATGTCCTTTTAATTCAATACCGGGTTGGACAAGACACCCACGCGTTCGATGTCAATTTCAATTGTGTCGCCCGCCTTCATGAATACCGGCGGTGTGCGCGCATAACCCACGCCCGCGGGGGTGCCCATCACCAACACATCGCCGGGCAGCAAGGTCATGCATTCCGACATCAGAGAAATCGTGGTCGCCACGTCAAACACCATGTCATCGGTGTTGGCGTCTTGCATGATCTGGCCGTTCAAACGGGACTGAATGCGCAAGCCCTTGCAGCCCACGGGCAGCTCGTCTGCCGTGACCAAGTCAGGGCCAAAGCCACCGGTGCCTTCGAAGTTTTTGCCAATCGTCCATTGCGAGGTTTTGCGTTGGTAGTCACGCACGGAGCCGTCGTTGAAACACGCGTAGCCAAACACCGAAGCCAACGCATCTTCTTTGGACACAAAGCGCGTGGTCTTGCCAATCACCACCGCTAGCTCGGCTTCAAAGTCGAGCTTGTCAGACACGCGTGGCACATGCATGGGGGCGCCATGTGCAAGCAGCGAAGTGGGGCAACGCAAAAAAATCACCGGGTAATCGGCAATCGTGTTGCCGCCTTCTTTGGCATGGTCGACATAGTTAACGCCCAAACAAATGATTTTCTTGGGCTCTGGAATACAGGGCAACAAGCTGACTTCAGACAATTTGATTTTTTTTGCGGAAGCACTGGCCGTCATCACACGCGACAGCAAATCGGGCGAGGTTTCGCACTGAGCGATAAATGCTTGCAAGGTGCTGGGCAAAGCCATTTCAAGAGCACGGTGGTCCGCCACCTCTTGTGCGTGCACCACGCCCCAACTGTCTTCGCCGTGTGATTTAAAACTGACCAAACGCATACCGAGCCTTTCAATAAAAATATGTGTGACGCCGCAGCATCATTCAATCGACCTTGATGTCGAGTTCTTTGACCAACTTGCCCCACTTCGCCACTTCGCCCTCGATGTAGCGTGCGGAAGCAGCGCGGTCCATGTGGGTCGCCTCTAGCGACAAGGTGCCAAAACGTTCTTGTACCGAGGGCGCGTTCAAAGCGGCATTGATCTTGGTGTTGAGCAGGTCTAACACGGCAGCGGGTGTTTGTTTGGGCGCAAGAATCGCAAACCAGGTGTTGGCCTCAAATCCTTTGTAGCCCAGCTCGGCCACGGTGGGCACATCGGGCAAGGCGGGACTGCGCTTGAGCGAGGTCACGGCAATTGGGCGCACCTTGCCAGCTTTGACAAACTGGACCGCAGGCGGCATAGAGGTGGAAGCAATGGGCACTTGCCCGCTCACCACCGCATTGGTAGCGGCTGCAGGTTGGAACGGCACATGCGTCACATCGACCTTGGCCAAACCCTTGAACAACATTTCAGCACCCAGATGGGTGGTGGTGCCATTGCCTGACGAGGCATAGGCCAATTTGCTGGTACGGGCCAGCGCCAGCAACTCGCTCAGGTTGTTGGCTTTGACATCTGGATGCACATACAAAAGATTGGGCGTGTATGCGGTTAACGAGACCGGCTGCAAGTCGCTGATGCCGTCGTAGCCCGCGTTCTTGAACAAGGTGGGGTTGACGGCATACGCCACGCTGTGAAAGAGCAAGGTGTAGCCATCGGCGGGCGCATTCATCACCCCAACAGTGGCAATGTTGCCACCCGCACCAGGCTTGTTCTCGATGATCACCGACTGGCCCAGGGATTGGCTCAGCTGCTCGCCCACCAAACGCGCCACGATGTCGGTAGAGCTGCCTGGCGCAAACGCCACCACGATGCGAATCGGCTTGTCCGGATAGGCGGCCCAGGCCGACAAAGACGTCCAACACACCAGCAGCCACGCGGCTATGAATCGTGTCATCACCATCTCCCTGAAAAGTTATCGATTGAATTTAGTCGATAACGCTGGGTCGATGGTGTTACATCGGTGCTTGACGTCTAGGAAATTCCCTGATGAAAAGGACCCAAGAGGTAGCCGCTGACCAAGGCCGCTAAAAACAGGGTCTCAAAAACCACCAAAGCCACGGGTTTCCAACCCACACTCAGGATGTCCTTCAGATGGGTTTTGATGCCGATCGCAGCCATCGCCGCCACCAAAAAAGAGCGCGACAAGGTGTGTCCTGTGCGGGTCAACACCTCTGGCAACGCAGTGAAACTGTTGAGGAGGACCAACAACACAAACACCACCGCAAACCAAGGCAGCAACGGCGGACGGTTGGTGGGTGTATCCACGGTCACACCGTCTCGCGCCTGCTGTGCATGGGCCATGCGGGTCATCCATGCGGCGACCACGATCACCGGCACCAACATGCCCACCCGCATCAGCTTGACCACCGTGGCAGCATCCCCTGTTTGCTGGCTCATGCTGTAACCCGCCCCCACCACCTGTGCCACGTCATGAATGGTGGCACCCAGGAAGAAGCCAGATTGCTGCGCATCAAAAGCCTGCCAATGCGCGAACATGGGATACAGCACCATGGCGACCGTCGACAAGGTGCTCACGCTGATGACGACAAACAAGGTCGCCCGGTCTTTTTGCGGATGGTTTGGAAAAGCTGCCGCGATCGCCAGCGCTGCCGAAGCGCCACAAATACCGACCGCACCACCGGACAGTAAGCCAAAGAAGGGGCTAAAGCCCATCCACTTCGCGATCCAAATTCCAAGCCCGATGGTGAGCGCAACAGCGAGTATCACCATGACCACCGACTGCCAACCCAAGGCTTGCACTTGGTCGATGGTGATCTTGAGGCCCAGCAGCGCCACGCCCCAGCGCAGCACTTGGCGGGCCACAAACTCGATGCCGGGTTTGCAGCGCTCGTCCTCAGACAGAAAATTGACGGCCATACCCAACAACAAGGCAAACAGCATCACGGGGGCGCCGTAATGCTCAGCCAAAAACAGCGCAGCCACGGCCACCACAGCGGACATGGCCAGCCCTGGCCAGAGCACGGCACAACGGGCGTACACGGACATCACTGGTTGAGTTGGATGTTGAACTGCTTGACGATGGCCCCATTGCGGTCAAAGTCTGTTTTGACCGATTGCGTGAGCTGCTGAATGCTCCAGTCCTCCGCCCCCTCAAAACCAGAAGCAAACATGCGGCCACGGAACTTCGGGTTCAGCGCCACGTTGCGCACCGCCTTGTGGATTTTTTCTTGCAGCTCGCTCGACATGGCCGAAGACACCACCACGCCCATCCAGTTGGAGAAGTCCAGCTCTGGATAGCCCAGCTCAGTCAGCGTTGGCACTTCTGGCAACTGGCTGAGCCGTTGCTTGGCGGCCACCGCATACACCTGCACCTTACCGGTTGAAATCAGATTGCGCGAGGTGGCGTAACCATCAAACATCACCGGTATCTGCCCGCCCATCACCTGAGCCAACGCAGGTGGCGCACCTTGGAATGGCACATGCTGCAAATCAAGGCCTGCTTTTTGATTCAAGATCATGCCTGCGTAATGCGAAATCGTGCCTGCGCTGTACGAGGCAAAACTCAAATTGCCAGGATTTTTCTTGGCATAGGCTACAAAACTTTTAAAGTCTTTGGCCGGCACATTGGGCGCAGCAATCATGACCAAGTTGCCACGGGCCACGATGCCCACAGGTTTGACATCCTTGAGCGGATCAAACCCGCCTTTGAGCACATGAGGAATTTCGGTCAGCACATTGCTGGCAATGACCAGCACAGTCTGTCCATCGGCCGGTGCAACACGCAGGGCTTGCACTGCAATGGCACCGCCCGCACCGGGTCGGTTTTCGACCACCATCGGTTGCCCTAGGTCGGTCGCCAGTTGATCGGCCACCAAGCGGGCAATCACATCGATGTTGCCGCCCGCAGGTGCAGGCACCAACAGCTTGACGGGTTTGTCGGTCCACGCCATGGCAGCCGACATCATGAAAGTGCCCGTGAGAGAAATCAAGATCGCTTGGCGAACTCGACGCAGGGTTGTACACATGGACATGGTTTGTCTCCAAAAGTTGTGATGGATGTCGGGATCGAATGCCCCGTGATGGAAGTAACGTCGAGATTGTTCTCAAAGAGGGTTCACACAGGATTATCTTTTCATGACATACATTTATCTTTACGCGTCAGGTCAATCCAGCACAGGCCGGTCTTCTTATTGACTCCGTTCTCTCATCAACGTCGGAACGCAGTCGAATTGCGCTGTAAACCAACGGGTGAAAGAACTGAGATTCGAATAACCCAGCTGTTCAGCCACACGCCCCATGGAATACGAGGTGTGGGTGATATACCGCTGCGCCAACTCGCAGCGCACCTCATTGAGCACGTCCGAAAAACTGACCCCGCTTTCATCAAGCCGACGCTGCAAGGTGCGCACATTCACCCCCAGGCCTGAAGCGATCTGCTCCACGCTGGCGCGTCCCATGGGCAACAGCAAATAGACCGAACGGCGCACGTCTTGCACCACCGAACTCTGACCACGCTTGGGCATGGCGTCGATGAAAGACTGCGCATAACTGGCCATGGCAGCATCGGCTTGCACATTGGCCCGATCCATGTCGGCTTTCAAGCAGACCACTCCGTTGAAGTCACTGTCAAAGTGCAGGGAACACCCAAACAGACGGCGATGGATCTGCAAATCATCATTGGCTGGATGGGTGAAGTGCACCGCTTGTGGCCGCCAATGCGGCCCCAAGATGGCGCGAAAAATCAGCATGAGCACCCCCACGGCCATGTCGGTTGATTGCTGCGTTCCGCCAGAGCCCTCGCTGATGATTTCCTCTCGAATCAGCGTCGTCTTACCCACATCTTCGATGTGCATCCCCAGGGATTCGTTGAGCAGATGGCGGTACTGCGCAATGGTTTGCAAAGCCATGCGTGTGGATGGTTGGTGGGTCAGCAACAGGCTGATCGGACCGAAGTCCGACAGCAGCCGCGCTTCGGCCAGATGCAGACCAAACGTGTCGCAGCCGCTTTCTTGGGCTGAAATCTCCAGCAAGGTCAAGGCACTTTTGAACGGAATCAGTTGCGACGGTGAGGCCAGCATGCGCGGCGTCAACCCGACCTTGCGCAGCATGGACTGCGGGTTCATGCCAAGACGTTTGGCAACGTCACTGTAGTGCGACAGCACAGCCGCACGGACTTGCAGGGCATCTCGAGCGCTCATGAAATCTTCTCCATAAAACCAGCATGACATGGCGTCATTCTTGGTGTGTCATGAAATGCTAATTCAAAGTCATGAATTGGCAAATGGGATTTACCCAAAGGCGCCTAAATTTCATGCCTCACCACAGATCAATTCAGGAGACTCCCCATGGCCAAAGCCGTCACATTCGACCGCGTCGGTGGACCCGAGGTACTCAAATACGGCGATGTCGAAGTCGGCCAGCCCGGCCCCGGCCAGGTGCGCTTGCGCCATGTGGCCGTCGGCCTCAACTACGCCGACACCTATTTCCGCAACGGCACCTACCCCATCCCACTGCCCAACGGCATGGGCGTGGAAGCTGCAGGTGTGGTGGAAGCCATCGGCCCCGACGTGACGAACGTGACCGTGGGCGACCGCGTCACTTACACCGGCTTCGTCAACACCTTGGGCGCATACAGCACAGAGCGCCTGATCTCCGCCGCACCGCTGATCAAGCTGCCCGATGCCATTCCTTTCGAGACGGCTGCTGGCATGACCATGCGCGGCCTGACCTCGGCCTACCTGATGCGCCGCATCTACGACTTCAAGCCAGGTGAAACCATCTTGCTGCACGCGGCCGCGGGTGGCGTGGGTCTGATCGTGTCGCAATGGGCCAAGCTGTTGGGTTTGAATGTGATCGGCACGGTCTCGACCGAAGAAAAAGCCGCGGTGGCGCACGCGCACGGTTGCGACCACACCATCAACTACAGCCACGAAGACATTGCCCAGCGCGTGCGTGAACTCACGGGTGGCAAGGGTGTCGACGTGGTGATCGACAGCGTGGGCAAAAACACCTTCATCGCCTCGCTCGACTCGCTGCGCCGCCGCGGCCTGATGGTCTGCGTGGGCACAGCCAGCGGCACGATCGACGGCTTCAACCCCAACCTGTTGGCGCAAAAAGGCTCGCTCTACCTGACCCGCCCTGCCCTGGCCGACTACATCGCCGACCCCGTGGAAAAAGCCGAACTGGCCGATGAAATTTTTGGCCACATCGCCGCCGGCCGCATCCAGATCGAGATCAACCAGCGCTACGAACTCAAAGACGCGGTGCAGGCCCACCGTGACCTCGAAGCCCGCAAGACGATTGGCTCGTCCATCTTTGTCATCTAAGGAAACACCATGCGCATCGAACCCTTGACCTGCGCCATCGGCGCCGAACTCATCGACGTGAACCTGGCCGACGCCGTGCGCGACGATGGACTGTTCAACGAAATTTACGCGGCTCTGCTCAAGCACAAGGTGCTGTTTGCGCGTGACCAGACACTGGACAAGCTCTCCCGCCTGGACCACATGGCCTTCGCGCAAAAGCTGGGCGAACTCGAAACCCACCCCATGGTCCCCAGCCACCCCGAAGCCCCGGGTCTGGTGCAAATCTACAAAAACCCCGACAGCCCCATCGATCGCTACGAAAACTCCTGGCACACCGATGGCACCTTCCGCGAAAAGCCTGCGTTGGGTTGTGTGCTGCGCTGCATCGAATGCCCGCCCGTGGGCGGCGACACCATCTGGGCCAACATGGTGCTGGCCTACGAAAAATTACCCGAGGGCGTGAAGCAACAAATCGAAGGCCTGATCGCCAATCACAGCTTCAACTCGACCTTCGCAGCCGCGATGCCCATCGAGAAGCGTTTGGCCATGAAAGCGCAATACCCCGACTCGGAACATCCAGTGATCCGCACCCATCCCGACACGGGTGAGAAAGTGCTGTTCGTCAACGGCTTCACCACGCACTTTGTGAACTTCCACAACAAGGACAAGGTGCGTTACGGCCAGGACTTCAACCAGGGTGCAGGCGATTTGCTGCAGTACCTGATCAGCCAGGCCTACATCCCCGAATACCAGGTTCGCTGGCGTTGGAAGCCCTACAGCGTGGCGATCTGGGACAACCGCGCCACCCAGCACTACGCCGTCATGGACTACCCGCCCTGCCACCGCAAGATGGAACGCGCAGGCATCGTTGGCACCAAACCTTTTTGATTCTTGATTTTTTTGGAGACACCTTATGTATTTTCTCGACGGCCACCTCTTCCCTGAAAACCAGGAAAAACTCGTCATCACCGCCGCCCCCTATGGCCCTGAGTGGATTCCTTCGGACTACCCCGAAGACATCCCGGTCACCATGGAAGAACAGATTCAAAAAGCGGTGGACTGCTACAACGCCGGTGCCACCGTGCTGCACCTGCATGTGCGCGAACTCGATGGCACGGGCAGCAAGCGCCTGTCCAAGTTCAACGAGCTGATTGCCGGTGTCCGCAAGGCGGTGCCCGACATGGTCATCCAGGTCGGTGGTTCCATCTCGTTCGCACCGGTCGGTGAAGGCGAGGTCGCCAAATGGCTGAGTGACGACACGCGCCACATGCTGGCCGAGCTCGACCCCAAACCCGACCAGGTGACGGTGACCATCAACACCGTGCAGATGAACGTGACCGAGCACATGGAAGAGGCCGACATCGCCGGCACCTCCATGGCCACGCCCGAAGGCCGCCGCGCTTACAGCGAGATGGTGGTGCCCTCCAACCCCGCCTGGTACGAAGAGCACATCCGCCGCCTGAGCGCCGCCGGCATCCAGAGCGCGTTTCAGTTCTACAACCTCAACAGCTTCGAGACCGTCGAGCGCCTGATGCGCCGTGGCGTTTACAAAGGCCCGTTGGTTTGCAACTGGGTCGCCATCAGCGGCGGCATGGACGCGCCCAATGTGTACAACCTGGCCAACTTCCTGCGCGCCATTCCCGACGGCACCAAGCTCACGGTGGAGAGCAGCATGCGCAACACGCTGCCCATCAACATGATGGGGCTGGCCATGGGCTTGCATGTGCGCTGCGGCATCGAAGACAACCTGTGGAACCAGACACGCACGGCCAAGATGAGCACCGTCGAGCAGATCGAACAGCTGGTGCGCATCAGCCGCGAATTCGGCCGCGAAATCGCCACCGGCAAGGAAGCCCGAGACATCCTGAAGATCGGCGTTTTCTACGACACCGTCGAAGAGTCACTCGCCGCCAACGGCTTTGCACCCAACCGCAACGGCGGCAACCAGGGCTTCTTGCGCAAGGCCGCTTGATGCCCGTCACTCAGAGCACCTCGGTGCAGGTCGATGTCTATTTCGACCTGATCTGCCCCTGGTGCTGGATCGGCAAAACGCACCTAGACACCGCACGCCGTCTATTGGCTGAACATCAGCCTGATGTGCAGGTGGCGGTGCGCTGGCATTCAGTGCAGCTGATCCCCCAGACACCGCCGCAGGGTTGGCCTTACCAGGCGTTTTACGAGCACCGGCTCGGCGGCCCTGACGCCGTGCGCGCACGCCGCGCACAAGTGCAGGCCGCAGCGGCCCGCGCAGGTCTAACGATCCAGCATGAGCGCATCGCCGTGTTCCCCAACACCTGGCGTGCGCATCGCTTGCTGGCGTTTGCCGCACAGCAACATCCCGACAGATACGAAGCCCTGCTGAACGACTTGCTTGAAGCCTACTTCGTCCAAGGCCTGGACATTGGCGACCCGCAGGTGCTGACTGCACTGGCGCAAGCCCATGACGTCGACAGCAGCAAAGCCGAAGCCGTCGATGCGCCACCGGTTTGGTCCTTGCCTGGCGGGGCCTCGGGTGTGCCGCTGTTTGTCTTTAACCAACGTGAGGCCGTGTCTGGCGCACAGCCACCTGAAGTTTTGCTGACCGCCATGCAGGCCTGTTTGCAGACACCTCTCTGAAAGTTGTCATGTTCCCCACTGTATTGATCGTCCCCGGTCTGCGTGACCATGTGGAGTCCCATTGGCAAACACTGCTCGCTGCGCAATTACCCAAAGTGCACACGGTGCCGCCCATGGGCCGCGAAAACCTTGATTGCGGCCAACGTGTGCAAGCGATTGAAGCAGCCATGGTCGCCATCGACGGTCCCGTGGTTCTGGTAGCGCACAGCGGCGGCTGTGTGATGCTGGCGCATTGGGCGCACACCAGCGTGCATGCGCATCGCGTGGTCGGTGCCCTGCTCGCCACACCGCCCGACTTTGACCAGCCCATGCCCGAGGGCTACCCCACCCTGGCCGCCTTGCAGGCAGGCGGCTGGTTGCCGGTGCCACGCCAGCCCTTGCCTTTTCGCAGCCTGGTGGCCACCAGTGACAACGACCCGCTGGCCTCGCTCGACAGTGTGCGGGCGTTGGCCAAAGACTGGGGCTGCGAGACGGTGGACTTGGGCGCAGTCGGTCACCTCAACCCGGCGTCGGGCTATGGCGAATGGCCGATGGCCATGTCCTTGATTGAGCAACTCGCCCTCTGAGCAGACTTCAGGAATAACCCGTCAGTCTTTGAATTTGGATTTACCAAAGTCGTCAAAAGATAAATCAATGTCATAAATTGATAAATCCATCTCAACCAATTTAACAAGAATAGAGCCCGTGATTGGCAGAGTTCGAAACACATCAACCGTCAATTTCATTTTCATCACTTTCACACAACGAGGAGACTTCATGAAAAACCAACTCACCCTCTTGGCCGCAGCAACACTGGCCTGCATGGGCACTGCACAGGCACAAAACAGCATCACGTTTTATGGTGCGCTGGACGCGGGCGTTCTGAAAATGTCCACCACCACGGCTTCGCCTGTGTACACCCCCACAACTGCTGACGCAGGTGGCTCCTCGGGCCTCAAGGACGGCGGCATCGGCGGCAGTAACCTGGGCATCAAAGGTGAGCGTGACATGGGCAATGGCAACAAGGCCTACGTCCAGTTGCAAGGCAACATCAAGCTCAATGACGGTGCCACCGGTGGGGCTAACTCTGCAGGCACAACCACCAACTTCAACCAGATGGCCTTGATCGGTCTGTCCGGCAAGGCCGGTGACGTGAAACTGGGCCGCCAAGTGGCCCCCATGTACTTCGCCATGGCCAGCACCGATGCACGTGGCGCACGCTACTTCGGTTCAACTCTGACTACCCTGGTCGGCATGAACAGCATCACACGCGCTTGGAACGGCACAGGCAATGCGTTGTTCGGCACGGTCTACAACGACAACTCGCTGACCTACACGGCCCCCAAATTTGCGGATACCACCGTGAGCGTGCAACACGCCTTTGGCAACGTCAACGGATCCAACAGCGCGGGGTCACAAAACTCTGTCACGGCCATGTACAACAAAGACAATTTGCGCTTGTCTGCCATTTACTACACCGGCAACGGCAACGGCAATGCGACGGGCACTGCGGCCAATGGATTCACCACCACAGCCAACACCAACCGCCTGACCTCGCTGGGTGCGCTCTACACCATGGGCGCATGGACCATGAGTTTTGCCACCTTTGATGGCAAGATTCCCTCAGGTGCCCAAGTACCTGCCACAGCCTCTGCAGTCGCCGGCACGACCCACGCGACGGCCAATGCCTACGGTTTGGCTTACAAGATGAATCCGGAAATCACCATTTCCGGTGGCTACTACACCATCGCAGACAAAACCAACCCCGACAGCAAAGCCACCCAGACTGCCCTCAGTGTGGACTACCTGATGTTCAAGGACACCATTGCCTATGTGCAGACCGCCAACACCAACAACACAGGCAACAACATGAACCTCAGCCCAATCTTTGGCAGCCCCGTACCTGCGGGCAAGAGCAACAACGCCACCATGGTTGGCTTGCGCTACACGTTCTGATCGTGACAACCTCGCATGAACTGTGACCAGTTCATGCCTCTCCAAGGTATTGGGGCCCCAGTGGGGCCCCTTTTTTTACGTTTGATTGATCACCAACTGTCGTCGCCGCCGGAGGAAGACGCGTCATCCCATGTGTCACCCGAACCTGCGTCAAATGAGCCGAGGTCAGGCTGTGCAGGCGTGTCAAACGGCACATACCCACCGTTGTTGCCCGCATTCACGCTGCTGTGCTCAGGCGCACTGTGGTGGTCCCCCTCCAGCGCTTTGGACAGGGCATAACCCGCCGCCACACCGGCCAAGCCGCCCACCACGGCGCCCGCCACGGTCGAACCTGTGCTTTGTGTGGGCTGTGCATAGCCTGGGCCATAACCCGATCCGTAGCCTGGGGCAACCGTGGGTGCATTGGGCGTGAACTGAGCACCAAAGCCACGCTGCGGCATCGGTGCAGCGGGTGTCATGGCCGCTGGGTAAGTGGGTGCAGGCGTGCTGGAGCGACGCAGCACCAAGGCCAGCACCACCAAGGCACCAATGCCCAGCCACACATAGGTCAAGGAAAAACCACCCGACTCAGCGGGGGCTGGACCAGGGGATGCCACATGCGGTAAAGGCGTTGCGCTAGGGGCAGCTTGCACACCTGTGGCGGGTACCAAGCGACTAACTTTGTCCAAGGTGTCGTTGAATTTGTCAGGGCTGGCTGCAAACTTCAAGGAGGGATCAATGTCTTTGGCTTTTTTCAATTCCGTTTGTGCTTCTGCGTATCGCGCCTCGCGCGCCAGCACTTGGCCGAGCTCGTAGTGGGCTTTGGCGCTTTGCGGTTTTTCTTGAATCACTTCGCGCAGCATGGCTTCGGCTTGCGCGTTGTGGCCCGCGTTGACGGCCGCCTCAATGTCTTTCGGCGATGGCAAGGCCAAAGCTACCGTGGCCACCAGGGCCATGACCAGAGCCACGATGGGTTTGGAAAATTTTGAAAAATGAATCGTCATGAATACCTCTTTGAAAGCGTCTGAAGACGGCTGAAGCGTCCCATTCTGCGTGACACATGTGACGGCTTTGTAAAGCCTACCCACGTCGTCTAGATGGGGGCCAATGTGCGCAATACAAGAGCCCTCACCTCTGAACATCACCAAACAATAGGCTGCCCTCTGTAGTCCACGAAATGCGCACGCCCTTGGGCTGGCAAAGTGTCTAAGGTTTGCAGCAAGCCAGCGACAGAAGCGTCGGGCGTGAGGGCTTCAGATGGCGCCACAAATGGCTGCGATAAGGCAGACGCCACGGTGCCCGGTTGCAACGCTGCCATCACCAAGTTGGGACGCTTGCGGGCGCATTCAATGGCAGCGGTTTGCAGCAGCATGTTCAACCCCGCTTTGGCAGCGCGATAGCCATACCAACCGCCTTTGTGGTTGTCGCTGATGCTGCCCACACGGGCCGACAACTTGGCGTACACCACCCGCCGCCCCAAACTCAGCAAAGGCACAAAGTGTTTGATCAGCAAGGCTGGCCCGACCGCATTGAGTTGGTAGCTGCGCAACAGGGCCTCGGCCTGCAAGGCATGCAAACTTTTCTCTGGACTACGGCCGTCAATGCTGAGCACGCCTGTGGCATCGACAATCAATTGAAATTCACCCGAGGCTTGCAATGCCGCAGCGGCATGCGCCATGCTGGCTTCGTCTTCCAGGGTGAACGCAGGCTGGGTGTGGCGCGACAGCGTCATCACCTCTTGGCATTCGGGTGTGGCTTGCAAGGCGCGCACAAAAGCAGCACCAATTGCGCCAGAAGACCCAATGACCAAGGCGCGAAACGCAGGACCCAAGCTGTGCATGACCAGATACCTCAAAGAATATGATTCTCTGCGATAGCGTCATGAACGCGGTTTAATCTATTTTCAAACAGCAACCCGATCCCAAGGAACACCGATGGACTTACAACTGACTCAAAAACATGTCTTGATCACAGGCGGCAGCAAAGGCATTGGCTTGGCCTGCGCCGAGACTTTTTTGAACGAAGGCGCCCGCGTCACTCTGGTGTCGCGCGATCGTGCCAACTTGGACGCGGCCGTCAAGACCTTGAGCACCCACCACCCTGCAGCATCCATCCACACCATCGCCGCTGATTTGCGTGAAGCTGCCTCGGGCTTGGCGGTGTTGAACAACGCCGAAGCGCACTTTGGTCCTGTCGATGTGTTGGTCAACTCCGCCGGTGCGGCCAAACGCACACCGCCCGAAGAGTTGACCCCTCAGGTGTGGCACGACGCCATGCGGGCCAAGTACTTCTCCTACATCCACATGATCGACCCGACCATCCAACGCATGGGCCAGCGCGGTGCTGGCGTGGTGGTGAATGTGATTGGCGCGGGCGGCAAAGTGGCCAGCCCCATCCACATGCCAGGTGGTGCCGCGAATGCCGCACTTATGCTGGCCACCGCAGGCTTGGCCACCGCCTATGCCGCCAAAGGCGTGCGCGTGAATGCGGTCAACCCCGGTGCCACCGTGACCGATCGACTCAAAGAAGGTTTTGCGGCCGATGCACGTGCCAATGGCATCAGCGAAACCGAAGCCATGCAGCGCACCACCGCGCGCATTCCACTGGGCCGCATGGCTGAGCCACGCGAGATTGCCGATGCTGTGGTGTTCTTGGCCTCACCACGTGCGAGCTACATCAGCGGCGTGTCACTCACCATGGATGGGGTGATGACGCCCACTGTCTTTTAAGACGCTGCCAGATGGGCCTCGGGCGTGTCGTTGATTGTCGTGCGACGTAGCTCTCGACGCTCCGCAATGTCATAACGACGCCCGCGGTGCAAGGTGCTGCGGTTGTCCCAAATCACCAAATCACCGGGCTCCCATTCGTGCACGTAGACGTTCTCACGTTGGGTGGCATGCTCGAGCAAATCCTGCAAATACATGCGACTTTCTGCGGTCGGCCAACCTAAGATTTGACGCGCATGAACGCCCACGAATAGCACACGACGGCCTGAACCAGGATGAACATCCGTGAGCGGCCAAACAGCGGGTGGGATTTGTTTTTTTTGGTCGTCGGTGTAAGCGTCATCGCCCAACAGAATGCGTGTGTGGAGGGCAAAGTGCTCGGCCTTCAAATCTTTGATTTCTTCACGTGTGCGCGCATCCAAGGTGTCGTAGGCATGGCGTAAATCGGCAAACTCGGTATTGCCGCCCCAGCTGGGCTTGATCACGCAATGCAGCATGGAGTAGGCAGCGCGTGGATTCATGAACGAGCTGTCGCTGTGCCACAGCTGATTGGCAAAGTTCGACAGGTTTTTGGGTGAATCGCGTTTGGCAACCTGTCCCTGCGCATCCACATTCGAGATGTCAATCAAGCGCTCATCTTCAAGACGCTCGGGGCGCTTGAAAACGCGCTTGAGTCCGATATCCAACGGCCCAAATGCATTTGAGAAATTCAATTGCTGCTGCGCCGTGAGGGGTTGCCCCCGAAAGACCAAGACCGCATGCTCATTCATCGCCGCGTTGATGGCCTTGACATCGTTGTCTGACAAAGGCTGTGTCAAGTCAATGCCGCTGGCTTGTGCCGCAAAAATTTTGTGTAAAGGTTTGAGTTGCAGGCTCATGGTGAATTTCCTTTATTCCTGTTCGATCTTGGCTTCTGTCACGATGCGGCCCCAGCGCTTCATCTCTGCGCCAATGAACGCATCGAACTGCTCTGGACGAGAGCCCACAATCTGAAGACCGTAATCCTGCGCACGCTTTTGCACTTCAGGTGTCGCCAAGGCCTTGCTGGTATCGGCTTGGATTTTTTGCAGAATCTGCTTGGGTGTTCCCGCAGGCGCAATGAAGCCGAGCAAGGCCCCCACATTGAAGCCCGGCAAGGTTTCTGCAACCGTAGGGTAGTCGTGACCCGCGACCCGCTTGTCCCCCATCGTGGCAATGACCTTCATGCGCCCAGCTTGCACATACGGCAAGATCGACAAGAAAGGATCGACCACCAGGTCGAGCCGCCCACCCATCAACTCTGTGTGTGCGGGTGCACTGCCCTTCATGCCAATGTGCTGCATCTCAAAGCCTGCCTCACGCTTGAGTAATTCAGCCCCCAAATGGGTGGTGCTGCCTGCGCCGGGTGTACCGTAATTGAGCTTGCCTGGGTTTTTTCTGGCGTACTCAATCAACTCTTTCAAATTGTTGAACGAAGCTTCTGGACGCGCCACGATGGCGAGTTGCATATTAAATAGCTGCGTGATGCCCGCCAGGTCTTTTTGGGTGTCATAAGGCAGCTTCTTACGCAGCGTGGGATTGACCGCCAAGGAAGAATTGACCATGCCAATCGTCAAACCGTCTGGCGCTGACTTGGCCACAAAGTCAACACCGATGGTGGTGCCCGCACCCGGCTTGTAATCAATGACCACGGTTTGTCCCCAGGTTTCTTGCAGCTTTTGCGCCAGCAAACGCCCCACGGTGTCAGTAGGCCCACCAGGAGGAAAAGGAACGATGATCTTCACCGGCCCTTTGGGAAAGTCTTGAGCAATGGCAGAAGACACCGCCACACTGAAGGCGAGCGGCAAAGCCATCGCAACCATCTTGATCCATTTCAAAGCGTTCTCCTTGGGGTGTGCAGATAGCACAGTGTCTTCATTGTTGGCTGAAGAACTGAAGTTGTCTGTCGCTCAGTTGCTGAACTTCGGCGCACGTTTTTCCACAAACGCGCGCACGGCTTCGTGGTGGTCGGTGGTCATGTGGGCAATCGCTTGGTAACCGGCTGACAGCTCTAACAACGACTCCAAGGAACTGCGCTCGCCTTCGCGCAACAAGCGTTTGGTCATGCGCAGCACGCCACCGGGGTTGGCCACAATTTTGGCCGCCAACTTTCGGGCTTCGTCCAACAGGGTGTCGTGTGCCACCACACGTGACACCAACCCACACGCCAGCGCTTCTTGTGCTGTCAAAGCTTCGCCCGTGAACGCCATTTCGCTGGCTTTGGAAATGCCCACCACACGTGGCAGCAACCAAGCCCCACCGTCACCGGGCACGATGCCGACTTTGACAAAGCTCTCGGCAAAGGTGGCTTTGTCGGAGGCGATGCGCATGTCGCACATGCAGGTCAAGTCCAAGCCCGCGCCAATGGCTGGGCCGTTGATGGCGGCAATCACGGGCACGTCCAGGTTGTAGAGCGCTTTGGGCAAACGCTGAATGCCGTTGCGGTATTCCTCGCGAATGGTGTCGGGCGTCAGGCTCTCGTTGAAATAACGCTGCATGTCTTTGACGTTGCCACCCGAGCTGAACACGGGGCCTGTGCCGGTCAAGATCACACACCGAATGGATGTGTCCAAGCGAATCGCTTGGCAGGCTTGCACAAACTCTTCGACCGCGCTGTTGCCCGTGAGCGCGTTACGCGTCTCGGGTTGGTTCATGGTCAAGATCAGAACAGCGCCTTCGCGCTCGGTTTTCAAAAATTGTGTCATGGTGAATTCCTGCGTGTTTCTTAAGCGGTCACATCGGTGGCGCTGCGAATCAGATCGAGTACCAAGCCGTTGCGGTGGTCGACCAATTCGCGACCCAACACGCTGTGCCAATACGATTCCGCCCCACCCGCTTGGCGCCAGGCATGCAAGCGACGGGTGAAGAGTTGCAAATCAAATTCGTGGGTGAAGCCAATCGCACCGTGGATTGAATGGCTCAGCGCTGCGACCTCGAGTGCCGCTTCGCTGGTGCGCGCTTTGGCCACCGCCACACGCACGCGATCTGGCACCACAGTGTCACTGGCACATCCCAATTGCGCCGCCATGTGGGCCGCAAAGCTGTGCTCGGCCATGACGCTGAGCTGGTGCTGAATGGCTTGGAACTTGCCAATCGGTTTGCCAAACTGCACCCGGTCGTTGGCGTATTGCAAGGTTTGGTTGAACACCGCCAACAAAGCGCCCGACAACTGGGCCGCGTTGATGCACCCCAACAGCAAGCGCATGTCAAAGTGCTGCGTCAATTGCAAACCTGCCGTCACCTGCTGTGCCGACCAATGCACATCGGCATCGAGCACAAAGCTGGCAGGTGTGCGTTGTGCGTCTTGCGTCGACAGCAACCACATGTGCTGGTCATCGCTGACCAACACCGCATCGGCCACGCGCCCTAGCTGCACGCCAGCGCACGCCAAGCTACCATCGGCCGCCCGTTGACCTTGCGCCAGGGTGATGCTGCCGTGGGGAATGCCCACCACGCCGGCGTGGGCCAACAGGCTGCGCGCCATCATGGTTTCAGCCACAGGCACAGGCACGGTGTAGCGTCCACACAAGGCCATCACGCCCAACACATCACGCAGAACCAAGCCAGCACCGCCATGGGCCTCGGGCACCAAGGCGTCGGCAAAGCCCGAGGTGTCGATTTGCGCCCACAAGGCCGCGCCGTCGCCCGAGGCTTCGATTTGACGCACCACCGCAGGGGTGCATTGGTCGTCCAGCAGTTGACGCAGGGCGTCTGAAAAAAGATCGTCCATCACATGCCTTTCAACGCAAGCCCAAACCGCGCGCGATCATGCCGCGCAAGATGTCACGCGTGCCACCACGCAGCGAGTACGAAGGCGCCACCTGCGTCACGTAGTTGAGGGTGTGCAACAGCTCCAAAGGGATGTCCTGCGATTCACGCGAGAACACATCATCGGCAATTGCGGCCGGGATGAGTTGCTCCACGCCTGTGCCCAAGTCTTTCACCAAAGCGGCTTCGACCACAGGGCTTTCGCCACGGGTAAGCTTTTCGGTGATGGCCACCGACATGGCCCGCAAAGGCGCAAGTTGGCTGACAATTTTTCCGGCCAAACGCACAGACTCAGGCGTGCGTCCTTGTGGGGTGCGGATGAAGGCCAGCCATTCGTCAAACAACACAATGCTTGAATACAAACGCTCAGGCCCGCTGCGCTCAAACGCCAGCTCGGCCGTGACCTGCTCCCAGCCCTGCCCTTCGGCGCCAATCAAGGCATCGTCTTGGAGCTGCACATTGTCAAAAAACACCTCGCAGAAATGGCTGTCGCCCGACAAGTCGGTGATGGGACGCACGGTCACGCCGGGCAAAGACAAATCCACAATCACTTGCGACAGGCCTTTGTGGCGGTCTTGCGCCTCGCCCGAGGTGCGCACCAAGGCAATCATGTAGTGGCAGTGGTGCGCGTTGGTGGTCCAAATTTTTTGGCCACTTAAAGACCAACCGCTGTCGGTTTTGGTGGCGCGTGTTTTGACACTGGCCAAGTCAGAGCCCGAGTTGGGCTCGCTCATGCCAATGCAAAAAAACGATTCGCCCCGACAAATGGGGGGCAGGTAAAACTGCTTTTGCGCTTCGGTGCCGTATTTCAAAATCAAGGGGCCGCTTTGGCGATCGGCAATCCAATGCGAGCCCACGGGCGCGCCGAAATTCAAAAACTCTTCCACCAACACATAGCGCGCAAACGCATTGCGTCCGCCACCGCCGTAGGCTTTGGGAAAGGTGATGCCCAACCATCCGCGTCGCCCCAGCTCACGGCTGAAGGCCGGGTCATAACCCGACCACGACTTGGCGCGGATGTGCGCCGGCACTTCGCGCATGGCATCGCTCAAGAATGCACGCACCTCGGTGCGCAAAGCTTCATCGTCCGCTGGAATGCGGGTGAGGTTGAGGGAGTCCAGCGTGCTCATTCCGATACGCCCTCCTCTGCGCCGCCCAAAACACCTTGTTGTTGCAAATCGTTCATCGCTTGCTCCGACAAACCCAGCACCTCGCTCAGCACTGCACGTGTGTGCTGCCCGAGTTGAGGCGGTGCGGTGCGGTATTGCACCGGGGTGTCCGACATGCGAATTGGGCTGGCCACCAGCGGTATGTCACCTGCCACCGGATGCGGCATGGTGAATTTCAAGCCACGCGCTTGCACCTGCGGGTCGGCAAACACATCGGCCAAGGTGTTGATCGGCCCGCAGGGCACGCCCACTTGCTCGAACAGCGCAATCCATTCACGCGTGGTGCGCATCACCGTGGTTTGGCGCATCAAGGGAATCAGCGCATCGCGGTGGATGACGCGTCCTTGGTTAGACACAAACCGCTCGTCGGCAGCCCACTCGGGCTTGCCCACTGCGTGGCAAAACTTGGCGAACTGGCTGTCGTTGCCAATGGCCAAAATCATGTAGCCATCGGCCGTCGGAAAGTCTTGGTACGGCACCGTGTTGGGGTGCGCGTTGCCCATGCGCTTGGGCGAGTTGCCGCTGTAGAGGTAGTTCATGCTCTGGTTGGCCAGGCAAGCCACACCCACGTCGAGCAAGGCCAAGTCAATGTGCTGACCGCGTCCAGTCTGTTCGCGCGCGGCCAAGGCGGCCAAGATCGAGGTGCTGGCGTACAGACCGGTCAAGATATCGGTCAAGGCCACGCCCACTTTCATGGGGCCTTCTCCGGGCTCGCCGTCTGGACGTCCGGTCACACTCATCAAGCCACCCATGCCTTGGATCAAAAAGTCATAGCCCGCACGGTTGGCATACGGCCCGGTTTGGCCGAAGCCCGTGATGGAGCAATAAATCAGACGCGGATTGATGGCTTGCAGCGAGGCATAGTCCAGCCCGTAATGCGCCAAACTGCCGACCTTGAAGTTCTCGATCACGATGTCGCAGGTTTTGGCCAACTCGCGGATGAGCTGTTGTCCCGCCGCTTGGGTGAAGTCCACCGCGATGGATTGCTTGTTGCGGTTGGTGCACAGGTAGTAGGCCGAGTCACGCGTGGCGTTGCCCTCCTCGTCTTTGAGAAACGGAGGACCCCACAAACGGGTGTCGTCGCCCGTGCCCGGCCGCTCGACCTTGATCACATGCGCGCCCAAGTCGCCCAGGGTCTGCCCGGCCCAAGGGCCTGCCAACACGCGTGAGAGGTCCAACACACGCACATGGGACAAGGCGCCTGGACGCGCTGACGATGCTTGGGTTGCAGCTGTGTTTGCACTCATTGTTGTTCTACCTTCGCTTTGGTGACGATGCGTTTCCAGAGCTGAATTTCAGCGCTTTGAAACGCGCGCATTTCATCGGCTCCGCCACGCATGGTTTCGGCGCCGAGTTTTTCGTAGAACTCACGGGTCTCTGGCATGGCTTCGATCTTGGCCAAGATGGCAGCTAATTTCTCAGTCTCGGCCTTGGGTGTTTTGGCCGACACCATGGCCCCCACCCAGGTGTAAGCGGTGAAGTTGGGCAAGCCCGCTTCCATGGCGGTGGGTACTTGGGGCAAGGCCGGCACACGGCGATCGCTGGCCACGGCCAAGGCGCGCAGCTTGCCGCCTTTGACCAACTCAGACGCACCCGTCACATCGGCAAACGCCATGTGCACAGTGCCAGAGGCCACTGCGGTCATGGCTTCAGACGCGCCTTTGAAGGGCACGTGAAATAGCTGCACGCCTGCCACATCGTTGAACAACTCGGCCATCAGCTGGTAGCCTGCCGAGCCCGAACCGTAGT
>Ga0228699_1000121_pt1 | contig 74292 bp, 59 predicted proteins | sample McNCre217_Aug_MG_FD_178016 | JGI IMG/M metagenome (GOLD analysis project Ga0228699, IMG submission 178016) | Freshwater microbial communities from McNutts Creek, Athens, Georgia, United States - 2-17_Aug_MG | ecosystem: Environmental > Aquatic > Freshwater > Creek | place: USA: Georgia... | reverse complement strand
GGGGCGGTATGGCCGATCTTCATCACGTACTCCTTCGAGCCGAATCAGGCCCGGTTGACGGGCATTGAGTCTGATATCGGTGGTCGCGCCGGTCACTTTAGCGGGATGGCGTGCCGCTTCGGGAAATCCTCCCCTGTACGAGCGGTTTTCGAGCAGATTTATGCAGATGCGGGTTGAATTGACGGGTTCGGGTGCGTGTATTTCCATTTTTGACGCCCGGTCGGCGTCGCGTCGGACCTTGCGGCTCATGAGCGTACCTCGACGCGGTGTTCCCCGGTCGGCATGCCGGTGATGACCTGTCCCGAGTCCACGCGCACGCGCACCGGCTGGCCGTCCATGCCCGAGTTGATCGCCTGTCCATCGGTCGAGGCTTCGAATCCTTCGCCCTTGTAGACCAGCGTCACCTTGTCACCGGCGGCAAACCACTGCCGTGCACGCAGATTGTCACTGCGCAGCGGCAGGCCCGGTCCGATCGCGTTGATCAGGCGCCGGCCGAGCAGCCGTGACGTCTCGGTGTGCACCGGACTGGCGGCGCCTGCCACGTCCACTTCGGCGAGCTGCAGATCGGCCGCCGACAGCTCCGTCCCGGCGGGCAGGGCGGCCGTGCTGACAATTGCCTGGCGCCACACCTTCACGGTCACCGGCAGGTAGACGTTCCACGCCACCGGCCCGCTCACGCAGCGCAGTCCGATGCGGGTGCGTCCCCAGGGTGTGCTGCCAGGCGGCAGGTAGGCATCGATCTGCTGGCATGCGGCCAGACGCAGGCGCGGGTCGAGCTGGCCGGGGAGCACCTCCACGCGCGCATCTCCCACATCGGCCATGGCCGAGCGTGTCACCTCGATGACCCGGAGGGAGAGTGCGGATGGCAAGGTGCCGTCAGGCGCTACATCGGCCCATGCGGCCGTGGTGACCATGGCCAGACCCACCGTCACTGCCAGGGCCACCACCAGACGCGATGGTCGTCGGTGTCGACCGGCTCCGGCCGGCGTGGGCGCCTGGGCGTAGCCGGGGGCAGAGGATTGGCGGAGCAGAGGCAGGCTGATCATGGTGCTGCCCACTGTAGGAGTCGTCTGACGACCGCTAGCCCGCAAGATGGGCCGCGCTGGGTGCCCTATTCGTGGGAGCGGGCGCAGCACCGTGCATCAAGAATCGGGTCCGAGCCCCCGGTGCGGGTCTGCATCGACACCGGGTCCCCGTGGTCGAACCCGCTGCCGCTGCTGCCGACACTGCCATGCTGAACCGCCTATCCGCTTCACTCGAATTCCAGACCCAGGCGCTGACCTTGCGCTCCGAGCGCCAGCGGCTGATCGCCAGCAACATCGCCAATGCCGATACGCCAGGTTACCAGGCCCGCGAGATCGACTTTGCCAAGACGCTGCAGCAGATGACGGGATCGGGCGCCGCGATCGGTGCGCCGGCCCTGCTGGCCGGCACCGACGCGCGCCACCTCGCCACGGGCGGCGCGTCCGCCGCCATGCGCGACAGCCAGATGCTCTACGCCGCGCCGAGCCAGACCAACCTGGACGCCAACACGGTGGACATGGACCGCGAGCGGGCCAGCTTCGCCGACAACGCGGTCAAGTACCAGGCCACGCTGCAGTTCATCAACGGTGGCCTGCGCACCATGCTCGACGCCATCAAGGGCCAGTGAAAGGTGCCACCATGTCGATGTTCAACATCTTCCACATCGCCGGCAGCGCCGTCAGCGCGCAGAGCCAGCGGCTCAACACGGTGGCCACCAATCTGGCCAACGCCGACACGGCGGCCGGCCCGGATGGCAAGAGTTTCAAGGCGCGCCAGGTGGTGTTCCAGACCGTGCCGATGGGCGACAACGGCGCCGCTGGCGTCAAGGTGGTGCAGGTCCGCGAGGACACCGCGGAGGGCCGCCGGGTCCACGACCCGGGCAATCCGAACGCCGACACCAACGGCTACGTCACCTACAGCAACGTCAATCCGGTCGAGGAGATGGTCAACATGATCTCGGCCTCGCGCTCCTACCAGAACAACATCGAAGTGATGAACACCGCCAAGACCCTGCTGCTCAAGACGCTGCAGATGGGTCAAGGCTGATCACCGCCGCAAGGACCCTCCACACCATGGCCACCACCACGTCCACCGCGACCAAGGCGACCGACGCCTCGACCGCCTACAGCCAGCTCAACAGCAGCACCGCCAGCACCACGGCCTCCAAGATGCAGGAGGCGTCCGATCAGTTCCTGAAGCTGCTGGTCACGCAGATGCAGAGCCAGGATCCGCTCAACCCGATGGACAACGCCCAGGTCACCAGCCAGATGGCGCAGATCAACACGGTGTCGGGCCTCGGCACGGTCAACGAGAGCATCAAGGCGATGTCGGCGCAGCTGCTGCAGATGCAAGCGATGCAGGGCGCGTCGCTGGTCGGCAATTCGGTTGTGGTGCCGGGCAGCACGCTCGACGTGAGCAGTGGCAGCGGCACGGGTCATTTCGAGCTGGGGGGCGCGGCCGATGCGGTCAAGGTCGAGGTGCTTTCCAGCGCCGGCCGGGTGGTCGACACGCTGGACATGGGGGCCGAGACGGGGGGGCGACACAGCTTCGACTGGAAGCCGGCCGACGGCGTGACCGACGCCGGCGGTTTCCGCTTCCGCGTGACCGCGACCTCCGGCACGGCCAGTGTCACGGCCACCACCCTGATGCGCGACCAGGTCAGCGCCGTCAGCGCGACCACCACCGGCGGTCTCAGCCTGCAGCTCAAGAGCGGCGGCACCGTCGCCTACAGCGACGTGCGCGCCTTCGGCGGCTGATCCCCACCTTTCTCCCATCCGTTCCAGGAGCATCCCCATGAATTTCCAGCAAGGTCTGTCCGGTCTGAATGCCACCAGCAAGAGCCTGGAGGTGATCGGCAACAACATCGCCAATGCCGGCACCTACGGTGCCAAGGCCTCCCGCGCCGAGTTTGCTGACATGTATGCGAACTCTCTCGGCAGCGCTGGCAGCGCGGGCATCGGTGTGCGGCTGCAGACCGTGGCCCAGCAGTTCAGCCAGGGCAGCCTGAATGCCACCAGCAACGCGCTGGACGTGGCCATCAACGGCGAGGGCTTCTTCCAGCTCAAGTCCAGCTCGGGCGAAACACTCTATTCGCGCAACGGCCAGTTCAAGGTGGACAGCGAGGGCTTCATCGTCAACGGCCAGAACCAGCGTCTGCAAGGCTACGGTGCCGACCAGCAGGGCGTGATCCAGACGGGCGTGCGCACCGACCTGCAGTTTCCGGCGGGAGGACTGCCACCCCGTGCGACCGACAGCATCAGCATTGCGCTGAATTTTGATTCGCGCAGTACGGCTACGATGCCGGCGCCCCCGACGGGTGTTACCTACGCGATCAACCTGGACGACGCGACCACCTACAACAACGCCACGTCGGTGCGCTCCTACGACGCCAAGGGGCAGCCGGTGGACGTGGCGTTCTATTTCCAGAAATCGGCCACGGACACCTGGAACGTCTATGCCGCGGTCGGGAGCGAGGTGCTCAAGGACGCATCCGGTGTCGCCAAGCCGATCATCCAGGGCCTGAAGTTCGACCTGGCTGGCCTCAATCCGAAGGATTCCAATGGCGACCCGCTGGGCTCGATCACGCTGCCCGACATTCCGGCGAGCGATGTCAATGCCGCCATCACGGGCATCAAGTTCGACATGAGCCATGTGACGCAGTACGGTGCCACGTTCTCCGTCTCTGATCCTTCACAGAGTGGCAATTCTCCAGGGCAGCTCTCGAGCTTGACTATCGAAGAGGATGGCGTCATCAATGCACGCTACACCAATGGCATGAACCGCATGGCCGGTCAGCTCGAACTGGCCAGCTTCCAGAATCCGCAGGGCTTGCGCCCGGTGGGCGGCAATGCATGGGCCAGCACGCCCCAAGCAGGTGAACCGGCGTCTGGCATTCCGGGGTCGGGCACGCTGGGGGTGCTGCAGTCCCAGGCGCTGGAAGAGTCGAACGTCGACATGACGGGCGAGCTGGTCAACATGATCACCGCGCAGCGCCTCTACCAGGCCAACGCGCAGACCATCAAGACCCAGGACCAGGTCATGCAGACGCTGGTCAGCCTGCGCTGAGCACGGGCTGAAACGACATGGACCGCCGCATCTACCTCTCGATGTCGGGCGCCAAGGCGACGATGCAGCGCCAGGACGTCCTGGCCAACAACCTCGCCAACGTGTCCACCAACGGCTTCCGCGAGGAGCTGCAGTCGTTCCGTGCCGTGCCGGTGCGGGGCGATGGGGCCTCGACCCGTGCCTACGCGCTGGAAACCACCACCGGCTACAACCCGGCGCCGGGTAATGTGGTCGCCACTGGTCGCGGCCTCGATGTCGCCGCCAAGGGCAACGCCTGGCTGACCGTGCAGGGCCTGGACGGCACCGAGGCCTACACCCGGGCCGGCTCGCTTGAAGTCAGCGCCGAGGGCACGCTGGTCACCCGCACCGGTCTGACCGTGCTGGGCGATGGCGGGCCGATCAGCGTGCCGCCCAACGCCGAGGTGAGCGTTGGCAGCGATGGCACGGTCAGCGCCCGTGCGCCCGGCGGCGCGCCCGGACCGATCGGCAAGCTCAAGCTGGTCACGTCGCAGTCGCCGCTCAAGCGCAGCGAGGACGGGCTGTTCCGTGCCCCTGGTGGCGATCTGCCGGCGGATGCGGCGGCACAGGTGCAGGACGGTGCGCTGGAAAGCTCCAACGTCTCGGCTGTCGGCACGATGGTCGCCATGATCGCCGCGGCCCGGCAGTTCGAGGCCCAGATGAAGTCGATGCAGACCGCCGAAAAAGACGAGCAGCAGGCCCAGCAGCTGCTGTCCCTGAACTGAACCAAGGATCTCCACCATGATGCGCTCCCTGTGGACCTCGAAGACCGGGATGGAAGCCCAGCAGACCCAGCTGGACGTGATCTCGCACAACCTCGCCAACGTCGCGACCAATGGCTACAAGAAGTCGCACGCGGTGTTCGAGGACCTGATGTACCAGAACCTGCGCCAGACCGGCGCGTCCAGCAGCGAGCAGACCCAGCTGCCGACCGGCCTGCAGGTCGGTCTCGGCGTGCGCACGGTCGCCACCTCGCGCCAGTTCAGCCAGGGCGGGCTGCAGCAGACGACCAACTCGCTGGACGTGGCGATCAAGGGCAACGGCTTCTTCCAGGTCCAGATGCCCGACGGCACGACCGGCTACACCCGCGACGGCGCCTTCCAGCTCAATGCGACCGGGCAGCTCGTCACCAGCAACGGCCAGCTCGTGCAGCCCGGCGTGACCATTCCGCCGAATGCGCAATCGATCACCATCGCGCAGGACGGCAAGGTGTCGGTGGCCATGCCCGGCCAGGCGACGCCGCAGGCGGTGGGGCAGCTCACGCTGGCCTCCTTCGTCAATCCGGCCGGCCTGGAGCCGCGTGGTCAGAACCTCTTCACCGAGACCGCTGCGTCGGGCACGCCCGTGGCCGCCGCTCCTGGCTCGGATGGCATGGGCGGCCTCTCGCAGGGCTTCATCGAGACCTCCAACGTCAACGTGGTGGAGGAACTGGTCGCCATGATCCAGACCCAGCGCGCCTACGAGATCAATTCCAAGGCCATCACCACTTCGGACCAGATGCTCCAGCGTCTGACGCAGCTGTGACCAGCCGCCTGGCCTCGGCGGTGCTGGTGCTGGCGAGTCTCCTGTCTGGCTGCCAGCTCATGCCCACGGTCGCCAAGGTCGATCTGGCGCCAGCGGAACCGGTACATCCCTATCCGACCGTGCGGCCGGTGGTCAACAACGGGGCCATCTTCCAGCACGCCCAGTACCGTCCGCTGTTCGAGGATCACCGGGCCCGCCTGGTCGGCGACACGCTGCTGGTGCAGATCGTCGAGCGGGTCAGCGCCAGCGCGCGCTCGACCAGCAATGTCGAGAAGAAGGGTTCGCTGTCGGGGGCCATCAGTGCCGCGCCGCTGCTGCCGGCCTCGGTGCTGGGCAAGCTCGGCGTCGGAGGCGAGAGCGCCAACACCTTCAGCGGCAAGGGCGGCACCGAGAACACCAACAACTTCAGCGGCACCATCACCGCGGTCGTGGTCGAGGTCCTGCCCAATGGCCACATGATCGTCTCGGGCGAGAAGCAGATCGGCGTCAACGACAACGTCGACGTGCTGCGCTTCTCGGGCCAGATCGACCCGCGCTCCATCCAGCCCGGCAACACCGTGGCTTCTGCCCAGATCGCCAATGTGCGCGTCGAGCAGAAGAGCCGGGGTGGTCAGGGAGATGCCCAGCAGATCGGCTGGCTGTCGCGGTATTTCCTCAACCTGATGCCGATCTGAGCGATGGCCATGCACCTTCTGTCCCGCCGTCCGAACCGCTGGCTGTGGATCCACCTTGGCTGCCTCGCGGGTGTCTTGCTCGGAGCGGTGGTGCCTGTAGAGGCAGCCGTGCGCATCAAGGAGGTCGCCAGCGTGCAGGGCGTGCGGCCCAACCAGCTCGTCGGCTATGGCCTGGTCGTCGGCCTGGATGGCACGGGCGACCAGACCACCCAGACCCCCTTCACCACGCAGAGCCTGAACGCCATGCTGCAGCAGCTCGGCGTCACCATCCCGCAGGGCACCGGGATGCAGCTCAAGAACGTCGCCTCCGTGCTGGTGACGGCCACGCTGCCGGCCTTCGCGCAGCCCGGCCAGCCGCTGGACGTGACGGTGTCGTCGCTGGGCAACGCCAAGAGCCTGCGCGGTGGCACGCTGATCGGCACGCCGCTGCGCGGCGCCGACAACCAGATCTACGCGCTGGCCCAGGGCAACCTGATCGTGGCCGGTGCCGGGGCCTCCGCGGGCGGCTCCAAGGTGCAGGTCAACCACCTGCTGGCCGGACGCATTCCGGGTGGTGCCACGGTCGAGCGTGCGGTCGGCAACCCGCTGGCCCAGGGCGACTTCCTGCAGCTCGACCTCAACAGCAGCGACTTCAACACCGCGCGCGAGGTGGCCAAGGTCATCAACGCCCGCTTCGGTGCCGGCACGGCATCGGCCCTGGACGGCCGGGTGATCCGCGTCAGGATGCCGCCGACACCGGACCAGCGCGTGAGCTTCATGGCCGATGTCGAGAACCTGCCGCTGGAGCAGGCGGCCCCAGCGGCCAAGGTCATCGTCAATGCCCGGACCGGCTCGGTGGTGATGAACCAGGCCGTCACGCTGGGGGCCTGCGCCGTGGCCCACGGCAACCTCTCGGTGTCCATCAGCTCGACGCCGGTGGTCAGCCAGCCCGGTCCGCTGTCCGGCGGGCAGACCACCGTGACCGAGCGCACCGACATCCGCATGCAGCAGGACGGCGGGGCGCTGGTGCAGCTGCCCGCCGGCACGAAGCTGACCGAGGTGGTCAAGGCGCTCAATTCGCTGGGCGCGTCGCCTGCGGACCTGCTGGCCATCTTGCAGGCGATCAAGGCTGCGGGTGCGCTGAGCGCAGAAATCGAAGTCATCTGAGGCGATACAAGGGTTTCCGACATGCAACGCCCATCTTCCACCCAGCAACTCGCCGCAGGCGGCGCCTCGCTCGACGCGCTGCGCGGCGCCGCGGCCCGCAACCCGGCCGATACCATCAAGGAGGTTTCGCGCCAGTTCGAGGCCCTGTTCATGCAGGAGCTGATGAAGAGCATGCGCGCGACCACGATGGACAGCGGCATGCTCTCCAACGCGGCCACCGCGATGGGCGGTGACATGCTGGACCAGCAGTACGCGATGCAGCTGTCGGGCCAGCCCGGCGGACTGGCCGCGGCGATCGCCCGGCAGCTGGAGCGCCAGATGGGGGTGGCCTCGGCGGTTGATCCCGCCCCGGGTCATCCGCGTTTTCTGCCGTTGCCCGGCCTGCGAACCAGCACGCCGGGCACGGGCACGGGCCATGCTGTATCGGCCCTGTCCGGGGCGACCGAGTCCGATGCCGGCAACGCTGTCACGCCGTACGGCAGCAACGCGCAGCAGTTCGTCAACACCCAGGCACAGGCCGCTGCCAGGGTCTCGGCCGAGAGCGGTATTCCCGCCGATTTCATGATCGCCCAGGCGGCGCACGAGACCGGCTGGGGCCGCCGCGAGATCCGCAGCCGCGATGGCAGCAACTCGTACAACCTGTTCGGCATCAAGGCCGGCCCCGGCTGGAGCGGCGCGACGGTTACGGCCACGACCACCGAGGTCATCGACGGCGAGCCGCGCAAGGTGCAGGCGCAGTTCCGCGCCTACAGCTCGTACGAGGACAGTTTCCGCGACTACGCGAAGCTGATCGGCACCAGCCCGCGTTACGCCGCTGCCCGCCGGGCGGCCGATGACCCGGGCGCCTTTGCCCGCGAACTGCAGCGGGCGGGTTATGCCACCGACCCGAATTACGCCACCAAGCTCTCCCGCGTGATCCAGACCACGCAACGCCTGCAACGCAGTCTTGGGCGATCCGGCCAGGCTGCCGATATCCAGGCTTAACCACTCTCCGAGTCGACCACCATGAGCACGAACTCCTTGATGACGGTGGGTGTGCAGGCCATGTTCGCTGCACAGACCCAGCTGAGCACGACCAGCCACAACATCGTCAATGCTGCGGTCGAGGGCTATTCGCGCCAGACCGCCAAGCTCACGACCGTGGCCGGACGCAGCACCGGTGTCGGCTACATCGGCGGTGGCGTCGGCGTCGAGACGATCGAGCGGGCCGCGAACCGCTTCCTCACGGTCCGCAACAACCAGACCCAGGCCCAGGCTGCCGCCGACAACACCCGCATGGGCATGCTGACCCAGCTCGAAGATGGCTACGCGCTGGGCGAGCAGGGTCTGGGGCAGGCAGCGTCCAAGCTGTTCGCCTCGTTCGGTGACATCGCCGCAGCGCCGAAGGACGCATCGGTGCGGCAGGTCGCGCTCTCGGCAGCAGAGAGCCTGGCCTCGCGGTTCCGCAGCACCGGCGAGACCATCGATGCCCTGCAGACCTCGGTCAGCCAGCAGCTCGTTGACGAGGCCTCGGTGGTGAACGGCCTGACCGGTCAGATCGCCAAGATCAACGGACAGCTCACAGGCACGGGCAATGCCACTGACCAGCCCAATGACCTGCTGGACCAGCGCGACCAGTTGATTGCGCAGCTCAGCGAGCACATCGAGGTGAACCGCGTGGACAACCGCGGCCAGGATGGCAAGTCCGACGGATCGGTCAGCCTGTTTGTCGGGGGGGGGCAGCCCCTGGTGATGGGCACTACCAGCCATGACCTGAAGGCGGTTCCGGATGCCAGCGCGCCGGAGCGTTCGCGCCTGGTGGTCGATCTGAACGGAAGCGAGCGCGAATTGACCAGCCGATCGATCGGCGGGGGTTCGATGTCCGGGCTGCTCCAGTTCCAGAACGAGGATCTGGTGGAAGCCCGTGCGCAGCTGGGCCTGCTGGCGACGTCGCTGGCCGATAGCGTCAACACCCAGCATGCCCAAGGCACCGACCTGGATGGTGCAGTCGGACAATCCCTGCTGAGCGTCGGTGATCCCAAGGTCTGGGCCTCGGCCTTCAATGCACGCGACAGCAGTGGCGAATCTGCTGCCAAGGTATCGATCAACCGGGTGGCCGGGCAAGGCAGCCAGTTGCAGGCCAGCGACTACACCCTGCAGCGCGATCCGGCTGACAGCACCCGCTACCAGGTCACCCGCCAGTCCGATGGCACGGTCTTCCGCGGGCTGGCCGATGGCGCGCAGGTGGACGGATTCACCTTCGATGTCAGCGGCGCTCCGATGTCCGCGCAGGACCGTTTCCTGCTCGAGCCGGTCAGTGCCGCGGCCAGCTCCACCACGGTGGCCATCACGGATCCGCGCCAGCTCGCGGCGGCAGGGGCCACCGCTTCCGGCTCGGGCAACGCCAACGCGCTGTTGATGCAGAACCTCGCCAAGGCCACCAGCATCGATGGCAAGACGTTCAGCGATGCCCACGCCCATCTGATCTCGGATCTGGGTGTGCGGGTGCAGCGGGCCACCTCGGATGCGGAGTCCTCCACCAGCCTGGCGACTCTGAACAAGACCCAGCTCGTCTCGGAAACCGGGGTCAATCTCGAAGAGGAGGCTGCCCATCTGCTGCAGTACCAGCAGAGCTACCAGGCCGCAGCGAAGGTGCTGGGCACGGCGCAGAAGCTGTTCGACACCATGCTGTCGATCATGGGCTGAGCCCATGCACCGCATGCCTGTTCCGCCCGAGTTTGAATCTGCATTGAATCGGAGATCGACATGTCTCGCATCGCTTCGGCCCTGAACCAGCAGCTCGGCCTCTCGTCCCTGATGCGCCGCCAGGAAGAGCTGGCCAAGGCCCAGGACCGCATCGTCACCGGCAAGCGCATCGATCGGGCCAGCGATGACCCTGCGGGGGCGGCACGCGCCGAACGCGCACTGGCCGACCAGACCCGCAACGAAGGCCTGCTGCGCACGCTGGGGGCCAGCCGTAACGCGATGTCGGTCGCCGAGTCGTCGATCGGCCATGCCGTCGACCTGGTGCAGACCGCCCGCGAGACGCTGGTCGAAGCCGGCAACGGCGCCCTGAACGCCTCGGACCGTGCGCTGCTGGCGGACCGGCTCAAGCAGCTCAAGGGGCAGCTGCTGTCGGTGGCGAACGCCGAGGACGGGAGCGGCCATTTCGTGTTCGGCGGCCAGGGCAATGACCACGTGCCGTTCGTCAATTCAGGCATCGGTGTCGAGTACCAGGGAACGCCGGGCAGCGCGGCCGGCTCGTTGTCCGAGGATCTGCCGATGGCCGTCGATGGCGAGGCGCTCTGGCTGAAGGCGCGCACCGGCAACGGCGTGTTCGAGACCGACCGGCAGGTGGATCCGGACAGCACCGCCTGGATCAGCGCGGGCCAGGTCGGCGACCCCGCTGCGCTCACGCTCACTGACGGGCAGCGCTACGAAGTCACATTCGACACCCCCACGCGCTACAGCGTGAACCTCATCGACAGTGACGGCAGCAGCACGCCGGTTCCGGATGCGAGCAGCAACAGCCATGACTATGCGTCCGGCACGCCGATTGCCGGTCTGCCCGGCATGAGCGTGAACATCACGGGCACGGCCGTGGCCGGCGACATGTTCACCATCGAGCCGTCCAGCCCGGGCCTGAGCGTCTTTGATGCCCTGGACCGGGTGATTGATGTGCTGGGCTCGTCCGCCACCGTGCCGCCGAACGCCGGTGACCGTGCACAGGCCGTCAATCGCGGTCTGCGCGACATCGACCAGGTGCTGGCCAACCTGCAGGTCGGGCGCTCCCATGCTGGCGAGACGCTGAACCAGATGGATGGTCTGGACGAGCGCGCGCAGACCCGCGTGCTGCTGGACAAGGGCTTGCGCTCCGATGCCGTTGACCTCGACATGGCCCAGGGCGTGTCTGATTTCTCCACCAAGCAGACCGCCTACCAGGCCGCACTCCAGTCGTATTCGATGGTGCGCAAGATCTCCCTGTTCGACTACATCAGCAACTGACGCGGCGCGTGTCCTCCACCATGCAGTCCCCGGACGCTCCCATCCTCGGGCAGGTGGCGCTCAGCTATTGCCCCATCATCGACAGCCAGCGCAACGTGATGGCCACGCGGCTGTCGGTGTTCCCGCTCGGGCATTCCCGCTGGCTGCCTGTCGGCGAGTTGCTCCGGGCTGTCAGCCAGGTCTGGCCGGCCGACGGGCCGCAGGTGGTGCTGTCGGTGCGCTGCGAAGGCTTGCTGGCCGATCTGCTGATGGTGCAGCCGTCCGCGAACGTGATGATCGAAGTGCCGAAGTTCATGGCCTGCGATCCGGTGCACCGTGACTCGATCCTGCAACTGGCCGACAACGGCAACACGCTGCTGCTGTCCGGGCGGCCGGACCAGCCGCTGCCGCGCCCGCTGCTCGGGGCGTTCAAGTACGCGATCATCGACCTGGCCGACGAACGGCGTCTGGACGGCGGCCCGGTGCCGGCCGGCGTGACGCGCTCGATCGGCTTTTTCCAGGAAGGCGTCCAGACCATCGGGCAGATGGAGGGTGCGTTCCGGCGCGGTGCGGTGGCCGTGCTGGGCTGGCCGGTCGAAGAGACGGCCATGGCGCCCCGGTCCGGCGGCGTGCCGCGGCCGGATCTGCAGGTCACGCTGCAGCTGATCCATCTGGTCCATGAACAGGCGCCGCTGGCACAGCTGGAGGCGACGCTCAAGTTCGATCCGGCGCTGGCCTTCAAGCTGATGCGCTACATCAATTCGCCGGTGTTCGGCCTCACGGTGGAGGTCACCTCGTTCTCGCAAGCCGTGATGCTGCTGGGTTACCAGCGGCTCAAGCGCTGGCTGTCCCTGCTGCTGGTGACGGCCGGCAACGACAAGAACCAGCGCCCGGTGATGTACGCTGCCGTGCGCCGCGGTCTGCTGATGGAGGCGCTGGCCGACGAGGACTGCAGCCCGGAACACCGCAACGAGATGTTCATCTGCGGGGTGTTCTCGCTGCTGGACCGCATGTTCCAGCGCCCGTTCAGCGCGCTGTTGCGGACGCTGCCGGTGCCGGATGGGGTCTACCAGGCGCTGGCCGAGGAGCGTGGTCCCTGCCACGCTGCGCTCGACCTCGTGCGCACGCTCGAAGGCGGCAGCGGCCACGATGTGCGCGAGACGGTGGCACGGCATGGTTGTTCGATGCGCCACGTCAACCGCGCATTGCTGCACGCACTGGCCAGCGCCTTTCAGCTCGGCTGAGCCTCCGGCGGCCCCGCGCGCTGCCTGGTGCTGCTTACACTGGCCGGCATGAAGCTGCCCCATGCCCTGCTGGATGCACTGGTCGAATCCGTGCTGGTCTTTGACGACTCTGCCCGGCTGGTCCATGCCAACCAGGCTGCGCTGCGCCGCTTGCCCTGCGAGCCTGGCATGAACCTCGCCGACCTCGGTCCCGCGTTGGGGCACCCGCTCAAGGACCGGCTGCGTGCCGTGCTGGCCGGCGGGCGGATCGAGGCCTATTTCCCGTCCGGCAGCGGCAGCGGCCTCGGATCCGGCCCTGTGCTGTCGCGGCTGGACGGCGGCTCCTGGGTGCTGTGCCTACCGCCGGACAGTGCCGCGTCGATGCCCTCCCGCATGCCCCTGTCGCTGATCGAGCAGCCGCTGCACGAGTTGCGCGAGTTGCGCGCGATGCTGTGGGCCGCCCCGTTTCCCGCCATGCTCCAGGACGAGGACTTCCTCCTGCTGGACGTCAATGACGCGTTCCTCTCCATCACGGGCCGCACGCGCGAGGCGCTGATCGGCACCGATCCGATCGAGCTGAGCCCGGTCGATGAACGCGACATCGCCCGCCAGGACCGCGACCGCCTCGACCGCGAACCTGCGGAGTTCATCGGCCCGTCGCTGCGAGAGTCGCGCCTGATCGACAGCGACGGACGCGCCCGCTGGGTGCGTTCGACACGGTATGCCACCGGAGGCGGCCCGCTGGGCGGGCGTCGGCTGCTGATGACGGTGCTGCAGGACACCACGCCCGAGCATGCGGCGCGCGAGCAGGCCGAGCGCTTCTCGCGCGAGCTGGACCAGTGGTTCGATCTCAGTCCGATGGGCATGGCGCTCTTTGATGACCGCGGGCTGATCCTGCGTGCGAACCAGGGCTTCGAGGCGCTGGCTGGCGGGCCGCTGGTGGACCTGAGCGAGGCTTCGGCACCGCTGCGCACCTTGCTGAACTGGACGCAGGGCGTGATGGCGCAGCCCATGGCGCCCGGCGGCGCCTGGGTCAGCCGCGAAGGCGCGTTGCCCGATGCGGACGGCCACATGCGCTGGGTGCGGGCGCTGCTGCGCTGTGACGAGGTCCGGGCCGGACGCTGGCGTTACATGTGCATGCTCGAAGACCGCTCGGCCGAAGACGAGCGCGATCTGGCCCAGGCGCGTGCAGAGCAGTTGCTCGGCGAGCTCTCGACGATCCTGGAAAGCTCGCCCGCCGGCATCGCCTCGCTGCACGGCGAGGTGCTCTTCCAGTGCAACGGTCGCTTCGAGCGCATGCTGGGACTGGCGCCGGGGACGGCGGTTGGCGGCACCATCCGCCGGCTGCTGGCCGGAGGGGCACAGGGTGCGCTGGACCAGCTCGATGCGGTGCTCGACCGGGGCGAACAGTATGAAACCGAGGTGGTCGTGGAGGACGAGGAGGGCGCCCGCCACTGGTATGCCGTCACGATCCGCCGCACCGGCCCGGCCGGGCGCCAGCCGCTGGCGATCGTCGTGCTGTCCGAGATCACGCGGCTGAAGACGCAGCAGGCCGAACTCGCCCACCTGGCCAGCGAGCATGAGCGCATGGCCGGCGTGCTCGGCCAGCAGGCCGACCGCACGCGCGCCGTGCTCGATTCGGTGCTGGTCGGCATCGTCACCGCGGACGAGCAGGGGCGCATCTCCTGGCTCAACCGCTCGGCGCGCCGCATGTTCGGCGGCGATCTGGGCGATTTCATGGGTCAGCCGCTGCACATCGTCGCCACCGACGAAGCCGAACATCCCTTCCGGCGCACGGTGCCGCTGTTCGGCGAGTTGCGCGACGGCGAGGCGCTGCAGTTCGAGTGCCGCGTCCAGGCGCGGGATGCGCGCACCTTCTGGGTGGTCGGCAACGCGGTGGCGACGCTGGGGCTGCAGGGGGGGCGCGAGATGACCTTCGCGCTGATGGACATCGACCAGCGCCGCCAGGCCGAGGCGCGCATCGCCGAGGCGCAGGCCTCGCTGCAGCGCATCATCGAGGCGGCGCCGATGGCCATCACGGTCTGCGACGCGGCCACGCTGCGGGTGCTGCAGCTCAACCGGGCCGCGGCGGCCTTGTGCGCCCTGCCGGCGTCCGCCGCGGTCGGCCGCTCGCTGCTCCAGCTCCATCCGCCGGTGCCCGGCGCCAGTCTGCAATCCGACATCGCCGAGGCGCTGGCCCACCCGCTGGTGGTCACGCCGCGGGAATACCGCATCGAACGCGATGGGTGCGTGGAGATCTGGGACGCCCGCTTCCTGCCGCTGGCCCGCTCCGAGGACCGCATCGACCAGCTGCTGATGGTCTCCACCGACGTGACCACGCAGCGCGAGGCGCAGCGGGCCGAGCTGGAAGCGGCGATCGCGCGGCGCGACATGCTGGTGCAGGAGGTCCACCACCGCATCAAGAACAACCTGCAGGGCGTGGCGGGCCTGATGCAGCAGGCGGTGGTGCGCTACCCGCAGGTGCAGCCGATCATTGCCGAGGTGGTCGGGCAGGTGCAGGCGATCGCGCAGGTCTACGGGCTGCAGGTCGGCAACACCGGCCTGCTGGCGGTGCGCAGCGTCATCGAGGCGATCGCGCAGTCGGTGCAACGCACCTTCGGCCGCGCGATCGAGCTGACGGTCGACGGCGATCCCGGCTGGCGCTGGTTGCTGCCGGAGGGCGAATCGATCCCGATCGCGCTGGCCCTCAACGAGCTGTTCACCAACGCGGTCAAGCACAGCCCGGCCGGTTCGGTGGTGGTGTGCCGGCTGCTGCTGGAGCCGGAGGCGGTGCGGGTCGAGGTCGGCAACCAGGGGCGGCTGCCGGCGGAGTTCCGGCTGGACCGCCGGCCCGACACGGTCTCGGGTCTGGGGCTGGTGCGGGCCCTGCTGCCACGGCGCAGCGCCACGCTGTCGCTGACGCAACAGCACGGGCAGGTGGTCGCGGCGCTCTGGCTGGCGCCGCCGGTGGTCCGCCACGAACGCCTTCCCCCTTGATGCGGGCGGTCGCGTCCGGGGCGACGTACGCGACAATCCTGTTCTGGTTTTCCCTCTACCCATCCAGGATGTTCATCGTGTCAGACAAGTCGGCAACTTCCCCGCGCGGGCGGATTCTGGTGGTGGACGATGACCGGCTCGTGCTGGCCACGGTCGTGCACGGCCTGAAGCACGCCGGCTTCGACATCCTGGACGCCGACAACGGCGACGACGCCATCCTGCTGGCCCGCCAGCACCGGCCCGACCTGGCGCTGCTCGACATCCGCATGGACGGCATGAGCGGCTACGATGTGGCGCATTACCTGCGCGAGGCGCTGCAGATCCCGTTCATGTTCCTGTCGGCGTTCTCGGACGAGGCGACGCTGGCGCGCATCCAGGCGCTCGGGGCGCTGGCGCTGCTGGTCAAGCCGCTGGACATCGCGCAGCTGGTGCCAGCGGTGGCGTCGGCGCTGGACGGCGTGCGCCAGTGCAGCGGCACGTCGAAACCGGCTGCAGTGGCGGTGGCGGCGCCGCCGGAGATGGCTGCACCGGTGCCCGCCGAGGCGGCTGCCGGCGCGTCTGCGCTGCCCACCGTGGTGGCGATGGCGGTGGGCATCGTGATGCACCGTTTCTCGCTGGCGCGCGGTCCGGCGCTGGAGCGGCTGCAGCGGCTGTCGGCGCAGGAAGGGCGTGCCCTGGAGCCGACCTGCGCCGCGATGGTCGAGGCGCTGGAGCAGCTGGCCCTGCCGGGCTCACTCTGAGCGTGGCGCTGCACCGAGCGTGAAGTAGAAGGTCGCGCCTTCGTTGACCGCTGCTTCTGCGCGGATGCTGCCGCCGTGGCGGCGGACGATGCGGCGCACCGACGCCAGACCGATGCCCGTGCCGGGGAACTCGGTGGCCCCGTGCAGCCGCTGGAAGGCGCCGAACAGCTTGCTGGCGAAGCGCATGTCGAAACCGGCGCCGTTGTCGCGCACGAAGAACTCCGTGCGGCCTGCGACGGCGGTGGTGCCGAACTCGATGCGGGTCACCTCGCGGCGGGAGGCGTATTTCCAGGCATTGCCCAGCAGGTTGTCCAGCATCGCGCGCAGCAGGACCGGATCACCTCGCGCGGCCAGTCCCGTCTCGATGCGGATCTCGGCCTGGCGTTCGGGGGCCTGCTGGCGCAGCTCCGCGATCACCTGGGTGGCCAGCTCGGTCAGGTCGACCGGGACCGGCTCGATGGCCTGCGTGGACAGCCGAGACAGCGCCAGCAGCGCATCGATCATGCTGTTCATGCGTGCTGCAGCACCGAGCACGCGCTCCAGGTGGTCGTTGCCGACGCGGTCGAGCAGGTGGCCGTAGTCCTCGCGCACGATGCGGGTGAAGCCCTCGATGACGCGGATGGGCGCGCGCAGGTCGTGCGAGACGGTGTAGACGATGGCCGCGCGGTCATCGTCGGCGGGATCCGGCGCAGCGGGCGCGGCCACAGACATGGGCGGGGGGGCGATCGACTGCGCCATCGCCGGCGTCGAGGGCGGCAGCCACAGGATGCAGCAGTGGTCCGGCAAGTCCAGACGCTGCACGCTGGCGTCGGGTGTCTGGTGCTGGCTCTGCAGCAGCAACTCGCTCACCATCCGCCCGAGCGCGGGCGAGTCCGCCGCGGGCAGGGTGGCCTGGGCGGCGGTGTTGGACGCCAGCAGCTGCGGTCCTGCATCGCTGGTGCGCACGAGCAGTGCCGGTCCGGGCAGGCCGCGCAGCAGCCGGGTCTGCAGCGCGAGCGACTGCGCGGTGGTGAGCCGCAGTCCGTCGGGTGCGGCCAGGGGCGCTGCCAGGGGTGGTCGGGTGGCGCTGCGCAGGGCCCAGCCGATGGTCGCCAGGCCGATGCCCAGCAAGGCGATCGCCCCGCCGAGGCGCCCTTGCACGGTGGGCGGACTGAGCGACTGGGCCAGCCACTGTGTCGATACCAGCAGGGCCAACGCTGCCAGACACAGCAGGATCGCCCGTGTCGCAGGGCGCAATCCGGACTCGGGTGGGGACGACATGCCAAGGATTGTAGGGACTGGTGTCCTGGCGATCGGACGCTGTTGCAACGAGTTGGACACCCTGCGCGAGACTTCGGCGAAATTGCGCGGTTGAGCCGACCCGCGCATCGGGCGCAGGCTGGGCTGCACCTATGCTTGCGCGTCCGATCTGACCAGCCTTGCCGAAACCAGCCATGCCCTCCACCGACGTGACGTCGGCGCCCGCGGTTCACGCCGCGCCGCTGCTGCCGCCGACCGACGATGCCCGCACGACCGACCATCCGTGGGCGCTCGACATCTGCGTGGGCAGCGGCCCTGGCGTGCTGGAGGCGCCGGACGGGCTGGTCACGGCCTCTGGTGGCATCGATGCCGACAGGCTCCCGCTCGTCTCGGATGCGCAGGCCCAGACCCAGGCCCTGCTGCTGTCGCGCCGCCTGCATCTGGCGGTGACCTTGCAGGAGGGCCTGTGCCTTGTGGCGCCCGTGCTGCGCCTGTGGCTGCGTGCGAGCGGATCCTGCCTGCTGCGCGTGAGCGACTGGAGCGAAGAGGGCGCGCTGGTGCAGCCCTGGGTGCTGCGCGACAGCGCCACCGAAGAGCTGATCGATCTCGGCCAGATGGCCACCACCCACGCCAGCGAGGCCCCGCTGGGCACGGCGCTGGCGCTGCTGCGGCCGGTGCTGGCCGTGCTGGCACCGGCCCAGTCGAAGCTGCCCTGGCGCCCGGACGACGTGCGCGAGGTGCTGGCACTGCCGGTGGTGCACCGGCAATGTGCCGTGGCCGCCATCGAGTTCCACAACCCCGCCGAGTCGACGCCGGCGCTGCGGCAGCTGCTCGAACTGGTCGGCTTGCACCTCGGGCATCTGGCCGCCCGGGACGAGCAGGTCCGCGACGCGGAACTCTCGGCCCAGCGGCTGGCGCGGGTGGCCCTGCTGGCGGCGCGGGTCGGGCGTGGCGCAGTGATCACGGATGCGCAAGGCATCATCGAGTGGGCGCACCCGGCCTTCGTGCAGGCGACCGGCCACTCGCCTGGCAAGGTCTGCGGCCGCACGCTCTGGAATGTGCTGTTCGGTGACGCCCGCGACGCGCGGCTGGCGCTGCTGCTGCGCGATTGCCTGTTGCGCGGTGACGACTTCGTGCGCGAGTTCGTGGCCCGGCGCGGCCGCGACGACATGCTGCCGGGCGATCCCTACTGGCTGGAAATCGACGCGCAGGTGGTCCTCGACGAAACCTCCGGCCGCCCGCAGGTGGTCTGCGTCTGCCGCGACATCAGCGACCGCAAGGAGCGCGAGTTCGGCATCGACGAGGGGCGGGCGCTGCTGGCGGTGCTGACCGAGCACATCCCGATCAGCCTGGTGGTGCTGGACGCGGAGCGGTTCCGGGTCGTCTCGCTGAACCGGCACGCGGAGCTGGAGTTCTCGGCCCACAGCGCGCAGGTCGGCGGCTGGGACCTGGACGAGCTGCTCGGGCACGGCGTGCAGCAGCGGGTGCAGGCCTGCCTGACGCGGGCGGTGGACAGCCACGACGCCATCGAGCACGAGTTCGAGCGGCCCACCGCCGACGGTGACCGGGTCATCAGCGCCCGCTACGTCGCGGTGCGCAACCGGCTCGGCCGGCCGACGGTGGTGATCTGCCAGCTGCGCGACGTGACCCAGCAGCGCCGCGACGCCCAGCAGCTGCGCGAATCCGAGGAGCGCTACCGCGAGCTGGTCGAGTCGATCGACGAGGGCGTGTTCGTCACCGATCCGCACCGGGACAGCTACTTCTACATCGGCGCCCGCGTGTACGACATGCTCGGGCTGGGCGCCTCGCAGGTGCTGCCGCACGCGGAGCTGCTCCCGCTGCGGGTGCTGCCGGAGGATGCGCCCCTGCTGGAGCAGCAGCGGCTGGACGAGCCGCACTCGGTCAGCACGGATGTCACCGTGCGCATCCGCCACCCGCAGCGCGGCGTGCGGTGGCTGCGCCAGCGCACGCGCACCCGCGTGCTGCAGGACGGCGAGATCCGTGTCTACGGCCTGATCGACGATGTCTCCGAGGAACGCGAGCGCGCGCTGCAGTTGCAGGCGGCGCGCGATGCGGCCGAGGCGGCCAGCCGTGCCAAGAGCCAGTTCATGGCGACGATGAGCCACGAGATCCGCACCCCCATGAACGGCATCCTCGGCATGACCGAGCTGCTGCTGGGCACGGCGCTCAACGACCGCCAGCGCCGCTTCGCCCAGGCCGTCTACCGCTCGGGCGAGAGCCTGCTGGAGATCATCAACGACGTGCTCGACTTCGCCAAGATCGAGGCCGGCAAGCTGGAGCTGGCGCCCTCGGAGTTCTCGCTGCGCAGCGTGGTCGAGGACACGCTGGAGCTGCTGGCGCCGCGCGCCCACGAGAAGGGTCTGGAGCTGAGCTTCCGCGAGGCGCCGGGCCTGCCGGCGACGGTGCTGGCCGATCCGCTGCGCCTGCGCCAGGTGCTCACCAACCTGGTGTCGAACGCGATCAAGTTCACCGAGCACGGCGAGATCACGGTCGATCTGAACCACGCGCCGGCATCGGCCGTGGGCAACGTGCTGCTGGTGTTCACGGTGCAGGACACGGGCATCGGCATCGCGGCCGACATGCAGACGCGCCTGTTCAATGCGTTCACACAGGTCCACGTCGGCCTGTCGCGGCGCTACGGCGGCACGGGGCTCGGGCTGGCGATCTCGCGCCAGCTGGTCGAGCTGATGGGCGGGGCGATCACCGTGTGCAGCCAGCCGGGCGTCGGGTCGGCTTTCAGCTTCACGCTGCCGGTGAGCGCTGGCAGCGGCGATCCCTCGCTGACCCAGGGTCTGGGGGACGCCACCGCCATGCCCGGCATCCGCGTGCTCGTGGTCGATGACCATCCCACCAACCGCACCGTGCTGGAGAACATGCTGACCGCCTGGGGCCTGCGCGTGACGCTGGTCGGCGATGGCGAGCAGGCGCTGCAGCTGCTGCGCGGGCTGCCACTGGATGTGCCGCCTTTCGATCTGGCGCTGATCGACTGGCACATGCCGGGCATGGACGGCATCGAGCTGGCACACCGACTGCGTACCGGCGGGCTGATCGACCGGACGCAGCTGGTGCTGCTGTCCTCGGTGGCGGCGCCCGACGATGTGCGGGTGGCGCAGGAGGCCGGCTTCGTCCGCTTCATCCACAAGCCGGTGCGCAAGGCCGAACTGCGCCAGGCCATCCTGGGCATCGCTGCAGCCCGCCAGGAGGCCGATGTCCGCATGCCGCAGCTCGGTGCCTCGGTGCTGGTGGTCGAGGACAACCCGGTCAACCAGGACGTCATGAGCCAGATGCTGCAGCGCATGGGCTGCAGCGTGCGGGTCGCCAGTTCGGCCCTGGAGGGCCTGGGCGCGCTGTGCGAAGGCTTGTTCGATCTCGTGCTGATGGACATCCAGATGCCGGGCATGGATGGCGTGGAGGCGCTGCAGTGGCTGCGGCGCGGACCGACGCCCCGCTTCACCTTCCTCACGCCGCCGCAGACCCCGGTCGTGGCCGTCACGGCGAACGCGCTGGAGGGGGACGAGGAGCGCTTCCTGTCGCTGGGCTTCGATGCCTACCTGTCGAAGCCGTACCGGCAAGGCCAGCTGCTGGCGGTGCTCGGGCGCTATGTCGGCAACCGGCTGGGCCGGCGCGGACAGCTCGACATCGAGGCGGCGGCCCGCACCGCACCTGGCGAACTGACCGGTCTCGGCGAGCGCAGCCTCGCATTCGACGATCCGCAGACCCCGCCCACCTCCAGCCTCTTCCTCGCGCTGGAGGAGGATCCGCCTCCGCCGCTGCTGGACGCCACCGCCATGCAGCGTCTGCACGACCTCGATCCGGGCGGGCGCAACCAGCTGGTGCACCGGGTGATGCAGGCGTTCGATGCCTCGATCAGCCGGCTGATGCCGATGCTCGGCGTCGGTCCGCTCGGGCTCGATCTGGCGTCGGTGCTGCACGTGGCCCACACGCTGCGGTCGTCGGCGAACAGCCTGGGCGCGCTGCAGCTGTCGGCACTGTGCGCGGACATGGACCAGCAACTCCGGCGCGGCCTCGACATGACCGATCTGCTGCCGCGCCTCGATGCCTTGCGCAACGAGATGCAGCGTGTGCAGCAGGGTGTGCGACAACGCCTGTCCATGCGGACCGGCTGAGCAGGATCCACGCGTGAACCACGAACATCCCGCCATGGCGCCCTGCGCTGACCGCCAGCCGCGCATCCTGCTGGTCGACGATGATGAGGTGAACTTGCTGCTGATCGGCGCAGCGCTGCGCGAGCGCGGGTTCACGGTGCACGAGGCCACCGGAGGACTGGCGGCGCTGCGCATGCTGGCCGACTGGTCGCCCGATGTGATGGTGCTCGACGCGGTCATGCCCGGCATGGACGGGTTCCGGACCTGCGAGGCCCTGCGCGATCTGCCTGGGTTCGAGCTGATGCCGGTGCTCATGCTCACCGGGCTGGACGACGAGACCTCGATCGAGCGGGCCTTCGATGCGGGCGCGACCGACTTTTTCGTCAAGTCGCACCACTGGAGCCTGCTGGCGGGGCGCCTGCGCTACCTGCTGCGGACCTCGCACATCCAGATGGAGCTGCTGCGCAGCCGCGCCAAGCTGGCCCGTGCCCAGGACCTGGCCCGCATGGGCAGCTTCGACTGGCATGTGGGCCGAGGGCTGCAACTGGAGCCCGAGGCGCTGCGCGTGATCGGCCATGGTCCTCGTGCGCCGCGGTCCGTGCCGGAGGTGATGCAGCTGCTGGTGCCGGGCGCTCGCCGGGCGATGGCGCTGCTGCTGCGCGATGCCTTGCGGCATGGCACAGTGCTCGACAGGGATGTGACGATCTGCCTGCCAGACGGGCGCGAGCGCATCGTGCACGTCGAGGCCGAGCCCGAATTCGACGACCAGGGCGCGTTGCGCGCCTACGCCGGCATCATTCAGGACGTGACCGACCGGCGCCTCACCGAGGACAAGATCCGGCACCTGGCCAACTTCGATGCGCTCACCGGGCTGCCCAACCGGCGCCAGCTGATCTGGCGTGCCGAGCGGGCGCTGGAGCAGGCGCGCCGGATGGGCCACGGCTTCGCGCTGCTGCTGATCGACCTCGACCGGTTCAAGAACATCAACGACACGCTCGGCCACGGCCAGGGCGACGAGCTGCTGGTGGAGATCAGCCGGCGCCTGCGCACCTGTGTGCACCACTGCGACCAGATCGCCGACATGGGCATCGACGCCACCGTGCTGCGCTCGCACCGCGCGCTGGAAGCCGTGGGGCGGCTCGGTGGCGACGAGTTCGTCGCGCTGCTCCCCGACGTGGCAGACGAGGCCCAGGCCGTGCGCGTGGCGCAGGGCATCCTGCAGGCCCTGCGCGAGCCGGTGGTGCTGGGCGGGCGCGAGTACTTCGTCACCGCGAGCGTGGGCCTCGGCCTGTTTCCGCGCGACGGCATCAGCGTGGTCGACCTGCTGCGCAACGCGGATGTGGCGATGTATGCGGCCAAGTCTGGCGGGCGCAACGCGTTGCAGGTCTACCGGCCGCATCTGGCCGGGCAGGGCCGCGAGCGGCTGGAGCTGGAAAGCGCGCTGCACAAGGCGATCGAGCGCAACGAACTGGTGCTGCATTACCAGCCCAAGGTCCGTGTCGGCACGTCCACCGTGGTGGCCGTGGAGGCGCTGATGCGCTGGCGGCGCGACGGCGTGCTGGTGCAGCCCGGCGAGTTCATTCCGCTGGCCGAGGAGACCGGCCTGATCGTGCCCATGAGCGAATGGGCCATCGGCGAGGTGGCGCGCCAGGTCGGCGTCTGGCGCGATGTGCACGGCGTGGAGCTGCGCGTGGCGGTCAATCTCCCGGCCCGGGCCTTCGAGCGCTCGGACCTGATCGATCTGGTGCGCACCGCCACCGGGCGCCACGGACTGACGCCGCGCGCACTGGCGCTGGAGATCACCGAGACGGGCCTGATGCAGAACCTGGACCGCGTCATTCCGGAGCTGCACCGCCTGACGCAGATCGGCGTGGACATCGCCATCGACGACTTCGGCACCGGCTACTCCTCGCTGGCCTACCTGACCCAGCTGCCGATCAGCGAACTGAAGATCGACCGGTCCTTCGTGTGCGATCTGGCCGTGAAACGACAGAGCGTGGCGGTGGTGACGGCCGTCATCGCCCTGGCACGCTCGCTGGATCTGAAGGTGGTGGCCGAAGGGGTCGAGACGGTGCCGCAGCGCGATGTGCTGTTGCGTCTGGGCTGCGACGAGATGCAGGGCAACCTGTTCGCCTGCGCGATGGCCCCGGACGAACTGGCCCGGTGGCTGCCCGCCTGGGCCGCGCAAGAGATCCGTGAAGAGATCCGTGAAGAGATCCGTACCCGGACGTGAGGCGATGTTCGCGGGATTAGTGCCGACGCTGGTGGCCCGGCCGAGAAAAGCGGGTGTTTTCTCTGTGGACAATAGGCGATCCCATCTGCGGGTCGTCTGCCATGCCGTCCGATGTACATCGACCAGTCTGTTCCCGATGCAATTGACGCCCGGCGGCCCGAGCCGCCGACGGGCGTCCCTGCGTCCGATGCGGGCATGGTGTCGGCCATGACCGCCGGCACTGCCGATTCCGGCCGCGTGTTCCCCAGGGCGCCGCAATCGGTGCCGGTCTTCGTGGCGGCGCTGGCCGAGCCGCTGCTGGCGGTGCTGTGTCTGCTGCTGTCGGCGCTGTGGCTCGGGCAGCCGCTGGACCACGCGGTGATGCTGCTCGGCGTGTTCACCATGACGCTGATGTTTCCGGGGACCAACCGCTTCTACGAGCCGCCCTCGCGTTCTGCGGTCGACATCGCCACGGCCTGGGTGGCGGTGGTGGCCATCCTCGTCCTGTGCGGCCATGCGTCCGACAGCCTGCGCTTCTTCCAGCGTGATGTGGTCGTGGCCTGGGTTCTCGCCACACCGGTGGTGCAGCTGTCGTTCGTGCTGGCGGGCCGCAGCCTGATGCGCCGGTTCGCGGCGCAGCCGGAGCGTCGGCGTCCGGCCCTGGTCATCGGTGGGGGGGCGCTGGGCGCCAGGATTGCCGAGGCGATCCTGGCGCGGGCGCCGTATGGCCAGGACCTGGTCGGTCACGTGGAGGACCGGCATCCGGACCGCTGTGACCCACGGGTCCGCGAGCATCTGCTCGGCGGACTCGAGGATCTGCCGGTGCTCCTGCGCGAACACCACATCAGGGAGGCCTACATCACCTTCGCCCTGAGCAGCCAGCCGCGCATCCGCCAGATGGTGGCCGTGTTGCGGGACGCCGCCGTGTCGATCTATCTGGTGCCGGACGTGTTCAGTGTCAGCGTGATCCAGGGCCGCATGCGCAACATGGACGGCGTGCCGGTGGTGAGCCTGCTGGAAAGCCCGTTCGTGGGATTGAACGGACTCGTCAAGCGCCTGACGGACATCGTGCTGGCCAGCCTGATCCTGGTCCTGATCGCGCCGGTGCTGCTGGTGGTGGCGATCGGCGTGAAGCTGGACTCGCCCGGACCGGTCCTCTTCCGGCAGCGGCGCAACGGCCTCGATGGCGACGAGATCGTGGTCTACAAGTTCCGCTCGATGCGCGTGATGGAAAACGGCCCGCAGGTCACCCAGGCCACCAGGCACGATCCGCGGGTCACCCCCTTCGGCGCCTTCATCCGACGCACCTCGCTGGACGAGCTGCCCCAGTTCATCAACGTGCTGCAGGGCCGCATGAGCATCGTCGGTCCGCGGCCGCATGCCGTGGCCCACAACGAACAGTACCGGCCGATCATCCGCTCCTACATGGTGCGCCACAAGGTCAAGCCCGGCATCACGGGCTGGGCCCAGGTCAACGGCTGCCGCGGCGAGACGGATGTGGTCGAGAAGATGGCCGCCCGGGTGCACTACGATCTGGAATACCTGCGCAACTGGTCGCTCGGGCTGGATCTGCGCATCATCGCGCGGACCGCCCGGCAGATGCTCTTCGACCGCAGTGCGTACTGAGGGTGTCCCTGCGCGCGCTCCGTTTTCTCTTTCTCTTCTAATCCCTCGCACGACAGGCAGGACCATGTTCAAGATGACGCTCTCTCCGCAGTTCTCGGTGCGCCCGCTGGCGCTGACGCTGGCGGGTCTGGCCTGTCTGGCCAGCAGCGCCCAGGCGGAAACCAGCCCCTACTACATTGGTGCCTCACAGCGCTTCACGCACAACAGCAATGTCTTCCTGAACACGGATGCACAGGCCAGGTCGGACACGATCTCGTCGACCGGGGTGCGTCTGGGCCTCGACCAGCCCATCAGCCGCCAGCGCCTGACGGCCACCCTGAGCGCCAACGCGAACCGCTACAGCAGCCTGGATGCGCTCAACAACACCGATTACGCCCTCGACACGCGCCTGGACTGGGCAACCGTCGAGCGACTGTCTGGCAATGTGGCAATCTCCTCGCGCCAGAGCCTGCCGACCGATGCGGCGGCCTTGTCCAGCGGGCTGCGCAATCTGCTGACCGTCCACAGTGCCAGTGTCCAGGCCAACCTCGGGCTGGTCACGCGGTGGAGTTTCGATGCTGGTGCCGCCCTGTCGCGCGCACGCTATTCCGAAGCGACCTATGCCCGCAACAACGTCAACCAGGCGTCGATCAATGCCGGTGTGCGCGTCACGCCGGCCAGCGGCCTGACCCTGCGGACCGGTCTGCGGCACGCCAATGTCGACTATCCGAATGCCAGCAACGAGGTGCGTCGCAACGACCTCGATTTCTCGGCCGTCGTCAATCCCGGGGGCGCCAGCACGTTCAACAGCCGTGTGAGCCTGACGCAGGAACACCAGTCGCTCGTGGACCGCAGCACGAACAGCTGGACCGGCGCACTGGGCTGGAACTGGAAGCCCACGGGCAAGCTCTCGACCAGTCTGAACCTGACCCGCGACACCAGCAATGGCAGCTACGACTTCACGACGGGTTCGATCAACGTCGCCTCTTCCAACAGCGCGATCACCACGACGCTCGGACTGACCGCGCAGTGGGAGGTCACGTCCAGGATTGCCATGACCGGCAGTCTGGCGCATGCCCGCCGCTCGCTGAACAATTCGCTGACGATCGGCAATGGCGTGTTGCCGTCCTCTGCCAGCGACCACACCAACAGCCTGGGGCTGAACATGCAGTACGCCGTGCTGCGCAATGTGGATGTGGGTTGCGGGGTGAACTGGAGCGACCGCAGCGTGTCGTCGGTGAGCGGCAGCACCACCCTGACGGTGCCTTACAGCGTCACGACCTACACCTGCTTCGGTCAGGCGCTGCTGCGATGAGACAACGGGCGCCGAAGCGCCCGTTGTCTGTCATGCCACCGGGTCTTCAGTTCCGCCCGATGGAGTGGTAGGCCAGCCCGAACGAGCGGATCAGCTCCGGCTCGTAGAGGTTGCGCCCGTCGAAGACGATCTTGTCCTTCAGGCTGTCGCGGATGGCCTCGAAGTCCGGCGTGCGGAACTCCTTCCACTCGGTGACGATCAGCAGCGCATCGGCGCCTTCCAGGGCCTGCTTCTGCCCGTCGGCATAGCTCAGGCCGTCCCAGCCGGTCATGACACGTTGCGCTTCGGCGGTCGACACGGGGTCATAGGCCTGCACCTTCGCGCCGCGCCTGAGCAGCTCGCCGATGATGACCCGGCTCGGTGCCTCGCGCATGTCGTCGGTGTTCGGCTTGAACGCCAGGCCCCACATCGCGAAGGTCTTGCCCGCGAGGTCTTCACCGTACCTGGCGACCACCTTGTCGACGAGGACCATCTTCTGCTCCTCGTTGACCTCCTCGACCGCCTTGAGCATCTTCGACGGGATGCCCATCTCGGCCGAGGTCATGGCCAGCGCCTTCACGTCCTTGGGGAAGCACGAGCCGCCGTAGCCCGCACCCGCGTACAGGAAGTGCGTGCCGATGCGCGGATCGCTGCCGATGCCCACGCGCACCAGCTCGATGTCCGCGCCCACCTTCTCGGCCAGCCGTGACAGCTCGTTCATGAAGCTGATCCGCGTGGCCAGCATCGCGTTGGCGGCGTACTTGGTGAACTCCGCGCTCTTCACGTCCATGATGAACAGGCGGTCGCGGTTGCGCACGAACGGCTGGTAGAGCGCGCGCATCAGCAGGATGGCGCGCTCGTCCTCGGCGCCGACCACCACGCGGTCCGGGCGCATGAAGTCGGCCACGGCGGCGCCTTCCTTCAGGAATTCCGGGTTCGAGCAGACGGCGAATTCCATCTCCGACAGGCCGCGCCTGGCCAGCTCGTCGGCGACGGCGGCACGCACCTTGTCACCCGTGCCCACCGGCACGGTGCTCTTGTCGACGATGACCTTGAAGTCGGTCATCGAGCGGCCGATGTTGCGCGCGGCGGCGGTGACGTACTGCAGGTCGGCCGAGCCGTCCTCGTCCGGCGGGGTGCCCACGGCGATGAACTGGATGGTGCCGTGGGCGACCGAGCGCTCGATGTCGGTGGTGAACTCCAGGCGGCCGGCGGCCACGTTGCGGCGTACGACTTCGAGCAGGCCGGGTTCATGGATCGGGATGCCGCCGTCGTTGAGGATCTTGATCTTGGCGGGATCCACGTCCAGGCACACCACGTGGTTGCCCATCTCCGACAGGCATGCGCCTGTCACCAATCCGACGTAGCCGGTGCCAATGACGGTGACTTTCATTGTTTCTCTGCCCTCAAAAAGTTGCTGGATCAATCTGGTGTTGTAGCCGATCGAACTGACTGCACGCTCCCGGCGAGCCGAGGGCGTGCAGCAAGCGTGGCCCGGAGCGTTCCAAGGTCACGATCTGGTGTGTGTTTCCTGCCAATTCTGCCGAGTGTAGATGTCTTGAGTGACACATCGCCTGAAGTGACGTGCTGTCACTGCGTGTTTTCCCTTTCCCCCATTTCTCCCCCCTCGGGGGTGGTGCGGTACGAATGGGTTCGTTTCATGATGCACCTCAATGCAGAGATGAAACATCCGCAGAACGTCCATTTCACGGAGCAGGGGAGTTGAACATGTCGATCCTGGGTGCATTGCGTCGTCGTCGTGGCTTGCTGCTGACGGGTCTGGGCGGGCTGGGCGCCTGGTTGGGTGCCGTCTGGGACGTGGTGGCCCAGACGCAGTTGATCGAACTGCCACGCATCGGGCAGTCGTCGGGGGTGCTGCTGGCGCGCACGGCGGATCCCGATGTCGATCCGGAGGGGTTTCTCGTGAGCGAGAAATTCGATGGCGTCCGCGCCCTGTGGGATGGACGGGCGCTGCGCACCCGCACCGGCCAGGTGCTGAATGCGCCGAAGGATTTTCTGGCGCGCCTGCCGAACGAGGTCCTGGACGGAGAGCTCTGGCTGGGCCGTGGTCGCTTCGACGAGGTGTCGGCCCTGGTGCGCCGACGCCGGCCGGAACCTGGCGCCTGGAGTCAGGTGCAGTACCTCGTGTTCGAGATGCAGCGCGCCGGAGGGCGCTTCGACGAACGGGCGGCCCGCATCCGGCAAGTCGTCGAACTGGCGCAGTGGCCACAATTGCACGCGGTCGATCAGGTCGTGGTGGCCGACCGGGCGGAACTGCGGGCGCGTCTGCAGGAAGTGCTCGACGTCGGCGGCGAAGGCCTGATGCTGCACCGGGCCGATGCGCCCAACCTTGGCGGGCGCAGCGAGGTGCTGCTCAAGCTCAAGCCGGTGCACGACGACGATGCGCTCGTGATCGGGTACACGCCGGGGCAGGGTCGTCTGGCGGGCATGCTCGGTGCCTTGCAGGTGCGCAACGCCGATGGCGTCGTCTTCCTGGTCGGCGCCGGCTTCACGGACGACGACCGCCGTTCGCCACCGCCGATCGGCTCGCTCATCGTGTACCGGTTCCGCGGCCAGACCAGCCACGGCGTGCCGCGCTTCGCCAGTTTCGTGCGCCGCACCGAGGGGATCTGATCCGCTGCGTTTGCCTGATCGGTTAAGGTGCCGTCCATGGCTGATTCCACATTCCTCTGGCACGACTACGAAACCTTCGGGCGCGTGCCCCGACGCGATCGCCCCGCCCAGTTCGCCGGCATCCGCACCGATGCGCAGTTGCAGGAGATCGGTGCGCCGGTCATGTTCCACTGCCAGCCCGCTCCGGACTATCTGCCCGATCCCGAGAGCTGCCTGCTGACGGGCATCCTGCCCCAGCATTGTCTGGCGCAGGGCCTGCCCGAACACGCCTTCGCCCGCGCCATCGAGGAGCAGCTCGGCCAGCCCGGCACCATCGGCCTGGGCTACAACTCGATCCGCTTCGACGACGAGGTCACCCGCCACCTGTTCTGGCGCAACCTGATCGATCCATACGCGCGCGAGTGGCAGAACGGCTGCGGGCGCTGGGATCTGGTCGATCTCGTGCGCTGTGCCTGGGCCCTGCGCCCGGACGGCATCGTCTGGCCGCACCATGAAGACGGGCGCCCGTCGTTCAAGCTCGAACACCTGACCGCCGCCAACGGCATCGCCCACGAAGCGGCGCACGACGCGCTGTCCGACGTGCGCGCCACGCTCGCGCTGGCCCGGCTGATCCGCGACCGGCAGCCGCGGCTGTTCGACTTCTGCCTCGCGCTGCGCAAGAAGGATGCCGTGGCCGCCGAGATCGACCGCGCACAGCGCCAGGGGCAGCCGTTCCTGCACGTCTCGGGCATGTACGGCGCCGAGCGCGGCAATCTGGCGGTGGTCTGGCCCCTGTCCACGCACCCGACCAACAAGAACGAGCTGATCGTCTGGGATCTGGCGCACGACCCGGCCGAGCTGCTGGGCCTGAGCGCGGCGCAGATCCGCGAGCGCCTGTTCACCCGCGCCGACGCGCTGCCCGAAGGCGTCACGCGGCTGCCGATCAAGACCATCCACCTCAACAAGTCGCCGGTCGTGATCGCCAACCTCAGGACGCTGTCCGCCGAGCGCGCGGCGCACTGGGGCATCGACATGGCCCAGTGCCTGCGCCACGCGGAAACCGCGGCCTTGCAGGTGCGCACGCTGGGTGGCATCTGGCAGGAGGTGTACGCGCGGCCGGTGGTGGAGGGCGCGCCGGCGACCGATGTGGACGAAGACCTCTACGGCGGTTTCCTCGACAACGAGGACCGCCGCCGCCTCGTGCGCCTGCGCGGGCTGAAGCCGGACCAGTTGCCTGCGGGCCGCGCGCCGGCCTTCGACGATCCGCGGCTGGACGAGCTGTTCTGGCGCTACCGGGCCCGGAATTTCCCCGAAACCCTGACCGACACCGAACGCCAGCGCTGGCAGGCCCACTGCGCCGCGCGGCTGCTGGACGGGCAGGGCGGCGCACAGACGGTGGCGCAGTTCTTCGAGCGCATCGACACCCTCGGCCAAGCGCACGAGGACGACGAGCGGGCCCAGGAGATTCTTGGCGCGCTCTACGACTACGCCGAGCAGATCACGCCGACCCGCGACTGAGATCCGCGCACCGCTGCATGGCAGCAGCGCCGTATTCAGCGCTGGCTGCGCGCCTTGCGCTTGTCGATTTCCGCGAACTGCGCCTTCAGCAGCAGCATGAGCGAGCGCGCATCCGCCTCGCTCATGCTGAGCACATGGGCCGGCTCCTGGCCCTCCGGGGTCGGGCGCGGCACCAGCAGGCCGTCGAACTTGATGTTGACCAGCCCGTGGTGGCTGGCAGCGGCCTTGTAGCGCTGGACTTCTAGGGTGTAGGTTTTCATCCCGTTATTCTCCCGTTGTTCCGCAGTCCGTTCATCCCCCCGTTCCTCGACACAGAAAGATTTTGCAGATGTCCATCCAGTGGTTTCCCGGTCACATGCACCTGACCAAGAAGGCCATCACCGCGCGTGTCAAGGACGGCATCGACGTGGTGATCGAACTGCTCGACGCCCGTGCACCCGGCTCCAGCGCCAATCCGCTGCTGGCGCAGCTCACGCAGGGCAAGCCGGCGCTCAAGGTGCTCAACAAGCAGGATCTGGCCGACCCGGCGCGCACCGAGCTGTGGCTGGCGCATTACAACAGCCTGCCCGAGACGCAGGCGCTCGGCCTGGACGCCAGCATCACCGCACCCGCCCAGCGCCTGATCACCGCCTGCCGCGCGCTGGCGCCGCTGCGGGGCGGCATGGCCAAGCCGATGCGGGTGCTGATCTGCGGCATTCCCAACGTCGGCAAGTCCACCCTCATCAACACCCTGGTCGGCAAGCGTGCGGCCAAGACCGGCGACGAGCCCGGCATCACCAAGCTGGAGCAGCGCATCGCGCTGGCGAGCGACTTCTACCTCTACGACACGCCCGGCATGCTCTGGCCGAAGATCACGATCGAGAAGGGCGGCTACAACCTGGCGGCCACCGGCGCCGTCGGGCGCAATGCGCTGGACGAGGAACTGGTGGCGGTCGAGTTGCTGGCGACCCTGCGCCGCGACTACGCCGGGCAGGTCGAGGCCCGCTACAAGCTGACCGACACCACGGCGCTGAACGACGAGGAGCTGCTGGCGGCGATCGGTCGCAAGCGGGGCGCCGTGCTGGGCGGCGGCAAGATCCATCTGCAGAAAGCGGCCGAGATCGTCATCCACGACTACCGCAACGGCATCCTCGGGCGCATCACGCTCGAAACCCCGGAGGAGTTCCTGGTCTGGGCGGCCGAGGCGGCGATTGCCGAAGCGGTGCGGCAGGAACGCAAGGCGCGCAAAGGCCGCCGTGCGGCTGTACCGTCGTCGGTTGGCGAGAACGAATCCGCCGAATCTGATGAATCTTCGGATGATTTTTTCACCTCCGACGGCGCAGACGGTGTCGATGAACCGGTTGACAACTGATGTGTAAAGATTGAGTTCAGATTCGCATCCTTGCGCGGTCAGAGGGGGACTTTCCCCCTTGTCGAGCTTCTAGACTGGCGACCTGCGCACACTGACAGGAAGCACACCATGACCGATCCACGCTCCTCCAACCCTCGAAGCCGGTACGACTGGGTCGACTTTGCCAAGGGGTTCTGCATCATCGCGGTGGTCGGCATGTGGATTGCCGCAACGATGCAGGGGCATGTGGCGAAAGGACAGGCCGGCTGGCTTGGCTACTTCGTGGTCTTTGCCAAGCCGTTCCGGATGCCCGATTTCTTCCTGATCTCGGGGCTGTTCCTGTCGCAGGTGATCGACCGCCCCTGGAAGCACTACCTCGACACCAAGGTCGTGCACTACCTGTATTTCTTCGTGCTCTGGACCCTGATCGTGCTGCCGGTGACCTGGCTGCTCGGGGAGGAAACGCCGGCCACCCTGGCCGATGCCGTGACAGCGCTGCTCTACCACCTGTACGACCCGTTCGGCATGCTGTGGTTCATCATGATGCTGTCGGTGTACTTCGTGGCGACACGCCTGCTGCGTCGCGTGCCGGTCTGGATCATGCTGCCGGCGGCGGTGCTGATGTTCGTGTTTCCGCTGCACACCGGCATCTACCATGTCGACCGCTTCGGCATGTTCTTCCTGTTCTTCTACGTCGGGCACGTCTTCTCCGGCCGCTTCTTCGCACTGGCCGACTGGACCCGCGAACACCGCCGTCCGGCCATGGCCGGGTTGCTGGTCTGGGCCGTGGTCAACACCGTGCTGGTCAAGCTGGCGCTGACCGAGTATCTGGCGGTGAACCTGCTGGCCGGTTTCATGGGCATCAGTGCCGTGGTGGTGATCGCGTCGCTGGTCTGCGCGCACCCGTGGGCGGGCTGGCTCAACAGGCTCGGCAAGAATTCGATCGCGGTCTACCTGGGCTTCTACCTGCCGATGGTCATCATCGTGCCGGCACTGCAGGCATCGCCGGTCGGCCGCAGCCCGAGCCTGGTGGCGACTATCTCGCTGGTGTCGGTCATCGTGATCGCGATGGGCGCCTTCCACCTGGCCAACCGGATCGGACTGGCCTTCCTCTACAACCGCCCGAACTGGATCCGTCTGGTGCCGCCGGGGCATCGTTCGGCGTCGGCTCGTGCAGCGGTGCCGAGCGGCTCGCTGGCGCCCTGAGCGGGCGCGGCGGCTCAGCAGGCGCTGCTGCCGCAGCCCGCGCCAGCGGTCTCGGCGCTTGCCGGCGGTCTGGCCACCTCGCCGGTCACCGGGTCGAACCCCACCTCTTCCATGTAGCCGGCCAGCCCGGCGTCGGCGGCCTGGGCATGGTTCTCGAACCACTGCATCAGCTCCGGCAGCAGCCGTCCGATCAGGTCGGTCTTGCCCTCGTCCGCATGCTGGCGGCGCACGTCCTGCAGCACGGCCAGCACCTGCGTGTGCTGCGTCGCGTGGCAGTTCTGCGGCGCGAAACCGAGCGCGGCCATCCAGCGGTCCTCCTGCGCGAAGTGCTCGACCGTGTGTGCGACGAGCGCGTCGTAGCGCGGCAGCAGCACCGCATCCGGCTGGCCCAGCGCCGACTCGACCTGGATCAGGTGCTCGACGAACTCCCGGTGGGTGGCGTCCATCTGGGGCTGGCGGGTGAGCAGGTCGTCGTTCCAGGCGATCTCGGGCGTGGCGGACATGGCAGGTTCCTCGTCGTTCTTCAGGGCACGGGGGCGCGGTGATCGCGCCGAGGCGGGCACCGTAGCAGACCGGCCGGTGCAGGCGGTTGACGTGGCACAAGTACCCGCCAACCGAGCACATGCCGCCCGGTGCCGCTCAGGGGTAGAGCCCGCGCTCCTGGCGTGCCATCAGGATGCGCTCGCAGGCCACTGCAAACGTCGCGGTGCGCAGCGTGATGCGGTGGCGGTCGGCCATGTCCCAGATCTTGCGCAGGGCCTCGACCATGATCTTGTCCAGGCGCACGTTGATCTCGTCCTCGGTCCAGAAGAACGAGGAGAAGTCCTGCACCCACTCGAAGTAGGACACTGTCACGCCGCCCGCGTTGCAGATCACGTCCGGCACGACCAGGATGCCGCGTTCGGTCAGCACGTCGTCCGCGTCGAACATCGTCGGGCCGTTCGCGCCTTCGAGCACCAGCCTGGCCTTCAGGCGGTTGGCGCGGGCGACGGTGATCTGGCCTTCGAGCGCGGCGGGGATCAGGATGTCGCAGTCCGTGTCCCAGAAGGCTTCGCCGTCGATGCGCTCGGCTTCCGCGTAGGCGCCGACGCCGCCGTCACGCCGCACGACCGCCATCAGGTCGGCCATGTCCATGCCGTTCGGGTTGGCGAGGGTGCCGGTGTGGTCCTGCACGGCGACGACCTTGGCGCCCGCGCTGGTGAAGAGTTCCGCCGCCGCCGAGCCGACGTTGCCGAAGCCCTGCACCGCGATGCGCGCGCCGTCCAGATTCAGTCCGATGCGCCGCGCCGCTTCCCGGCCGGTGACGAATACCCCGCGTCCGGTCGCCTTGACCCGGCCGAGCGAGCCGCCGAGGTGGATGGGCTTGCCGGTGACGACGCCGCTGGCGGTGGCGCCGACGTTCATCGAGTAGGTGTCCATCATCCAGGCCATGATCTGCGGGTTGGTGCCCACGTCGGGTGCCGGGATGTCCTGCTGCGGGCCGATGACCAGGCCGATCTCGCTGGTGTAGCGGCGCGTCAGGCGCTCCAGTTCCTTGTGCGAGAGCTGGCGCGGATCGACGCGGATGCCGCCTTTCGCGCCGCCATAGGGCAGGTTGACGGCGGCATTCTTCACCGTCATCCAGGCCGACAAGGCCATCACCTCCTCCAGCGTCACGTCCGGGTGGAAGCGCACGCCGCCCTTGCCGGGGCCGCGGCTGAGGTTGTGCTGCACGCGGTAGCCCTCGAAGTGGCGCACCCTGCCGTCGTCCATCTCGATCGGCACGTCGACGATCAGCGCCCGCTTGGGGTGCTTGAGCGTCTCGGACCAGCGCGACAGCGATCCGAGATAGGGCAGGACACGGTCCACCTGCAGCAGGTAGGTGCCCCAGGCGCTGTGGGCCGAAGGGGAGATGTAGGACAGCGGTGCGTGCATGTGAAGAACCTCGTCTGTTGGAGCTTGGCGGAAGACGGATCGCGGGTCGGACCGGGTAGGTCTGGCGCGATGCCATCGTTCGACGTGACTCTAGGGGCGGGGCTCCCCGTGCGCCTGCCGGGGTCATGCGTCATGTGCATGACCTTGAAGGGGCAGTCTGCTGCGCTGCATGTGCGGGCAAGTTCCGGCTATTCGGGTCAACCCCCGAATTCGTCACCCAGTTCACGCGCCCGGGTCTGTGCAGCCAGCAGCGCGGCGATGAAGCTGTCCTGCATCCTGGCGGCGTTCATCGCGGTCAGCGCGGCGTAGGTCGTGCCGCCCTTGGAGGTGACGCGCTCGCGCAGCGTGGCCGGCGAGTCGTCCGAGCGGCGTGCCAGTTCGGTCGCGCCGCCGAAGGTGGCCAGCGCGAGCTGCTGGCCCTGCGCGGCGCTCAGGCCCATGCGCTCGGCGGCGGCGACCATCGCCTCGATGAAATAGAACACATAGGCCGGGCCGGAGCCGGACAGCGCGGTCACGGCGTCCAGATCGGCTTCGCGCTCGACCCACACCACGTCGCCGGTCGGGGCCAGCAGCGCCTCGACCTGGGCGCGCTCGGCGGCGGTGACGGCGGGGCGGGCGTAGAGGCCCGAGATGCCCTGGCCGATCAGCGCGGGCGTGTTCGGCATCGAGCGCACGACGCGGTCGGAGCCGGTGGCCTGCGCGATGGCGTCGCTGCGGATGCCGGCCATGACCGACAGGTGCAGCGCACCGCCGACGTGGGCAGCGCACGGGGCGGCGGCGTCCTTGAAGCTCTGCGGCTTGACCGCCCAGACGACGGCGTCGGCTTCGGCCAGGGTGGCGTCCGCGGCGGCGAGCGTGCGTACGCCGAAGTCGCGCTCCAGGCGGGCGCGCTGGTCGGCGTTCGGGTCGAGCACGATCAGGTGCGCGCCGGGCGTGCCGCTGCGGACGAGGCCGCCGAGGATGGCGGTGGCCATGTTGCCGCCGCCGATGAAGGCGAGGGTGGGGGAGGTGGGGTGTGTCATGGCGGGGGAGTTTACTGATCGCCGCCCGCCAGCAGCGCCGCATTCCCCCCGGCCGCCGCCGTGTTGACCGTCACCGTCTGCTCCCCGCAGAACCGGTACAGGTAGTGCGGCCCGCCCGCCTTCGGCCCCGTCCCCGACAAGCCTTCGCCGCCGAACGGCTGCACGCCCACCACCGCCCCGATCATGTTCCGGTTCACGTAGACATTCCCGACCCGCGCCCGCTCCGCGATCCGCATCGCCCGGTCGTCGATGCGCGTGTGGACCCCCAGCGTCAGCCCGTAGCCCAGCGCGTTCACCTCGTCCACCAGCGCATCGACCGCGCCGCACCAGCGCACGACGTGCAGCACCGGCCCGAACAGCTCCTCGCGCATCGCGCCGATCGACTGCAGCTCGAACGCGACCGGCGCGATGTGCGTGCTGGCCAGCCGCTCGGGCAGCGGCGTGCGGGCGATCAGCCGCGCCTCGCGCTCCAGTCGGGCGATGTGGCGGCTCAGACCGGCGTGCGCCTCGGCGTCGATCACCGGACCGACATCGACCGCCCAGCTCTGCGCCGCATCCGCCGGATCGCCGCAGACCAGCTCGGCCATCGCGCCTGCGACCATCTCCAGCACCTGGTCCGCCACGCTCTCGTGCAGGCACAGCAGCCGCAGCGCCGAACACCGCTGGCCCGCCGAGCGGAACGCGCTCTGCACCACGGCGTCCACCACCTGCTCCGGCAGCGCGCTGGAGTCCACCAGCATCGCGTTCAGCCCGCCCGTCTCGGCGATCAGCGGCACGATCGGGCCGTCGCTCTGGGCGAGCGTGCGGTTGATCGCCTTGGCCACCTGCGTCGAGCCGGTGAAGCACACGCCCGCACAGCGCCGGTGCGCCACCAGCGCCGCGCCCACCGTCTCGCCCGGCCCGCACACCAGCGTCAGCGCCGCGCGCGGCAGGCCGGCGTCGTGCAGCAGTTCGACAAACCTTTGCGCCACCCGCGGCGTCTGCTCGGCGGGTTTGGCGGCCACCGTGTTGCCGGCGACCAGCGCGGCGACCACCTGGCCGGCGAAGATCGCCAGCGGGAAGTTCCACGGGCTGATGCAGACGAAGACACCCCGGCCGTGCAGCCGAAGCTCGTTGCGCTCGCCAGTCGGGCCGGGCAGCGTCTGCGGCGCGAGCCGGGCGGCGGCCTGCTCGGCGTAGTAGCGGCAGAAGTCGACCGCCTCGCGGATCTCGGCCACGGCGTCGCCCAGCGTCTTGCCGCCTTCCTGGGCGAGCAGGCCGGCGAACTCGCTCGTGCGCCGCTCCAGCGCATCGCCAGCGCGCAGCAGCACGGCGCAGCGCTCGGGCAGCGGTGTCGCGTTCCAGCCGCGCTGGGCGGCGTGCAGCGCGTCCATCGCGGCGGCGGCGCCTTCGACGCTCGCATCGGTCGGCGCCGCGGGCATCGGCACCGACAGCGACGCGAGCAGCGGCAGCCGCTCCCGCTCGGCCGCCAGATCCACGCCCTTCGAATTCGCCCGCGCCGCGCCGAACAGTTGCAGCGGCATCGGCAGCACCGAGCGTGATGGCGCCCGCAGCGGCGAGGCCAGCAGCATCTGCGGCGTCACGGCCTCGTCCGCCAGCTGGTGCACGAACGACGAATTCGCCCCGTTCTCCAGCAGCCGCCGCACGAGGTAGGCGAGCAGGTCGCGGTGTTCGCCGACCGGCGCGTAGATGCGCAGCGGCGGCGCGTCCGGGCGCCGCATGACCTCGCGGTAGATGCCTTCGCCCATGCCGTGCAGGCGCTGCAGCTCGAACGGCGTGCCGTGCGGGCGAGCGGCCTTGGCCATCTCCAGGATCGCGGCGATGGTGCCGGCGTTGTGGGTGGCGAACTGCGGGTAGATCTCGGGCGCGGCCAGCAGGCGCTGGGCGCAGGCGAGGTAGCTCAGGTCGGTGTGGCGCTTGTCGGTCCAGACCGGGTAGCCGGCCAGACCCAGTTCCTGCGCCCGCTTGATCTCGCCGTCCCAGTAGGCGCCCTTGACCAGCCGCACCATGAAGCGCAGGCCGTGGCGGCGCGCGATGGCGGTCACTTCGTCGATGACTTCCGGGGCGCGGGTCTGGTACGCCTGCACCGCCAGGCCCAGCCCTTGCCACTGCGGAAACGTGGCTGCGACATGCGCTGCCAGCAGGTCCAGCACGACCAGCGACAGCTCCAGCCGCTCGGACTCCTCGGCGTCGATGGTGAGGTTGATGTTCGCGGCGGCGGCGGCGTTCACGAGGTCGAGCAGCCGGGGCATCAGCCGCCCGGTCACGGTGGCGAACTGCGCTGGCTCGTAGCGGGCGTCGAGCGCGGAGAGCTTGATCGAGATGCCGTCGCCGTCCTCCGGGCGCGCCGGGCGGCCCTTGGCTGCGATGGCGCGGATGGCGTCGGCGTAGGCGCGGCCGTAGTGCAGCGCGTCGGCGTCGGTGCGCGCGCCTTCGCCGAGCATGTCGAAGCTGTGGCGGATCAGCGCAGCACCAGGCTGATTGGCGCGGCGGATGGCGTCGGCGCGGCTCAAGGCTTCCGAGATCGACTGGCCGAGCACGAACTGCCGCCCGAGCAGCTGGATCGCCCGCACCGTCGCGGCGACCACCGTCTTCGCGCCCAGCCGCTGCAGCAGCCCGCCGCCGTTCGGCGCATCACCGTCCTCGGGCAGCAGCTTCTTGGACAGGTGGATCGCCTGCGAGGCCAGCCCCGACAGCATCGGGTGCGCCTGCCCGTCCGCAGCGTGGCCCGAGAAGTCGGCGCGGCCGAGCTGGTCGGCGGTCAGCGCGAGCGCCGTCTCGGTGTCCGGCACGCGCAGCAGCGCCTCGGCCAGCCGCATCAGCGCGAGCCCTTCCGCGCTGGAGATCGGGTACTCGCGCAGCAGCGACTCCATCGCCCAGAACGGCGCGGGCTGGCGGCGCACGGCGTCGACCCACGGCGTGCCGGTGGCGATCACGGCGGACCAGTCCACGCGGCCCTGCAACTCGCCGAGCAGGCGTGAGACTTGTGCGGTTTCGTCGCGCACGGGGGCCGGCAGGCGGTCGGACAATGGGGCGGCAGAAGTGAGCGTCGTCATGGTGGAGGTCTCGCGTGGTGTGGCGCAGACCTCCAGCTTATTCGCCATGAAGTCGAATAAATCACCAATCAGAATGACATTGGTTGGATAATATCCTGCCATGAGCACCGACATCGACAAGATCGACCGCCGCATCCTCGCGCTGCTCCAGGCCGATGGACGCCTCTCCAACCTGAAGCTGGCCGAGGCGGTGCACCTGTCGCCGACGGCGGTGCTGGAGCGCGTGCGCCGCCTCACGCGCGACGGCTACATCCTCGGCTACGAGGCGCGGCTGGACCCGAACAAGCTCGGCGCCGGGCTGATGGTGTTCGTCGAGGTGCTGCTCGACCGCACGGTGCAGGACGTGATGGACACCTTCCGGGCGTCGGTGCAGGTGCGGCCCGAGATCCTCGAATGCCACCTCGTCGCGGGTGGCTTCGATTACCTGCTCAAGACCCGTGTGGCCGACATGGCGGCCTACCGCGAGTTCATCGGCTCGGTGATCTGGACGCTGCCCGGTGTGCGCGAGACGCGCACCTACGTGGTCATGGAAGAGGTGAAGAACACGGCGGCGATTGCGGTGTGACCGGGCGGCCGTGACCGGGCCGGTTCAGGCCGCGCTGCCTCCTCGGCGCGACACCATCCTGTCCAGCAAGGCCCCGAGCTGCTCGGCCGACCAGCCTGCGCGCAGCGCCCGCTGCGCCACTGCCTGCGGACTCTCCGGTGCCAGCCCGCCCAGCGGCGGATCGAGGTCGAGGTCGGTCGGAAAGGCATAGCCTTCGGCGCAGGCGGCCAGGGCGCGGTCGGCGTCCTCCTCGGTCAGCGCGCCGTCTGCACGCATCGCCAGCAGCGCGGGGTAGAGCCGCCGCGTCATGCGGTCGCGGTGGACGGTTTCCATCGCGCGCCCGAAGGCCGACGAGACCTGCAGCAGGTTGGCCATGCGCTGGATGTCGCTGGAGCGGTTGGTGCCGGCCGCGTGCAGCAGCGCCGGGTTGAAGAACACCGCGTCGCCTTTCTTCAGTGGCAGTTGCACACGGTGCTGCGCGAAATGGGCGCCGAAGTCCCCGCGGTCGGCGACGAGGTAGCCGTGGCGGTACTTCTGCGAGTGCGGCAGGTAGAGCGTCGGCCCGCTTTCCAGCGGCATGTCCACGTGCGCGACCGCGCCTTGCAGCGTCAGCATCGGCGACAGGCGGTGGACGTGCGCGGGGTAACGCTCGGCCTGCGCGGCGGTGCAGAAGCCGAGGTGGTAGTCGCGGTGCGGCGTCTGTGCTGCGCCGCCGGGCCGGACGTTGTTGACCTGCGCGGTGATCTGGTAGGCCGGGCCGAGCCAGGCCTCGCTGGCCAGTGCCACCATGTCGTTGGCGTAGTAGCGGGCGAACAGCGCCGGATCGTCCAGACAGAGTTTCTCCAGCGCGTTCCACACCCGGTCGTTGGCGCCCGCCTGGGCGAAGTGGTCGCCGACGGCGCCGCGTACCCGCTCCCGTTCGATGATCTGCTGGAAGCGGGCCGTGACCGCATCGACCACCCCAGCGTCCGCAAAGGCGCCCTGCAGCACGACGATGCCTGCGCCGTGTTCCCAGACGTGCGCCCATTCCGCCATCAGGGCCTCGCGCAGGGCGGCGCCGGCCACGGACAGCCGCTCGCGCAGTGCCGCGCAGTCGTAGACCGGCACGTCGTCCTGCAGATGCGTGGCCAGGGGGCAGTCTGCCGGGTCGCTGCGCTGGGTCAGCACGTGCAGCAGGTCGTCGAGGTGCGCATCGGTGGCGCGGAGCAGGGCCATGGTGTCTCCTGTCGGGATGGGGTGTTGAACACCGCCAGTCTAGGAAGACAGCGGGCGTGCAGCGAAGCGGAAACACCTCAGGAACACCTCAGCCTCGGCGCCGCAGCGTCTATCCTCGCCGGCATGACGAAGGCGTTTTCGATGAAGGAGATCGCGTGGCAGGCGGGTGTCGGGCTGGCCACGGTGGACCGTGTCCTGCATGAGCGGACCGGGGTGAGTCCGGCCATGCGGCGGCGCGTGCAGCAGGCGTGCCTGGAACTGGAGCGCCAGCAGCAGCAGGTGGGCCTGAAGGGCCGGCGCTTCATCATCGACCTCGTGATGGAGGCACCGTCGCGCTTTTCGCGCATGGTGCGCGACACGCTGGTGGATGTGGCGATGCAGCGGCTGTCGCCGGTGGTCTTCCGTGCCCGCGAGCATCTGGCGGAGACGTGGGCGCTGCCGGCGCTGATCGAGGTGCTCGACACGATCGGGCGCCGCGGCAGTCAAGGGGTTCTGCTGAAGGCCCCGGAGGTGCCCGAGGTGATCGAGGCCGTGGTGCGTCTGCAGGCCCGGGGCATTCCGGTGATCACGTTCGTGACCGATCTGCGCCACGCTCCGCGTCGGGCCTATGTCGGTCTGGACAACCACCGCGCCGGCCAGACGGCGGCCTACCTGACGGAGCAGTGGCTCGGGCCGTCCGCGGGCGGGGCTGTGCCGGCCGACGTGCTGGTCTCGTCGAGCGGGCCGCATTTCCAGGGCGAGGGCGAGCGCATCGACGCGTTCGTGCAGGCGCTGGGCCGGACTCGCCCCAGCAGCCGCGTCCATGTGATGGACACCGGCCACGGGCTGTACACGCCAACGCGGCAGGCGGTCGCCGGATGGTTGATGCGCTGCCCGTCCGTTGCGGCGGTCTACTCGGTCGGTGGCGCCAACGAGGCGATCCTGAGCGCATTCGAGGCGGCGGGTCGGCCCTGCCGGGTGTTCATCGGACATGACCTGGACGACGACAACCTGGCGTTGCTGCGCAGCGGACGGCTGTCCGCCGTGCTGCACCACGACCTCCACCAGGACCTGTACCTGGCCTGTCTGCTGGTGATGCAGGCCCATGGCATCGCGCACGCCGTGCAGATGCCGACACGCTCGAACGTCGAAGTGGTCACGCCGTTCAACGTCCCGACCCGCCGGGTTCCCGACGCCGGACTCAATCGACCTTGATGCGCACCGATGTCGGCTTGCCCGGCTGCACCTTGGGCAGCTCGATCCTCAGCACCCCGTTGTGGTAGCTCGCCTTGGCGTCATCGCCACGCACGGCCACCGGCAACGGCACGGTGCGCTGGAACGCCCCGTAGGCGCACTGCAGCACGCGCCAGCGGCCTTCGGTCGATTCGCCCGCGAAGCGTTTCTCGCCCCGCACCACCAGCGTGTCGCCGCTGATCTCGATGGAGAAAAGCTCCTTCTCCATGCCCGGCGCCTCGACACGCACGACCAGCCGCTGCTCGTCCTCGAACACGTCGCCACCGAGCATGGACCAGGATTGCGCCGGGAAGTGCAGGGGGTCGTCGATCTGGGTCCGCTCGGGCAGGGCGGTCTGCTCGCCCGGCTTGAAGCGGGTCAAGGCGCCCGCAGCGGTGTGGCGCAGGCGCTCCCAGCCTTCGGACACCGAGCCCCAGAGCGAGCCGAAACCCTCGCGGAGTTCATCGATCTTGATCATGGTGGTTCCTTTCTGGACGGACCATTGCACCTGAACGGTGACCGTGTGCTGCTGCGCCTGCTCAGTCCCGGGAATGCGCACACGCAAGCCCTGGTGGCGTTGCCGCGGTGCAGGCCGCCGCCGACGGCCCGCTGCACGCGCGATTCACGTCCTGCCGGGCGACCGCGTGCCGAAGATCGCCGTGCCGATGCGCACCAGCGTCGCGCCTTCGAGGACGGCCGCCTCCAGATCCGCGCTCATGCCCATCGACAGCGTGTCCAGCCCGAGGCCCTCGGCGTTGAGCTGCTCGAACAGGGCCCGCAGCGCCCGGTGCGGGCGGCGCTGCGCCGCCAGGTCGGGTGCGGGCTCGGGGATCGACATCAGCCCGCGCAGCCGCAGCCGGGGCAGGGCGGCCACGGCCCGGGCCAGTGCGGGCACGTCCGCCGGTGCCACGCCGCTCTTGCTGTCCTCGCCGCTGATATTGACCTGCAGGCACACGTTCAGCGGCGGCAGGGCGTCAGGGCGCTGGTCGCTCAGGCGCCGGGCGGTTTTCAGGCGGTCCACGCTGTGGACCCAGTCGAAGGCTTCGGCGACAGCGCGGGTCTTGTTGCTCTGCAGCGGCCCGATCAGGTGCCACGCCAGCACCGGGCGCAGGTCGGCCAGTGCGGCGATCTTGTCGAGGCCTTCCTGCACGTAGTTCTCGCCGAAGGCACAGAGCCCGGCTGCGTGGGCCTGGCGGACGGCGTCCGCCGGATGCAATTTGCTCACCGCCAGGAGTTGCACTGTTTCAGGATGACGTCCGGCCGTGCAACAAACCCGATTCAGTCGCGCTTGTGTGGCTTGTATGTTGCTCATGATGGTCGTCATAATCGTCAGGATCAAAGTTTTCATTTTTTGTCACCTTTCCCTTCGAAAAAGTCGGCAGACTGGCCACTGGTTCGTAGGAGCAAATGCATGGATATCACACAGTTGCTGACGTTTGCGGTGCGTAACAAGGCGTCAGACTTGCATCTGTCGGCTGGCATGCCGCCCATGATCCGTGTTCATGGGGATGTGCGCCGGCTCAACGTCGATCCGCTGCCGGACAAGCGCATCCACGAGATGGTCTATGACATCATGACCGACTCGCAGCGCAAGAGCTACGAGGAGCACATGGAGTGCGATTTTTCTTTCGACATTCCAGGGCTTTCGCGTTTTCGGGTCAATGCATTCAAGCAGAACCGCGGTCACGGAGCCGTGTTCCGTGCCATTCCGAGCAAGATTCTGACACTGGAAGACCTCAACGCACCCAAGGTGTTTGGCGAGCTGGCGCTGAAACCCCGTGGACTGGTGCTGGTGACGGGGCCGACGGGTTCCGGCAAATCCACCACGCTGGCGGCCATGGTGAATCACCTCAATGAATCGGAGTATGGGCATATTCTGACGGTCGAGGATCCGATCGAGTTTGTCCATGAATCCAAGAAATGCCTGGTCAACCAGCGCGAGGTGGTCACGCAGACCAAGTCGTTCGCCGCGGCGCTGCGCTCGGCCTTGCGCGAGGACCCCGACGCGATCCTGGTGGGCGAGCTGCGCGACCTGGAGACGATCCGCCTGGCGCTGACCGCCGCGGAAACCGGCCATCTGGTCTTCGGCACGCTGCACACCTCGAGCGCGGCCAAGACCATCGACCGGATCATCGACGTCTTTCCCGGCTCAGAGAAGGACATGGTGCGCGCGATGCTGTCGGAGTCGCTGATGGCGGTGATCTCGCAGACCCTGTGCAAGAACCGCGATGGCACCGGCCGGATCGCCGCGCACGAGATCATGCTGGGCACCCCCGCCATCCGCAACCTGATCCGCGAGGCCAAGGTGGCGCAGATGTACTCGGTCATCCAGACCGGCCAGGGCCAGGGCATGCAGACGCTCGACCAGAACCTCGCCGACCTCGTGCGCCGCGGCCAGATCACCCCGGCCGAGGCCCGCGCCAAGGCCCGATCGCCCGAGAATTTCCCCGGCTGACGCCCTTCCTTTCCCGACGAACCCACCATGGAACGCGATCAGGCCTCCAAATTCATCAACGATCTGCTGCGCCTGCTGGTCTCCCGCGGCGGATCGGATCTGTTCCTCACCTGCGATTTTCCGCCAGCCGTCAAGGTCGACGGCAAGGTTGTCAAGGTTTCGCCACAGCCACTGTCGAGCCAGCACACCATGGCGCTGGCCCGCTCGGTCATGAACGACAAGCAGTCGGCCGAGTTCGAGCGCACCAAGGAGTGCAACTTCGCGATCTCGCCGCAGGGCATCGGGCGCTTTCGCGTCAACGCCTTCGTGCAGCAGGGACAGGTGGGCCTGGTGCTGCGGACCATTCCGAAGGACCTGCCGAGCATCGACAAGCTCGGCCTGCCCAGCATCCTGAAGGACATCACGATGATCAAGCGCGGGCTGGTCATCCTGGTGGGCGCCACCGGCTCGGGCAAGAGCACGACGCTCGCCTCGATGATCGACCACCGCAACGAGGCGGCCTGCGACCACATCATCACCATCGAGGACCCGGTCGAGTTCGTGCACCCGCACAAGAACTGCATCATCACCCAGCGCGAGGTCGGCATCGACACGCTGACCTGGGACGCCGCGCTGAAGAACACGCTGCGCCAGGCCCCCGACGTGATCCTGATGGGCGAGATCCGCGACCGCGAGACGATGCAGCATGCGGTGGCGTTTGCCGAAACCGGCCACCTCTGCATGGCCACGCTGCACGCCAACAGTGCCAACCAGGCGCTCGACCGCATCGTCAACTTCTTCCCCGAAGAGCGCCGCGACCAGCTGCTGATGGACCTGTCGCTGAACCTGAAGGCGATGGTCTCGCAGCGCCTGATCCCGCGCGAGGACGGTGCGGGGCGCATCGCGGCGGTCGAGATCCTGCTCAACACGCCGCTGATCTCGGACCTGATCTTCAAGGGCGAGGTCACCGCCATCAAGGAGGTCATGAAGAAGGGCCGCGAGCACGGCATGCAGACCTTCGACCAGGCCCTCTTCGATCTCTACGAGGGCTACTACATTACGGGGGCCGACGCGCTGCGCAATGCCGATTCGGTCAATGACCTGCGGCTGCAGATCAAGCTCAACAGCATGCGCGCGCGCGCCGGAGCGTCCACCGAAACCAGTGGCCTGAAAATCGTCTGACCCTCGACATGACCAAGACCTACGACAGCGTTCCTGCCCGCGATGTGGCCTTCATCGGCCTGGGTGTGATGGGCGGCCCGATGGCCGGCCACCTGGCCCGCGCCGGCCACCGCGTGACCGTCTACAACCGCACCGCCGCCCGCGCCGAAGCCTGGGTGGCGCAGCACACGGCCGAAGGGCTGTCGGCCGCAATGGCCCTGACGCCGCGCGCAGCGGCGCAGCAGGCGGACATCGTCTTCCTGTGCGTCGGCAACGACGACGATCTGCGCACGGTCGTGCTGGGCGCGGACGGCGCGCTGGCGGGCCTGCGCGCTGGCGGGCTGCTGGTCGACCACACCACCGCGTCCGCGGACGTGGCACGCGAGCTGGCGGCGCTGGCAGCCGCGCAGGGCGGGCAGTTCATCGATGCGCCGGTCTCCGGCGGCCAGGCGGGCGCTGTCAACGGCGTGCTCACCGTCATGTGCGGCGGCGATGCGGCGGCGTTCGAGACGATGCAGCCGGTGGCGATGGCGTTTGCCCGCGCCATCACGCGGCTGGGCGAGAGCGGCGCCGGCCAGCTCGCCAAGATGGTCAACCAGATCTGCATCGCCGGGCTGGTGCAGGGCCTGTCGGAGGCGATCGCCTTCGGCCAGAACGCCGGCCTCGACATGAAGCAGGTGCTCGACGTCATCGGCAAGGGGGCCGCGCAGAGCTGGCAGATGGACAACCGCGGCAAGACGATGGTGGATGACCAGTTCGAGTTCGGCTTCGCGGTGGACTGGATGCGCAAGGACCTCGGGCTGGTGCTGGACGAGGCGCGCAGCAATGGCTCGCGGCTGCCGGTGACCGCGCTGGTCGACCAGTTCTATGCCGAGGTGCAGGCGATGGGGGGCCAGCGCTGGGACACCTCCAGCCTGATCCGGCGCCTGCGCTGATCCGGCGCAGACGCCGCCGTGACCGGGCCGCTGTGTTCAGCGGCCCTTGATGCTCTTGAGCTGCTCGGGCGTGATCACGTCGACCAGCCGCACCACCTTCACCACACCGGGCACGGCGCGCGCCAGATGGATGGCCCGGGTGGCTTCTTCCTCGGTCACGCGGCCCATCAGGTACACGACGCCCCGCTCGGCGACCACGGTGAAGGCGTTCGACGCCAGTCCGGCCGCATCCACGAAGGTCGCCTTGACCTTGCCGACGAGCAGCAGGTCGCGCGAGCGCTCGCTGGTGGAGCTCGGCCACATCACGCCCAGATCGTTGACCACCGACTTCACGCCGTCGATCTTGCCGATGGCGGCCTCGATGGCGGTCTTGTCGGCCTCGTTGTAGACCTCGCCGGTCAGCAGCACCTGGCGCTGGTAGCTGGTCACATTGACATGCGAGCGTTCGCCGACCGTGGACCGGATGCGCTGGCCGGCCTTCAGCTCGATGGTCTCGTCCTCCAGCTGCACGCCGGAGCTGCGCCGGTCGGTCGCCACCATGGCACCACCGACTGCGGCGCCCCCCACGAGCAGGGGCGCACAGCCGGTCAGCGATGCGCACAGGAGCGCGGCACCCACCAGCGTGGCCAGGGCACCCTTCGGACGGACCGTGTTCAACAGGGACGGGGGCATCGGGTCATTCTCCAAGCAGCGAGACGTCGACCGCATCGCACAGGCAGTGGATCACCAGCAGGTGCACCTCCTGGATGCGGGCCGTGCGGTCGTGCGGCACGCAGATGTGGATGTCGCCCTCGTTCAGCACGCCGTTGACCTGGCCACCGCCCTTGCCCGTGAGGGCCACGACGACCATGTCCTTCTGGTGCGCCGCTTCGATCGCTTCGAGGATGTTGGCCGAGTTGCCGCTGGTGGTGATGGCCAGCAGCACGTCCCCTGGCTGGCCCAGTGCCTGCACCTGCTTGGCGTAGATCTGGTCGAAGGCGTAGTCGTTGCCGATCGCCGTCAGGATGGAGGTGTCGGTGGACATCGACAGTGCGGCCAGGCCCGGGCGTTCGCGCTCGAAGCGACCGACGAACTCCGCGGCGAAATGCTGCGCATCCCCCGCGGAGCCGCCGTTGCCGCACGCGAGGACCTTGCCCCCTGAGGTGATGGCGTTCAGCAGTACCTGAGCCGCTTCGCTCACGGGGTGCGTGAGCACCTCCGCGGCGGCGTATTTCAGGTCGGCGCTGTCGAAAAACTGTTGCTGTATGCGTTGCTCAAGCATGGCCGATGATATTCCAGCCGGATGCGTGTTCGATGGCCGCATCGCATCAAGCCGCATCAAATGCTGCCACCAGCCACGTCAGGGTGTCGCCGTCGATGGCGACCACGTCAAAACGGCACGGTGGCCAGACCCGGCAGTGGCGCTGCAGGTAGTGGCGCGCGGCAAAGATGATCCGCATCTGTTTGGACCTTGTCACGCTGGCGGCAGCGCCGCCGTGGTCGACGCTGCCGCGCCGGCGGACCTCGACGAACACCAGCGTGCCGTCGCGGTCCCGGTCGCGCATGATCAGGTCGACTTCGCCGGCGCGGGCGGATGGTCCGGCGGCGACCCGATAATTGCGCTGCACCAGCACGAGTCCCTGCTGTTGCAGATGCGCCAAGGCGCGGTCCTCGCCGGCATCCCCGATGTCCTTCCTGTCCTTGCGTTCTTCGCGATTGCTGCCCGTGAGCCTCGACACCATCGTTTCCCCCCTGATCCTGCAAGCCGCCACCGCGGCGGCAGGGCACCAGCAGCACCCCGCCTCGGCACTGTATGTCGTGGCCACCCCCATCGGCAACATGGCCGACATGAGTCTGCGCGCCGTCCACGTGCTCTCGCTCGTGGACGCCGTGGCCTGCGAGGACACACGGGTCAGTGCCGGTCTGCTGCAGCGTCTGGGGCTGCACCGCCCGCTGATCGCGCTGCACGAGCACAACGAGGAGTCTGCCGCGCCGCAGGTGATCGAGCGCCTGGCCCGCGGCGAGCGCGTGGCCTACGTCAGCGATGCGGGCACGCCGGCCATTTCCGATCCTGGCGCGCGGCTGGTGGCTGCGGTGCGGGCTGCGGGCCACCGCGTGGTGCCGCTGCCGGGTGCGAGCAGCGTGGTGACGGCGCTCAGCGCGGCCGGCGATGTGGCGGGCGGCGGGTTCCGCTTCGTCGGGTTCGTCTCGCCCAAGGCGGCCGCACGCGCGCAGGACCTGCGCGCGCTGGGTGGCGATCCGGGCACCTGCGTGCTGTTCGAGGCACCGCACCGCATCGAGGCCCTGGCCGATGCGCTGGCCGAGGTGCTGCCGACGCGGCGCCTGACCGTCTGCCGCGAACTCACCAAGCAGTTCGAGTCCATCCACACGCTGGACTGCGCCGCCTTCCCGGCCTGGCTGGCAGCCGACGCGGACCACCGGCGCGGCGAGTTCGTGCTGGTGCTGCACGCCCGTGGTGCGGCCGATGCGGCCCAGGACGATGCCGGCGCCGTCTCCACCGACCACCTGCTGCGCACGCTGATGGCCGAGCTGCCGCTCAAGCAGGCGGTGTCGCTGGCGGCCCAGGTGACGGGTGGCGCCCGCAATGCGTTGTACGAACACGCGCTGGCGTTGCGCGATGCGGCCGGAGACACGCCTCAGGCGCCCGCATCGCCGTGCCCTGCCGTGCCAGCCGAGGGACCTCCGGCGCGGCTGCCCGACCGGCGTGGCCGGGCTCGTCGCTGAACCGTCCAGGCGCCGGGGGCTTCGGGTCATGTCGGAATTGGAAGAAAAGTCGCAGATCGCTGCACAGGGCCGCACCGGACGGCCGTTCTGGTGGCATGGACTGGCGGTGGCGGCGGGCTGTGCGGCACTCGCCGGACTGTCGACCATGCTCTCGCGCCGCGAGATCGGCCTGCCCACGCTCTGGTATGCGAATGCCTTCGGGGCCTGCTGCCTGCTGGTGGCGGGTCGCCAGGGCTGGCGGGCGACGCTGGTGGCGCTGGCCAGTGGCTTGCTCCTCGCCCAGGGTCTGACCGGGGCGGACCTGCGCTCGGCGGTGTGGTGTGCCGTGCCCGACCTGGGCGAGATGGTGCTCGGCGGCTGGCTGCTGGCACGCACCCCGGACTGGCGCCAGATCCACGGCAGTCCGCGGGCGGGCTGGCGGGTCTGGTGGCGGGCCGTGCTGCTGCCGGCGCTGTTCGGGGCGACGCTGGCGGTGCCGCTGCTGGGGGCCGCCGGCGTGGTCGCGCCATCGGCCACGCAGCTCTGGCTGGCCTGGTTCGAGCGCAGCCTGGTCGGTGCCACGGCACTGCTGCCGCTGGGGCTGTCGCTGCTCGTGGCCCGGAACGACGAGGGCGAGGGCGTGCGGTCGCCTGCCAGGCCGCTGGTCACGGGGGAGACGGTCGTCCTGATGGCCTTGTCCATCGGCACCGTGGTGCTGGTCTTGCCGCATCTGCCATTCCCGTTTGTCTACCTGGGGCTGCCGATGCTGGCCGCGGCCGTGCGGCTGCGCTATCTGGATGTCGCGCTGCAGGTCTGGCTGGTGTCGCTGGCTGTCGGCGCCACCATGGCCCGAGGCGCTCTGGCGCTGCCCCCGGGCCCTGGCGACTGGCAGACCCTGCTGCTGCACCTGCCGCTGCTGGCTGCGCTGCTGCAGCCGCTGCTGCTGGTGGCTGCGATGGAGTCGGCCCGTGCACGCCAGCGGGCGCTGGAGCGTGAACGCGAGCGCCTGCGACAGCTCTATGAGCACACGCCCGCGATGCTGCACTCGATCGACACGGAGGGCCGCATCGTGGCCGTCAGCCAGCGCTGGCTGGATCGCCTGGGCTATCTGGCCGACGAGGTGGTGGGCCGCCAGGCCACCGAGTTCCTGGACAGCGCCTCGCGTCAGCGGATGCAGCAGCAGGTCTGGCCGCTCCTGCTGCGCACGGGCGAGATCCGCGACATCGAGCTGCGCATGGTCTGCCGGGATGGCCAGCTGGTCGATGTGCTGCTCTCCGCGACCGGCGAGCGCGACGCGCACGGGCGCATGGGCCGCTCGCTGGCCATCGTCGAGGACGTCACCCGCAAGCGCCTGGCCGAGCAGCTGGCGGCGCAGTTCCAGCGCATGTCGGTGATGCTGGCCAGCATCGGGGACGCGGTGATTGGCATCGACGAGCACGGCGGCATCGTCAGCTTCAACCCGGCGGCCGCGGCGATGACGGGCTGCTCCGCCGAGCAGGCGCTGGGCCAGTGCTACGGCACCGTCGTGCGCCGGCGTGATCTGGACAGTGGCGCGCCGCTGCCCGACCCGGTGCTGGCCTGTCTGCTCGACGGGGATGGCGTCAGCGGCCAGTCCTCGCAGCTGCTGCACCAGGACGGCAGCCGCCGGGTCATCCGCGAGACGATCACGCCGATGCGCGCGCCGGACAGTGCTGCGCTGATCGGCGCCGTCGCGACCTTCCAGGACATCACCACCGCCCATGAACTGGCGCGCACGCTGGTGCGCCAGGCCCGCCACGACGCGCTGACCGGTCTGCCCAACCGCCGCCTGCTCCAGGACCGCCTGCAGCAGGCGTTGCAGCTGGCGCGGCGCCGCGGGGACGGTCTGGCGCTGATGTTCCTGGACCTCGACCACTTCAAGCAGATCAACGACCGGCAGGGCCATGACGTGGGCGACGAGCTGCTGCGCCAGATCGCCTGCAGCGTGCAGGGCGCCGTGCGGGCCAGCGACACGGTCTGCCGGCTCGGTGGCGACGAGTTCGTGGTGCTGCTGCCGCAGATCGGCACGGCGGCAGAGGCGGCCGAGGTGGCGCGCCACATCCTGGCGGCGGTGGCCCAGCCGTACCGGATCGGCGCGGCGCGCCTGCACGTGTCCTGCAGCATCGGCATCGCCGTCTTCCCGGAGGATGGGGAAGACGAGGCCACGCTGATGCGCCGCGCCGATGCGGCCATGTACGGGATCAAGCGCGAGGGCCGCAACGGACTGCGTTTCCACCATGCACTGGACACCGATCTTGGCGCAGCCTGAGGCCTGGCAGGCCGGACGCCGTCGCCTGCTGCAGCAGGCGACGGCCCTGCTGGCCGTCAGCGGGCTGGCGCAGGCGCAGGCGCCCATCGCCCTGGTGCCGGTGCAGGTGCAGGTGCCGGCGCTGTCGCCGCAGGTGCGGGTGTTGCACAACGGACTGCAGGTGGTGCTGCTGCAGGACGAGCCGGTCGCCGGGCGCGCGGGCTCCGGCACGGCCGCGCTCCAGGTCTGGTACCGGGTCGGGGGCAAGGACGATCCGCCCGGCCGTTCGGGCTTCGCGCACCTGTTCGAGCACATGATGTTCAAGCGCACCCGCCACCTCGCCGACGAGGCCTTCGACCGGCTGACCGAGGATGTGGGCGGCCAGAACAACGCCTTCACCACCGAGGATGCGACCGCCTACCTCAACGTCGTGCCGGCCAACCATGTCGAGCGCCTGCTCTGGGCCGAGGCCGAGCGCATGGCGCAGCTGCTCGTCACCGAGCCGCAGTTCCTCAGCGAGCGCGCGGTGGTGGCGTCGGAGTTCCGCCAGCGGGTGCTGGTCGATCCCTACGGCCGGCTCTTCAACGCCATGGCCCCGGCCCTGTGGCGGGTCCACCCCTACCGCAACCCGGTGATCGGCCGGGTCGAGGACCTGAACGCGGCCACCCTCGACGATGTGCAGCGCTTCCACGCCACCTACTACCGGCCCGACAACGCCACGCTGATCGTGGCCGGCGACATCGATCCCTCCCGGATCAACGCCTGGGTGGACCGGTATTTCGGGCCGCTCAGGCCGCCGGACACGCCCGTGCCGCGGGTGTCGCTGCGCGAGCCGCGCCGCGACCGCCGACAGGTGGTCACGATGCCCGCGCCGCAGGTGCCCGCGCCGGCGCTGGCGCTGCTGTGGCAGGCGCCGCAGGCCGCCCATCCGGACGCTGCGCCGCTGCGTGTGGCGGGCGCCTTGCTGGGGCAGGGGGATTCTTCCCGCCTGTCGGTCGGGCTGGTCGAGCAGGGCCGGCTGGCGCAGAGTGCGGGGTTCGGCGTCGATCTGCACGCCGACGCCGGCATGCTCAGCGCCTGGGCGATCGCCGCGGGGCCGTCCGTGGTCGGCGGTGACGCGCGCCACGATCCCCGGCTGCCGCCGCTGGAGGCGGCGCTGCTGCGGGCGGTGCACCGGCTCGCCCATGGCCGGATCCCGATCAGCGAGCTCGACAAGGTCCGCACGCAGCTCCTGACCGAGGCGCTGGTGGCGCGACAGACGGCCGAGGGCCGTGCGCTGGCGGTCGGCTGGTCCCTCGTGCGCCGGCAGGACGCGGGGGCGGCGGACGTGGAGCTGACGCAACTGCAGCAGGTGCGTGCCGAGGATGTGCAGCGCGTGCTGCGCACGCAGGTGCTGGCAGCGCCCGCGGTGGTGTTGCGCTACGTGCAGGGGCCGCCCGCGACCGACGCCGGAGGGCTGGCGTGAGGCGGCGCACCTTCGGTGGCTGGCTGGTGCGCGGTGGTGCGGCGGCACTGGGGCCGGTGGCCAGCGGCTGTGCGGCGCCGGTGCCGCCCTCCCTGCCCCCCACCGCCGCCGGACCGTCGGCGGCCAGGGCCAGTGACCAGCCCGATCCGCTGCCGGCGCTGCCCGAGCCTGGTCCGGCCCTGTCGCTGCAGGTGCCTCCCTGCCTCGAAGAGCGGCTGGGCGACGATGGCCTGACGCTGATCGTGGCGCCGCGGCCGGGCTTGCCGCTGGCCAGCGTGGCGCTGCTGGTGCGCTGCGGGCCGGCCTTCGACCCGCCGGGGCGCCGGGGCGGTGCCGAGCTGATGGCGCAGCTGCTGACCCGGGGGGCCCTGCGGCAGGGGCGCACGGTCGACGGCGTGGCGCTGTCCCGGCAGGCCGAGGCGCTGGGAGCGAGCGTGTCCGTGCGCGTCGAGGAGCGGCTGATCGCGCTGGAGATGACGGTGCTCACGCCCAGGATCCCGGCCGCGCTGGCGCTGCTGGCCGATCTGCTGCGCCACCCGTTGCTGGCCGCGGCGGACCTGCAGAGCGTGCGGTCGCAGATGCGCGACGCGCTGGCCCTGCGGCGGCAGGATCCGGCGGCCCTCGCGGCGCAGGTCGCGCACCGCACCGCGTGGGGGCGCGATGCCCAGGGCGAGCTCACCACGGCGGACAGCGTGATGGCGGTGCGGCGCGAGGACGTTCTCGCGCTGCACCGCCGCTGGGTGCGGCCGGACCGGGTGGCGGTGGTGCTGGCGGGGGACATCGATCTGGCCGGCGCGCGCGAGGTGGTCGGGCCGGTGTTCGGCGACTGGCGCCTGCCCCCGGAGCCGCCACCGGCCGAACCCCGCGAGGCGCCGCCGGAGGCGATGGCGCCGGTGCTGGCCCCGACCCTGCTGCTCCATCTGCCGGCCGCGGCCCAGAGCAGCGTGCTGCTGTGCGTGCCCTTCGTCGGCACCGACGCGCCCGACCACGCGGCCGGAACGCTGGCGGTTGCCGTGATGGGCGGCGGCTACTCGGCCCGGCTCAACCAGGAGGTGCGCATCCGGCGCGGTCTGTCCTACGGCGTGAGCGGGCGGATCGAGCAGCAGCGCCTGACCGGCCTGTTCATCGCTGCGGCCCAGACCGGCCACGCCCATGCCGCCGAAGTGGCCGCACTGATGCAGCGCCAGCTCCTCGGGCTGGCGCTGCAGCCGGTCACACCGGCCGAACTCGCGGCCCGTCGGGCTGCGCTGATCGGCGAGTTCGCCCGGCAGCTCGACACCACCAGCGGCATGGTGGCCCGCATCCGTGACGACTGGGCGCTGGGCGGCGCGCCGGGCCACCTCGCCCGCTGGCCGCAGCGGCTGGAGGCGGTCACCCCGGCGCAGGTCCAGGCCTTTGCCCAGCGCCACTGGACGCCGGAGCGCCTGCGCACGGTCATGGTCGGCCCCCTCGACCGGGTGTTCGCCGCGACGCCGCCACCGCCCGGCGCTGTCCGGCTGGAGGCTGCCTCGCTGGTGCTCGACAGTCCCGTGCTGCGCCGGTGAACGACCGCGTGGGCGCTGTCATGGTTTGCCATGACAATCCGGGCTTGTCCGATTTTTCTGCTTTCCGAGCCCAAGATGCTGCGCATAGCCCTCGTCACTCCCATGCTGCCCGTTCCGCACGACCAGACGCGGGGCCGCTACATCCACGAAACCGCCCGCTCGCTGGGCAAGCTCGCCACGGTGAAGACCTTCTTCCAGACGATGCAGTACCCGCGCATTCCCGGGTTCAAGCCGCGCAGCTTCCTCTACGGCTCGGTCGGCCCGGACTACACGCTGGACGGCTGCGATGTCGAGGCCTTCACCTTCCCCGGCGTGCCGGTGGTCAGCCGCGGCTACAACGGCCACATCGCCAGCCTGGCGCTGACGCCGCGCGTGCGCCGCTTCAAGCCGGACCTGGTGCTGGCCTACTGGGTCTACCCGGACGGATTCGCCGCGATGCGCACGGCGCGTGCGCTGGGCGTGCCGTGTATCGTCGGCGCGCTGGGCTCGGACATCCACGTCCGCTCGGGCGTGAACGAGAAGATGACGCGCCGCACCATCGGCGGCATCGACGCGCTGCTGACGGTGAGCGAGGCGATGCGCCAGTACGCGATCCGCGAGTTCGGCGCGCCGGCCGAGCGGGTCCACACCATCATCAACGGCTTCAACACCGCCGTCTTCAAGCCGCTCGACCAGCCCGCCCTGCGCGCGAAGTGGGGCGTGCAGCCGGACGAGAAGATGATCGTCTACGTCGGCCGTTTCGTCGAAGCCAAGGGCATGCGCGAGCTGATCACCGCGTTCCAGCAGCTCGCCAAGGACGATCCCAAGGTGACGCTCGCCCTCGTCGGCGACGGCGTGATGAAGGCCGAGCTGATGGCGCTGGTGGCCTCGACCGGACTGACCGAGCGCGTTCACCTGCCGGGGGGGCAGGCGCCCGAGCAGGTCGCCGAGTGGATCAACGCCGCCGACGTGCTGACGCTGCCGAGCTGGAGCGAGGGCTATCCGAACGTGGTGGTGGAGGGCGTGGCGTGCGGGCGTCCCGTGGTGGCGACCGACGTGGGCGGCACGCGCGAGATCCTGCACGCGGACAACGGCATCCTGATCCCGCCGAAGAACGCCGAGGCGCTGGCCAAGGCGCTGCGGCAGGCGCTGGACCAGCCGTGGGACCGGCCGGCGATCGCCGCGGCGATGAGCCGGACCTGGGACGACGTGGCGGTGGAGACGCTGGCGGTGTGCGAGCAGGTGGCGCACGCCGGTCGCCGGCGCTGAGCCGCTCAGGCCGACGGCGGGTAGAAGGCCAGCGGCATCTGCCGCAGTTCCGGGCGGGCGAACAGGTAGCCCTGGAACAGCTCGATGCCCTCCTGGCGGAACCACCAGTACTCGGCCTCGGTTTCCACGCCTTCGGCGATGACGTCGATGCCCAGGTCGGTGCAGGTGCGCTGGATGCCGCGCACGATGGCCTGGCGCGGGCCGCGGCTCTCGATGCCGCGCACCAGCGACATGTCCAGCTTGATCGCGTCCGGCTGGAACTCGGCCAGCAGGTTCAGTCCCGCGTAGCCGGCGCCGAAGTCGTCGATCGCGAAGTGGACGCCAGAGCTGCGGTGGGTGTTGACCATCTCGGCGAACCGCTTCAGGTCGTCGATGATCTCGTCCTCGGTGATCTCCAGCGTGATCTGGTCGGCGCGCATGCCGCAGCGTTCGGCCATCTCCAGCGTGGAGATGATGGCTTGTGCCGACAGGTCCAGGCTGCGCGGCATGAGGTTCAGATGGAGGTTGCACGGACCACCGAGCATCGACGCCAGCCGGATGGCCTCGATGCGCAGCTGCCGGTCGAGCACGTGCAGGTCCGGCGGTCCGACCTGGGTCAGAACCTGCCGCGCCGGCTCGCCACCCGGGCCGCGCACGAGGGCCTCGTAGGACGCGATCGCGCCGCTGACCACGTTGACGATCGGCTGGAAAGCGAACGTGAACGGTGGCAGGCGGCTCATGGCTGCCACTGTGCCCGTGCGGGCAGATCGCGGGTCAGCATCTCGAACTTCGGCGCTCCGATCAGCGGTCCCTGGAAGTGCGACACGCCTTCGTGCCGGAACCAGTCGTATTCGGCCGGGAGGCACACGTGCCGGGCAATCACGTCGATGCCCAGGTCGTCGCAGGTCTGGATGATGCCCCGCGCAATGGCCTGGCGTGGCCCGTGCGAGGCAATGTCGCGCACCAGGTGCTCGTCCAGCGCGATGCTGTCGGGCTGGTAGGTCTCGACCTGGCACAGGCCCGAGCGGCCGGCGCCGAAGTGGTCGATGCAGATCTTCAGGCCGGCGCCGCGGTACTGCTGGATGATCGACGCGAAGGCGATCGGATCGCCGATCAGCTGGTCCTGGTCGATGGCGATGGTGATGCGGTCGGCGTCGATGCCGCACTGGGCGGCGGTGTCGAGCACCGAGCGCAGGGCCTGCGCCGCCTGGTCGGCATGGTGGGCGCGCAGGCTCAGCGTCAGGCCGGTGGGCAGCGCCAGCCGCGCCGCCAGACCGATGGCGAGCACGCGGGCTTCCATGTCGAGCCGCGCGCGGTCCTGGGCCGTGTGGTACTGGTTCAGCGCAGCGTCCGGCGGACCGCCATCCGGTCCGCAGACGACGGCCTCGTGCGAGACGATGGCGTTCTCGCTGGCGTCGTAGACGGGCTGGAAGGCGAACGAGATCGGTGGCCGATCGCGCAGCGCCGGTTCGCGGCGGGCGGCCGATCCCGCCATCGAGGCAATCGACAGGCGGCTGCGCCAGCGGCCTTCCTTGAACGCGCCCAGCAGTTTCTTGGTGCGGCCCGAGTTGAGCCGTGTCAGGCAGGTGCTACCGGCGAAGAAGTCGTTGGCACCGTCCAGCTCGGCGAGCTCCTCGGGCGTGACCGCGGCAAAGCCCATGCTCCAGTCGCTGAAGGCGCGGCGCGGGATGTGTTCGCGGATGATGGTGACGATCTGGGTGTGGCGCGGATCGGCCGAGATGGTGCGGAAGAGGCTGTCCACCGCCTCCGGTTCACCTTCCAGCACCTGCAGGAAGCTGCCGTCGATGTGGAGCAGCATGCCGGTGACGGCCAGCGCGGCGTTCTTCTTTCGGGCCAGCGCCAGCAGTGCCGCGAGGTCCTCCGGGGTGAAGACCTGGGTGGCGGCGCTGCTGTAGATGAGGTGCATCAAGGCAGACATGTCGGATCTCGTGGATTGCAATCGACCGCCATCGTAAGTTCGAACTGGCGGGTACCCCAGGTGCTATCGCGAGAAATCCGGCATGGGCGGTCAACGGTTGCCGCTCCGCTTCCCTTCTGGCTAGTCCAGCGGCTGGGTTTGCGGCGTCGTCCTGAAGGCGGTCCGTGCGTAGCCCAGTGCCTCGGCCCGGGCCAGCGCGGCCTCCATATCGGCCGGCGCGATCGCCGGTGTGCGCGAGAGCACCCAGCCGAACTGCCGCGTCGGCTCGCCCACCAGCACCCAGCCGTAGTCCGCGCCACTCCCGAGCGCCAGCACCCAGTAGTCGCCGTAGAACGGCCGGAAGAAGCTCACCCGCAGCTTGGCGTTGCCGCTGCCTTCGACGACCTTGGCGACGCCGGTGATGTCGTCGACCTGGCCGTCCGCGGTGCGGCAGCGGTTGACGACCTCGATGTCGGCGCCGGTCTGGCGGTAGCGGGCCTGGGTGTCGGCCACGCACTGCTTCTGGAAGCGGTTCGGCAGCGACGCGACCTCGTACCAGGCGCCGGTGTAGCGCGCCAGATCGACCGCGGGCACCGTCGGCAGCGGCGCCGTCGGGCCAGAGGCACAACCGGCCAGTGTCGCCAGTGCCGCCAGGGCCACTGCGGCGCTCAGCGCCGCGAGGCGTTTCGTGGACGGGGTCATCCCGCCATCCCCTGGTGACGCAGCAGCGCGTCGATGTTCGGCTCGCGGCCGCGGAAGGCCTTGAAGTTGTCGATCGCGTCGCGCGCGCCGCCCGCTTCGAGGATCTCGCGCCGGTAGCGCCGTCCCGTTTCCGGGTTCAGCACGCCTTCCTCCTCGAACGCGCTCCACGCATCCGCGCTCAGCAGCTCGGCCCACTTGTAGCTGTAGTAGCCGGCCGAGTAGCCGCCCGCGAAGATGTGCGAGAAGGTGTGCTGGAAGCGGTTGAACGCAGGCGGCTTCATCACCGCCACCTCGTCGCGCACCTCGTCCACGACCTGCTGGATGCGCGCGTCGCTGCCCGGCTCGGCGTGCAGCCGCATGTCGAGCAGCGAGAACTCCACCTGCCGCAGCGTCATCATCCCGCTCTGGAAGTTCTTGGCCGCCGTCATCTTGTCGAACAGCGCGCGCGGCAGCGGCTCGCCCGTCTCCACATGGGCGGTCATGTGCTTGAGCACCTCCCACTCCCAGCAGAAGTTCTCCATGAACTGGCTCGGCAGCTCCACCGCGTCCCACTCCACGCCGGAGATGCCCGACACGCCCAGCTCGCTGACCTGCGTCAGCAGGTGGTGCAGGCCGTGGCCGAACTCGTGGAACAGTGTCTGCACTTCGTCGTGCGTGAGCAGCGCGGGCTTGTCGCCGACCGGCGTCGAGAAGTTGCACACCAGGTGCGCGACCGGCGTCTGCAGCACGCCGGTGTCCGGGCGCAGCCAGCGGCCCTTCACGTCGTCCATCCACGCGCCGGGGCGCTTGCCGGGGCGGGCGTAGGGGTCGAGGTAGAACTGGCCGACGAGCTGGCCGGCGCGCTCGATGCGGTAGAAGCGCACCGACGGGTGCCACACCGGCGCGGTGTCCGGGCGGATCGCCACCTCGAACAGCGTCTCGATGATGCGGAACAGGCCGTCGAGCACCTTCGGCTCGGTGAAGTACTGCTTCACCTCTTGGTCGCTGAAGGCGTAGCGGGCTTCCTTGAGCTTCTCGCTGGCGTAGGCGGAGTCCCAGGATTGCAGATCGCTCAGCCCCAGCTCGGTCGCCGCGAACGCGCGCAGCTCGGCCAGATCGCGCTCGGCGTAGGGGCGGGCACGGCGGGCGAGGTCGCGCAGGAAGGTCAGCACCTGCGCCGGACTCTCGGCCATCTTGGGCACCAGCGACACGTCGGCGTAGCTCGGATAGCCCAGCAGCGTCGCCTCTTCCTGCCGCAGGCGCAGCAGCTCGGCCATCACCGGGCCGTTGTCGCGCTCGGCGGGGCCGGCTTCGCAGGCGCGGGTGACGTAGGCGGTGTAGAGCTGTTCGCGCAGGGCGCGGTTGTCGGCATATTGCATCACCGGCAGGTAGACCGGCATGTGCAGCGTCAGCTTGTGGCCGTCCTTGCCTTCCGCTTCGGCGGCGGCGCGGGTGGCGGCCTTCACGTCGTCGGGCACGCCGGCCAGTTCGTCGGTGGTCGCGTAGTAGGTGAAGCTGTCGGTCGCGTCCAGCACGTGCTCGGAGAACTTCTGGCCCCGGTCGGCCATCTGCTCCTGGAGCGCGGCGAAGCGGGCCTTGGCCTCGCCTTGCAGCTCCGCCCCCGACAGCACGAAGTCGCGCAGCCAGTGCGACAGCGCCTGCTTGCGCGGGGCGCTCAGCGTCGCGGCCGACGGGCTGGCGGCGATGGCCTTGTACTTGGCGTAGAGCCGTTCATCCGCCCCCTGGCGCGTGTAGAACTCGGTGATGCGCGGCAGGTTCTCGTTGAACGCGGCGCGCAGCTCCGGCGTGTCCGCGACCCCCTTCAGGTGACCGACCGCCCCCCACGCGCAGCCCAGCCGCTCGGTCGCCACCGACAGCACCTTCGACAGCGTGTCGTAGTCGGCCGGGGTGTCCGGCGCCACGGCGGTTTCGAGCGCCGCCTCGGCGTCGGCCAGCAGCACATCGAGGGCCGGCGTCACGTGTTCGGGCCGGATGGCGTCGAACAGGGGCAGCGGTTGGGCGCAGAGCAGGGGGTTGGTGGAGGTCGTGTCGGTCATGGGCGTGGCGTGCGTTGGGCGGAGTGCCTCAGGCGGCGCTGGCGGCAGCGCGTTCTGCGGCTTCGATCGTGTTGACCAGCAGCATCGTAATGGTCATCGGCCCGACCCCGCCCGGTACCGGGGTGATCCACCCGGCGACTTCCTTCACGCCGTCGAAGTCCACGTCGCCGCAGAGCTTGCCTTCGTCGTTGCGGTTCATGCCCACGTCGATCACCACCGCGCCCGGCTTGACCATGTCGGCGCTCAGCACGTTGCGCTTGCCGACCGCGGCGACCACGATGTCGGCCTGGCGCGTGTGGAAGGCCAGGTCGGCGGTGCCGCTGTGGGTCACGGTCACGGTGGCGTTGGCGGCCAGCAGCATCATCGCCATCGGCTTGCCGACGATGTTCGATCGGCCGATGACCACGGCGTGCTGGCCGCGCAGATCCTTCATGCCGATGGATTCGAGCATCTTCATGCAGCCGTAGGGCGTGCAGGCCTTGAAGCCGACTTCACCCACCATCAGCGCGCCGGCCGACGCGACGTGGAAGCCGTCCACGTCCTTCAGCGGCGAGATGGCCTCGATGACCTTGTGGTCGTCGATGTGCCTGGGCAGCGGCAGCTGCACCAGGATGCCGTGGATGCTCGGGTCGCTGTTGAGCGCGTCGATGCGGGCGAGCAGCTCGGCCTCGGTCATCGTGGCGTCGTACTTCTCCAGCACCGAGTGCAGGCCGCTGTCGGCGCAGGCCTTGACCTTGTTGCGCACGTAGACGGCGCTGGCCGGGTTCTCGCCCACCAGGATCACCGCCAGACCGGGTGTCACCCCGCGCTCGGTCAGCGCTGCGGCGCGTTGCGCCACTTCGGCGCGGAGTTGCTTGGACAGCGCGTTGCCGTCGATGAGTTGGGCGTGGGCGGTCATGGCGGACAGTCTCCTTGGAATGAAAAAGGCCGCTGGACAGCGGCCTTGCAGGGCGGGGCAGTGTGGGCGGAACGGGCCTGGTCAGGCCTTGGCAGCCGCGGCGCCGAGGGCGATCTTCAGCAGATCGGCCACGGTGTTGGCGTTGAGCTTTTCCATGATGTTGGCGCGGTGCGCCTCCACCGTCTTGATGCTGATGCCCAGGTCGTCGGCGATCTGCTTGTTCAGGCGGCCGGCGACGATGCGCTCCAGCACCTGCGCTTCGCGCGTCGTCAGGCGGGCGAGCAGCGCGTCGCGGCTGGCCTGCTCCTGGTGGGTCGAGAAGGCGCTGCGGGCGCGGTCGAGCATGCGCTCGACGAGGCCGACCAGCTCGTCCTCCTTGAACGGCTTCTCGATGAAATCCTCGGCGCCCTTTTTCATCGTCGTGACGGCCATCGGCACGTCGCCGTGGCCGGTGATGAAGACGATGGGCAGCGGGCTGCGGCGCTCCAGCAGGCGGTCCTGCAGCTCCAGGCCGCTCATGCCGTCCATGCGGATGTCGGCGACCAGGCAGGCGACCTCCCGCGGGTCGAAGCGCGACAGGAAGGCCTCGGCAGAGTCGAAGCACTTGACGCGGTAGTCCTTGCCTTCCAGCAGCCACTGCAGCGAATCGCGCACTGCTTCATCGTCATCGACAACGTAGACGGTGCCTTTTTTGGGGATCAGGCTCATGCGGGTTCAGTGGATTTCCGAGATTTTGGAGGGGTCGCCAGCGGCGCCGACGGGCAGCATGAAGGAGAAACGACATCCCGTGATGCTCTCGGCATTGTAGAGGTTCTCCGCCTTGATCCGACCCTGGTGCGACTCGATGATCGAGCGGCACAGCGACAGGCCGATGCCCATGCCATCGGCCTTGGTGGAGAAGAACGCCTCGTAGAGCCGGTGGTTGATGTCGTCGTTCAGACCGGGGCCTGTGTCGGTCACGCTGAACTCGATCACGCCCCCCATTTCCGTGGTGTGCCGCGGCACGACGCGCAGCTCGATCGTGCGCCGCTTGGGCGGCATCCGGGCGTTGTCGATGGCCTCGGCGGCGTTCTTCAGCAGGTTGAGCAGCACCTGCTCGATCAGGATGGGATCGACCTGCAGCACGGGCAGCCGCTGGGCCACATAGCTGTGGATCGCCACGTTGCGCCGGCGCAGCTCCAGCCCGGCCAGCTCCAGCGTGTCGTCGACGATGTCCGCGGCGCGGGTGGTCTGGCGCTGCGGCTCGCTGCGTTTCACGAACTGCCGGATGCGGTGGATGATCTGGCCGGCGCGCTGGGCCTGTTTCGAGGTCTTCTCCAGTGCGGAGACGAGGTCCTCGTTCCGCAGCGTGCCGGCGCGCAGCCGCGTGAGCATGCCGCTGCAGTAGTTGTTGATGGCGGCCAGCGGCTGGTTCAGCTCGTGCGCCACCGAGGAGGCCATCTCGCCCATCGTCACCAGCCGGCTGGTGGCCTGGGCGCGCTCGATCTGGTGGGCGGTCTGCTCCTCCATGCGCCGGCGCGCGGTGATGTCGGTGGCGATGAGCATCTGCGCCAGCCGGCCGTCGGTCCATTGCAGGTAGCGTGCGCGCACGTCGAACCACTTCTGCTGTAGGTCGATGAAGACCTCGCGCGCCTCGGCGCCCGCGTCGTCCAGATCGGCCGTGGGCAGCCCGCCCATCCCGTCCACCGCATCGCCGAGTTCGTCCACCGACTTCGGCGGGCGCCCGGCCAGCAGGGTGTGCCAGTGGGCATCGCCGCCGAACCAGAGCCGGTAGGTGCGGTTGGCGAACAGCAGCTCGCCGGTCTGCACCGACAGCACCGACACGGCCGCGTCCAGCCCTTCGAGCACCGTGGTGAAGCGCTCGTGCGAGGCGGTGAGCTGGTCGCGGATGCGCTTGGCCTCGGTGATGTTGGTCATCGAGGTCATCCAGCCGGTCTGCTGGCCGCGCGAGTCGATCAGCGGCGAGACGTACATGCGCGAGTCGAACTGCGTGCCGTCCTTGCGCTGCACGCGCACCTCGATGCCGCCAGCCGGGCTGCGGCCGGCCAGTTCCTGCTGCAGCAGGCGCGAGCTTTCCTCCATGCGGTCGGGCGGCCAGTGCGGGAACGGCGGCAGGCGACCGATCAGCTCGGCCTCGGTGAAGCCGGTCATCGCGCAGAAGGCGGGGTTGACGTAGGTGATGCGGCCGTCCTTGTCCATGGCACGCATGCCGGTGAGCATGGAGTTCTCCATCGCGCGGCGGAAGTTGGTCTCCTGCACCAGCGCGCCCTGGATCTGCAGCCGCCGGCGCATGTGGCGCCAGGTGCCGAACAGCATCCACAGTGTCAGCGCCGACAGCGCCAGCACCATCCAGAACAGCGTGTTGCCGACCAGCCCCACCGAGGTGCGGTAGCCCTCGCCGCGCAGTGTCACGCCGTGGTCCACCGGGGCGAACGGCACGGTGTAGGTCAGCCCCGGACTCGGCCGGCCGGCCCGTCCGCTCACGGTGCTGACCATCACCTCGTCGTCGGCATCCAGCAGCGAGATGACACGGCGGCGCGACACCTCGGCCGGCACGAAATAGCGCAGCAGCGAATCGATGGCGTACTCGGCCACCAGCGTGCCGGCGAAGTTGCCGTGGTCGATCAGCGGCACGTGCACCTGGAACACGATCAGGCGGTCCGCGTGCCGGAACGGGCGCGAGTACACCGGCAGCCGCGTTTCGCTGGCGTCGGTGAAGGCCGCCAGCGTGGCGCGCTGGCGCGGCTCCTCCGTCTGGTCGTTGCTGGTGCCCGGCGTGCCCAGGCGCGGCATGGCCGCCACCAGGTCGGGCGAGACGTGGCGGGCCACGACCTGCCGGTGCTGCGACAGCCACGTCAGGCTGACGATCTCCGGGCGCTCGCGCACGAGGGCCTCGGCCTGTCCGAGCAGCTGATCCCGGTCGATCGTGCGCGTGACCACCTCGCGCGCCAGCCGCACGAGCTGCTCCTGGTTGTCGATCAGGCGCAGCCGGATCTGCTGCTGGACCAGCTCGGCGTCGCGCTTGACGGACTCGACCTCCCGGTCGATTTCTTCGGTCCGCAGGTACCAGAACGCCGCGATGATGGCCGCCAGGAAGAGCAGCACCGACAGCAGCGGCCCGAGCGTGGCCATGCGGTCCTGGCGCGACGGCGACTGGCGGCGCCACCAGGACCACAGGCGCCGCAGCGGTCGGGATCGGCCGCCCAGCGCGGGCGGACGGTTGGGAAGAGACAGAGGCATCCGGGAATTATCGTTGCGCCCGGCCCGCCGCTGAATCGCCGCCTGCCCTTATATATTTCATATCATGAAAACGTTGCGCGCCATTTGAAATCTCTTTCCCGATGTGCGAGACTTCGGCCCCATACCCCGATGGAGGGGTGCGCCCGATCGCCGATTCAGATGGGAATCGACGCTCAACCCCCTGACGCTGCAGAACGAGGAGACACCATGTCTGCAATTCCCCAAGGCCTGCCCGGTGCAGCCAACCCCGATACCGATCCCCAGGAAACCCGCGAGTGGCTGGACGCCCTGTCCGCGGTCATCCAGGCCGAAGGTGGCGAGCGCGCCCACCAGCTGCTGGAGCAGCTGCTCGAACATGCCCGCGAGAGCAGCATCGACATGCCGTTCTCCGCCAACACCGGCTACGTGAACACCATCGAGGCCGACCAGGAAGAGCGCTGCCCCGGCAACATCGAGATCGAGGAGCGCCTGCGCGCCTACATGCGCTGGAACGCGATGGCGATGGTCGTGAAGGCCAACCGTCACAACCCGGAAGACGGCGGCGACCTGGGCGGCCACATCGGCTCCTTCGCCTCGCTGGCCCACATGTTCGGCGCCGGCTTCAACCACTTCTGGCACGCCGAGTCCGAGAACCACGGCGGTGACTGCCTCTACATCCAGGGCCACGTGTCGCCCGGCGTCTATGCCCGCGCCTACCTGGAAGGCCGCCTGACCGAAGAGCAGCTGCTCAACTTCCGCCAGGAAGTCGATGGCAAGGGCCTGTCCAGCTACCCGCATCCGAAGCTGATGCCCGAGTTCTGGCAGTTCCCGACCGTCTCGATGGGCCTGGGCCCGCTGATGGCGATCTACCAGGCGCGCTTCCTGAAGTACCTGCACGCCCGCGGCATCGCCGACACCTCGAACCGCAAGGTCTGGGTCTTCTGCGGCGACGGTGAAATGGACGAGGTCGAGTCGCTCGGCGCGATCGGCCTGGCCGCCCGCGAGAACCTCGACAACCTGGTCTTCGTCATCAACTGCAACCTGCAGCGCCTGGACGGCCCGGTGCGCGGCAACGGCAAGATCGTCCAGGAGCTCGAAGGCGAGTTCCGCGGTGCGGGCTGGAACGTCATCAAGCTGCTGTGGGGCAGCGAGTGGGATGCCCTGCTGGCCCGCGACAAGGACGGCGCGCTGCGCAAGCTGATGATGGACACGCTGGACGGCGACTACCAGTCCTTCAAGGCCAACGACGGCGCCTATGTGCGCAAGCATTTCTTCGGCAAGGACCCGCGCACGCTGGAAATGGTCGCCAAGATGTCCGACGACGACATCTGGAACCTCAAGCGCGGCGGCCACGACCCGCAGAAGGTCTACGCGGCCTACCACGCAGCAGTCAACCACAAGGGCCAGCCGACGGTGCTGCTGATCAAGACCGTCAAGGGCTTCGGCATGGGCAAGGTCGGCGAGGGCAAGAACACCGTCCACCAGACCAAGAAGCTGATCGACGAGGACATCAAGGCCTTCCGCGACCGCTTCAACATCCCCGTGCCGGACAGCGAGCTGGCGAACATCCCGTTCTACAAGCCCGCCGACGACACCCCGGAAATGCAGTACCTGCACGCCCGCCGCAAGGCACTGGGCGGCTACCTGCCGCACCGCCGCACCAAGGCCGACGAGAGCTTCACCGTGCCCTCGCTGGAGACCTTCAAGGCCGTGATCGAGCCGACCGCCGAAGGCCGCGAGATCTCGACGACCCAGGCCTATGTGCGTTTCCTGACGCAGCTGCTGCGCGACAAGGCGCTCGGCCCGCGTGTCGTGCCCATCCTGGTCGACGAGGCCCGCACCTTCGGCATGGAAGGCCTGTTCCGCCAGGTCGGCATCTACAACCCCGCTGGTCAGAACTACACCCCGGTCGACAAGGACCAGGTGATGTACTACCGCGAGGACAAGGCCGGCCAGATCCTGCAGGAAGGCATCAACGAGGCCGGCGGCATGTCCAGCTGGATCGCGGCGGCCACCTCGTACAGCACGTCGAACCGGATCATGGTCCCGTTCTACGTCTACTACTCGATGTTCGGCTTCCAGCGCATCGGTGACCTGGCCTGGGCGGCGGGCGACATGCAGGCACGCGGCTTCCTGCTGGGCGGCACGTCCGGCCGGACCACGCTGAACGGCGAAGGCCTGCAGCACGAGGACGGCCACAGCCACATCCTCGCCGGCACCATCCCGAACTGCGTCAGCTACGACCCGACCTTCGCCCACGAAGTCGCCGTGATCATGCAGGACGGCCTGAAGCGCATGGTCGAGAAGCAGGAAAACGTCTTCTACTACCTGACGCTGCTGAACGAGAACTACCCGATGCCCGGCCTGACCGCCGGCACCGAGGCGCAGATCATCAAGGGCATGTACCTGCTCGAAGAGGGTGCTGCCGCGGTGACGCCGCGCGTCAACCTGCTGGGCTCCGGCACCATCCTGCGCGAGTCGATCGCCGCGAAGAAGCTGCTGGAGGAAGAGTGGGGCGTGGCCGCCAACGTCTGGAGCTGCCCGAGCTTCAACGAGCTGGGCCGCGACGGCCAGGCCGCCGAGCGCTACAACCTGCTGCACCCGATGGAGACGCCGCAGGTGCCCTTCGTCACCCAGCAGCTGCAGCCGCACGCCGGGCCGGTCATCGCCTCGACCGACTACATGAAGGCCTACGCCGAGCAGATCCGCGCCTTCGTGCCGAAGGGCCGCGCCTACAAGGTGCTGGGCACCGACGGTTTCGGTCGCAGCGACTTCCGCAGCAAGCTGCGCGAGCACTTCGAGATCAACCGCCACTACATCGTCGTCGCCGCCCTGCGTGCGCTGGCCGATGAAGGCACGGTGCCGGTCGCCAAGGTCGCCGAAGCGATTGCCAAGTACGGCATCAAGGCCGACAAGATCAACCCGCTGTACGCCTGACCGTACGCCAGCATTTCCAGTACACGGAGACACGACATGGCATTGATCGAAGTGAAAGTCCCGGACATCGGCGACTTCAAGGACGTGGCGATCATCGAGGTGCTCGTCAAGGCGGGTGACACCATCAAGGCCGAGCAGAGCCTGCTGACGGTGGAGTCGGACAAGGCGTCGATGGAGATTCCCTCGTCGCACGCCGGCGTGGTGAAGGAGCTCAAGGTCGCGCTGGGCGACAAGGTGAACGAAGGCAGCGTGGTGCTGATGCTGGAGGTCGCCGGTGCGGCGGCTGCAGCGCCGGCTCCTGCGCCGGTGGCCGCCCCTGCGGCAGCACCCGTGGCGGCTCCGGTGGCCGCACCGGCTCCGGCACCGGCCGTGGCGGCTGCAGCGGGCCCGGTCGAGGTGTTCGTGCCCGACATCGGCGACTTCGACGAAGTCGCGGTCATCGAGCTGATGGTCAAGGTCGGCGACACGGTCAAGGCCGAGCAGAGCCTGATCACGGTCGAGTCCGACAAGGCGTCGATGGAGATTCCGTCGAGCCACGCGGGCGTGGTGCGCGCGCTGAAGGTCGCGCTGGGCGACAAGGTGAAGAAGGGCTCGCTGATCGTCGTGCTCGACGGCGTGGCGGGTGCGGCTGCACCGGCCGCTGCGGCACCTGCACCGGTGGCCGCTGCCGCGCCCGCCGTGGCCGCACCGGCGCCGGCCCCTGTGGCGGCAGCGCCCGTGGCCGCTCCGGCGGCGGTGACCGTGCCGGCGCATGAGCCGACCGTGCAGCAGTTCAACCTGCCGCACGCCTCGCCGTCGATGCGCAAGTTCGCCCGCGAACTGGGCGTGCCGCTGGCCGAGGTCAAGGGTTCCGGTCCCAAGGGCCGCATCACCGAGGCCGACATCCAGGGCTTCGTCAAGGGCGTGATGGCCGGCGCGGTGCAGACCGCAGCGCAAAAGGCCGCCGCGCCCGCACCGGCGCCGGCCGCAGCGGCTGGCGGCGCCTTCCCCGGCCTGCTGGCCTGGCCGAAGGTGGACTTCGCCAAGTTCGGCCCGGTCGAGCGCAAGGACCTCTCGCGCATCAAGAAGATCTCGGGCGCCAACCTGCACCGCAACTGGGTCGTCATCCCGCACGTCACCAACCACGACGACGCGGACATCACCGACCTCGAAGCCTTCCGCGTGGCGACGAACAAGGAAAACGAGAAGTCCGGCGTCAAGGTCACGATGCTGGCCTTCATGATCAAGGCAGCGGTCGCCGCGCTGAAGAAGTTCCCCGAGTTCAACTCCTCGCTCGACGGCGAGCAGCTGGTGCTGAAGAACTACTTCCACATCGGCTTCGCGGCGGACACGCCCAACGGCCTGGTGGTCCCGGTCATCAAGGACTGCGACAAGAAGGGCATCGTCCAGATCAGCCAGGAGATGGGCGATCTGGCCAAGAAGGCACGCGACGGCAAGCTGGGTCCGGCCGACATGAGCGGTGCCTGCTTCACGATCTCGTCGCTGGGCGGCATCGGTGGCCGCTACTTCACGCCGATCATCAACGCGCCGGAAGTCGCGATCATGGGCGTCTGCAAGAGCCAGATCGAGCCGAAGTGGGACGGCAAGCAGTTCCAGCCGCGCCTGATGCTGCCGCTGTCGCTGTCGTGGGACCACCGCGTCATCGACGGCGCCGCTGCGGCCCGCTTCAACGTCTACTTCGCATCGCTGCTGGCGGACTTCCGCCGCATCGTGCTGTGATCGGAAGGAACTGACATGGCATTGATCGAAGTACAAGTCCCCGACATCGGCGACTTCAAGGACGTGGGCGTCATCGAGCTGCTGGTCAAGGCCGGCGACACGGTGAAGGCCGAGCAGAGCCTGATCACGGTCGAATCCGACAAGGCGTCGATGGAGATTCCGTCGAGCCATGCGGGCGTGGTCAAGGAGCTGAAGGTCGCGATCGGCGACAAGATGAACCAGGGCAGCGTGATCCTGGTGCTGGACAGCGCGGACGCAGCAGCGGCTGCACCCGCGCCGGCCCCGGCCCCGGCCGCAGCGGCTCCGGTCGCGGCGCCGGCACCTGTCGCCGTGGCGGTCGGTCCGGCGGGCAGCTACAGCGGCGCGGCCGATGTCGAGTGCGACCTGCTCGTTCTCGGCGCCGGCCCCGGCGGCTACTCCGCGGCGTTCCGCGCGGCCGACCTGGGCCTGAAGGTCGTCATCGTCGAGCGTTACGCGACGCTGGGCGGTGTCTGCCTGAACGTGGGCTGCATCCCGTCGAAGGCGCTGCTGCACGTCGCGGCCGTGATGGACGAGGTTTCGCACCTGGGCGACCTGGGTGTCGAGTTCGGTGCCCCGAGCCTGAACATCGACAAGCTGCGCGGCCACAAGGACAAGGTCATCGGCAAGCTGACCGGCGGCCTCGCCGCGATGGCCAAGATGCGCAAGGTCACGACCGTGCGCGGCGTCGGCCAGTTCCTCGACCCGTACCACGTCCAGGTCGAAGAGACCACGGGCGCGGGCACCGAGCGCGCCCGTGGCGCCAAGGTCGTGAAGTTCAAGCACGCCATCATCGCGGCGGGCTCGCAAGCCGTGCGCCTGCCGTTCTTCCCGCAGGACGAGCGCATCGTCGACTCGACCGGCGCGCTCGCGCTCAAGGCCGTGCCGAAGAAGATGCTCATCGTCGGCGGCGGCATCATCGGCCTGGAAATGGGCACCGTCTATTCCACCCTGGGCGCCCGCCTGGACGTGGTCGAGATGATGGACGGCCTGATGCAGGGCGCGGACCGCGACCTCGTCAAGGTCTGGCAGAAGATGAACGCCAAGCGCTTCGACAACATCCTGTTGAAGACGAAGACGGTCGGCGCCGAGGCCACCCCCGAAGGCATCAAGGTGCAGTTCGAGGGCCTGGACGGCACGAAGTCGGAAGGCGTCTACGACCTGGTGCTGCAAGCCGTGGGCCGCACGCCGAATGGCAAGAAGCTGGCCGCGGACAAGGCGGGTGTGGCGGTGACTGATCGCGGCTTCATCAACGTCGACATCCAGATGCGCACCAACGTGCCGCACATCTTCGCCATCGGCGACATCGTCGGGCAGCCGATGCTGGCGCACAAGGCGGTGCATGAGGCGCACGTTGCCGCGGAAGTCATCGCCGGCACGCTGCAGGGCAACAAGGAACTGGCGTCCGCCGCGTTCAACGCCCGCGTGATCCCGAGCGTGGCCTACACCGATCCGGAAGTGGCGTGGGTCGGGCTGACCGAGGACCAGGCGAAGGCGCAGGGGATCAAGGTCAAGAAGGGCCTGTTCCCGTGGACGGCGTCGGGTCGGGCGATCGCCAACGGCCGCGATGAGGGCTTCACGAAGCTGCTGTTCGATGACTCGCCCGAGGCGCATGGCCACGGCAAGATCCTCGGCGGCGGCATCGTCGGCACGCACGCGGGCGACATGATCGGCGAGATCGCGTTGGCGATCGAGATGGGCGCGGACGCGGTGGACATCGGCAAGACCATCCACCCGCACCCGACGCTCGGCGAGAGCATCGGCATGGCGGCGGAAGTGGCGCACGGTTCCTGTACGGACCTGCCGCCTAGCAAGAAGTAAGACGATTCCCGTCATACCCGCGAAAGCGGGTACCCACGCAGCGCTTCAACGCCTGCGAAGAAAAGCCCGATCGGTGTGAGCCGGTCGGGCTTTTTGCCATTTCTGTACTGAATCGGCGTGCAGAGCCAAGATCGTGCGTAGGTACACTTTTCTGCATCTGCCGCCACAGCACCAAGGGAGACCCTGTGAACGAACAAATAGCCTTCGAAACCAACGACTTTGCGAGCAATCCAGAACCTCGTTGCCCCTGCGTTCTGTTGCTGGACGTGTCCGGTTCGATGAGTGGCCGCCCGCTTGATGAGCTGAATGCTGGTCTGACCCTCTTCAAAGACGAACTGGCTGCCGACTCCCTGGCCATGAAGCGTGCCGAAATTGGCATCGTCACCTTTGGCCCGGTCAAGGTTGAGATGCCGTTCACCACTGCTTCGGCATTTTTTCCTCCTACCCTGCAAGCTCAGGGCGATACGCCGATGGGTGCTGCCATCCTGGAGGCGTTGAACATGGTTCGCGACCGCAAGCAGGACTATCGGTCCAACGGCATCGTGTCCTACCGCCCCTGGGTGTTCCTCATCACTGACGGTGGTCCAACTGACTCTTGGCAAGCCGCCGCTGAAGCGGTTCGTGAAGGCGAAGCATCCAAAAAATTTGCTTTCTTCGTCATCGGTGTCAAGGGCGCCAACATGGACGTTTTGCGCCAAATCAGCGTCCGTGAGCCCTTGTCTTTAGATGGTTTGAAGTTTCGACCCCTCTTCAAGTGGCTGTCCGATTCACTGGGCTTGGTCTCGCAATCAACTCCTGGAACAGAGGTTCCGCTTCCGTCGCCGACAGGCTGGGCATCCGTGTGAACTGGCGAGTCGTGGCCGCGTCGGAGATTGGCACCGCCCACGTCGCGAACGGGTCAGCCTGCGAAGACAGTTGTTTGGTGCTGGTTGACACCCTTTCCAATGGGCAGCCCCTCCTGTCGATGTTCGTCTCGGACGGCGCAGGCAGTGCTGCCAAAGGCGGTGAGGGTGCCGAGCTGGCCATCGAGGCTGCCGGCGAATTCCTGGCCCGAAAACTGCGGCATGGCGAGTTCGGCCTCAGCGATAGCCTGGCGACGGAATTAGTCGTGGCCGTGCGTGACCGTATCTATGCCAAAGCCGAGGCTGATGGTCTGAAGGCAAGGGACTTCGCCTGTACGTTCCTCGGTGTGCTGTCGTCGCCGTCTGGAACGCTGGTTTTCCAGATTGGTGACGGTGGGGTGGTTTTGGACGTAGGGGCTGGACTCGAAGTCGCAGTCGTTCCAATGAGCGGTGAGTACGCCAACATGACCCACTTCGTGACTGGCGAAGACGCGATCGGTGTGCTGGTTACAAAGATCTACCCTGATCCAGTCCTGCGTGCTGCCGTGTTCAGTGACGGGCTCCAGCGGCTTGCTTTGAACATGGCGACGAACACGCCACACGACCCCTTCTTCACACCGTTTTTCAACGGTCTCGCCCGAGCCACATCGGAGCAGGAGGAGCAGCTTCAGCCTCTGCTGGTCAAGTTTCTTGGGAGCGCGGCGGTCAATGAGCGGACTGACGATGACAAGACGTTGGCACTGGCCGTCTGCCTGACTTGAATCGAAGCATGGAAAAAACGCTCTTTACTTCGCAGGGCGCACCAGTTGGTATCGGTCGCGAACTGGGCCGGGGCGGGGAAGGGGCTGTTTTTGAGGTGCCCTCGCGCATTGGACAGGTTGCCAAGCTTTATCACGATCACAAACTGCCGGACGCTAGGAAGCAGGCCAAGCTGAGCTTCATGGCAGCGACGGGCGACCAGAGATTGTTGAGCTACATCGCGTGGCCCCAGGAGACGCTGCACGCTTCACCGGGTGGATCTGTGGTCGGGTTTCTGATGCCGATGGTGGCTGGTAAAGAAGTCCACATGGTCTACAGCCCTGCACATCGACGGCAGGATTATCCGAAAGCTGCCTGGGACTACTTGCTCCATGTCGCGCGCAACATCGCTTGTTCTTTCGAGACCTTGCATTCGCAGGGGCATGTCATTGGGGACGTGAACCAAAAAGGCTTCATGGTTGGCAAGGACAGCCGAGTTGTCCTCGTTGATAGCGACTCGTTTCAGATAAAAGCATCGAGTACGGTGCATCTGTGCGATGCAGGTACGCCACATTTCACGCCGCCGGAACTCCAGTCACTGACATCGTTTGCAGTCATGCGGACGGTCAATCACGACAATTTTGGCTTGGCGCTGCTGATATTCCATCTGCTTTTTGGCGCACGACATCCCTATGCAGGGGTGCCGTTGCAGAGTAGTGCGGTAGATGTTGAGCTTGAATCCAACATTAAGAATTTCCGATACGCCTACGCGCGTGACAGCCAGTCCCGTGGCGTTGCACCACCACCGAGGTCAATTCCTTTGTCCATGGTGCCGGACGCGATGGAGACCATGTTCCACCAAGCGTTCACGGAGCGAGGTGCTCAGGGTGCCCGGCCGACAGCTCAGCAGTGGGTTGCAGAACTGGACCGTGTTCGGGGGCACCTGAAGAAGTGTTCTGCATCGCCGATGCACGTCTATCCGGATCACCTCGTCAACTGTCCATGGTGCGCACTTGAACAGCAGGGTGTGACGTACTTCATCGACCTGGGGGCAACTTACACCCCGACTTCGTCAGGATTCGTCTTGGCTCAGGTCTGGGCGGGGCTTTGTTGCACAACCCCGCCGAGGCTGAGTTTCCCCTGACCCCAGACGGAGTTACGCCACAGCCCGCGTCACCGGGGTGCCCAGGTGGGTGAAGCGATTGAGCACCGCGGCCCGCACCTGCAA